>OJDV01000494.1_pt1 | contig 13870 bp, 14 predicted proteins | sample 1592911 | NCBI WGS metagenome assembly OJDV01 (sample SAMN05416860, study PRJEB24817) | seawater metagenome | isolation source: Sea water | place: Canada:Atlantic | collected 2013-11 | reverse complement strand
AGATTTCTGCCTGTCTCGTGGGCTCGGAGATGTGTATAAGAGACAGGTATTGGGATAATGATGATGGAAGCTGGCAAGATTTTGGTTCAGATTTGCCTGAGACAAATAATGCGCCAACGTCGAGTTTTTGTAATGGAACTCCTCAACAAGTAAATCAAACACTAAATATTGCTTCTTTTACAGCATCCCAATTAACTAATTTCAAATACCGTATTTTTTACAATGATAATGGATCTTATGGTTGGGGATTTTGTTTTAATTCTCCAACATTACGTTCGGAAACACCTCCAGCTTGTCCAAATATTACTGATTTATCAGTTACGTTTGTTTCTTCAGATGGCGCTAATGTTTTCTGGCAAGCTGGAGATGTTGAAGCCTCTTGGGAAATAGCTGTGCAAGCTCAAGGAACTGGAATTCCAGTTGGATCTGGAACTGCAACAACTTCCAATAGTCCTCATGCTTTAAGTGGATTAAACATAGGTACATCATATGAAATTTATGTAAGAGGATTTTGTGGAGGTACAGATTTCAGTAATTGGGTTGGACCTATAAACTTTACTACAATAATTCCTTCTAGAGTTGATTTCACTCCACAATCTATGGGTATTGGAGGTTACGATTTAACAATTGTCGATATGAATGGAGATCATCTAGATGATATTGTATCTGCAACTACTAGCAATGTAAACATCCATTATCAATTAGATGCTGGAGGTTTTAACGAAGTAAATATTACGACACCTAACGCTGACTATTTGCCTGGTTGGAGTATGGCTGCTGCAGATTTAGATAAAAATGGTTATACCGATTTATTATATGGCTCTGGTAGTGGTGTTACTTTTATGAAATCGAATAACACTGGAACAGGTTTTACAGAAATCTCTGGTGGAGAATATGTGTTTTCACAACGCTCAAACTTTGTTGATATAAACCAAGATGGCCATTTAGATGCTTTTGTTTGTCATGATGTAGCTCCGAATGTTTATTATATGAACGATGGCTCTGGAAATCTAACTTTTTATCAAGGAGGTTTAGGAGACTATTCTTCAGGAGGTAATTATGGTTCTATTTGGATTGATTATGATAATGATAGAGATATGGATATGTTTATCGCTAAATGTGGTGGTGAAACTGCTAGAAGAACAAATGTTATGCTTACTAATAATGGTGATGGTACTTTTACAGAAAACGCAAGCGCTCTAAACCTCAACGATCCAATGCAAACTTGGTCATCGTCTTGGGCTGATTATGATAATGATGGTGATATGGACGTTTTTGTTGGTGCTAGTTCTGGCTCACACAAACTAATGCGTAATAATGGTGATGGTTCTTTTACAGATGTAACATCTGGTGCTGGTGTAAGTGGCGCTCCTAATGGTCATGAAAATGTTAGTTATGACATTGATAATGATGGCTATTTAGATATTTTATGTAATGGTACAATTATGTACGGAAAAGGTGATCTTACTTTCGAAGATGCCGATAACACTCAAATCAGTTATTCCAACGGTTCTTTTGGTGATTTAAACAATGATGGCTTTATTGATGCATATTCTAATGGCACAATTTATTGGAATCTTACCACTAATAATAATTGGATTACAATAAATACAGTTGGTACCGCGAGTAATATTGATGGTATTGGTGCTCGAGTTGAAATATACACAGATAGTGGTGTTCAAATTAGAGATGTACGCAGTGGTGAAGGTTTTAAATATATGAGCACTTTAAATACACATTTCGGTATTGGCAGCGATACTAGTGTAGACCACATAGTTGTCTACTGGCCAAATTCTGAGTGTGAAGTGTTTTCAAACCCACCTATCAATGAGGCATTTAATGCTGTTGAAGGTTCAGGTGATTCTAATTGTGATGCATTAGGAATTGATGATGAAGAATTTGCTTCTGATTTTATCTTATCACCAAACCCAACTAGAAATGTATTAAATATTACTACAGGACTGCAATTACAAAATGCTTTCTATAATATTTATGATATTAGCGGTAGACGTGTAATGACAGACTCATTAAATAATTCTAAGTCAATTGATGTATCTCAATTAACAGCTGGAAATTATATTATTAGTATTGTATCTGATAATACTATTAGAAATCAAAAATTTATTAAGCAATAATTCTTTTTAAATTTATTTTACAAAAAAGCCGCTACAACTCATGTAGCGGCTTTTTTGTAGTATTTTTGCTATATGCTTCAAGTTAAAAACCTCACATTCAGTTATAAAAAAATCAAGATTTTAAATGAGATAAACATCTCTGTAAATCTTGGTGAAAACATTTCAGTGATTGGAGAAAGCGGCTCTGGAAAAACCACATTACTCAAACTTATTTATGGTGAATACGACTTGGATAATGGAACTATATTTTGGAAAAAACAGCAAATCTTAGGTCCAAAATATAATCTTGTGATTGGTTATGACTTCATTAAGTATGTGGCTCAAGAATTTGATTTAATGCCATATATAAGTGTTGAAGAAAATATTGGGAAGTTTCTCTCTAATTTCTTTCCAGAAGAAAAACAAAAACGAACATTAGAACTACTAGAAGTTGTTGAGCTTACTAAGTTTGCACATGTAAAAGTAAAAACACTTAGTGGCGGACAGAAACAACGTGTTGCGCTTGCTCGTGCATTGGCAAAAGCGCCCGAAATCATCCTATTAGACGAGCCCTTTAGTCATATTGATAATTTTAAAAAACAGTCGCTAAGACGACGTGTGTTTAAGTATTTAAAAGACAAACAAATTACATGTATTGTTGCTACACATGACAAAAATGATGTCTTAGGATTTGCAGATCGTATGATTCTTTTAAATAATGCACAAATTGAAGTCAACGACTCTCCTGAACATCTATTTAAACAACCTAAAACACCTTTAGTTGCCTCTTTTTTTAGTGAGTTTAATAGTATCGATAATAAAATTGTGTATGCTCATCAACTCGATGTTGTTGAAAAATCGAATATCAAAGTGACTATTAATAAAAGTTATTTTAATGGAACTTATTATTTAATTGAATCTAGCTACGATAATGAAACTTTATTATTCGAACACTCCGAAGAACTTTCTGAAGGAAAAGTTGTGTATTTAAAAATCAACAAATAGCAAAAGCTCCATATTCGCCATGATGCGATATAGACAAGGCTTCCAAAATTTGTACGTCATTTAAAAATAAATTTGGAACTCCTAATGTTGTCTTTTTTATCTTAATTGAATTTAAATCCCTATCCTTTCTATTAGAAATTTGATGTATTATTCTTGTTCGTACATCTTCAATTTGATTGAATTTAAAAAGATTAATTTTTGGAAATTTTTCTTTGCTATTACTTGCTATACTGTGAACATAATCTGAAGTAATTAGTGTTCTTAAATAATATATATTCTGATTGATTTTAACGACACCTTCATTATTTAAACCCAATTGGCATTGAATTCGTTTTGGATTGATAAAACGGTGCTTAAATTCTCTTACATAAGCTTTATAAGCAGCTTCCTTCATGCTCCAAAGCAACCAAACCATTTGATTTTTATTTTCCGAAGAAGAAATGATGGATTGTTCTTTTTGTGTAAATACTTTGTCTAGAAATCGCGGTCGTTTCCAATTAGAATCTTTTGCTGCTTGCTTTAAATCAACAATGTCATTTCCAATCATTTTTCAGCCAATTTTTCAATAACTATAGCCATAGCTTGTTTAACAGAAGTCATTTTTTCCATATCATCATTTTCAATTCTAATGTCAAATTCATCTTCGACATCTAGAATTACATCAACCAAATTCGCGGAATTGATTTTTAAATCATTAATGAAATCTGTGTCTTCAGATAAGTTCTCAAATGCAGTTTCGTCCTGAATATAAGGCTGGACAATCGTTTTTAGTTTTGCAATAAGTTCGTCTTTGGTCATGGGCTTAATTATATCTTTTAAAGATAATACAACCATTTACATCACCAAAACCAAAACTCGCTTTCGCAGCAATATTCAATTCAGTTTGTAATGCTTGTTTTATAATTTTGTCTTCGGAAATTAATGCAGAAATTTCATCATGTACATCCTCACAATTGATATTTGGAAACACAAATTGTTCTTTTAATTGTAATACAGTTGCTACACTTTCAATACTTCCAGCTGCTGCTAAACAATGGCCAACCATAGATTTTAAAGAATTGATATAAGGAAAGTTTTCGCCATTTCTATTCAAAGCTTTAGTCCAATTCTCTATTTCAAGACTATCTTTTGAAGTTGCTGTTAAATGACCATTAATAGTATCAATATCGTTTGCAGAAATATTAGCATTTGAAACGGCTTCTTTAATACAGCGTTGGACTGCTTCAGCATTTGGAGCTGTCATCGTTCCTCCTTGTCGTTGACCTCCAGAATTAATATGTCCACCTAAAACCTCAACATAAATAGTTGCATTTCGATCTAGAGCACTCTCTAAAGATTCTAAAACTAAAGCGCCTGCGCCTGCGCCTGGAACAAATCCTGATGCTGTTGCACTCATCGGTCTAGAACCTTTTTCTGGTGCATCATTATGCTTATAAGTCATGACTCTCATGGCATCAAATCCGCCCCAAATGTAAGGACCATCATCACTACAACTCCCAACCAACATTCGTTTGGCTTGACCATTTTTGATGCGTTCATAACCCATTAAAATAGCTTCGGTTCCTGTAGTACATGCTGAAGAATTCGTTGTCACCTGATTACCTAATCCTAAAATTCCACCTAAAAACGCACTGATTCCGCTTGCCATGGTTTGCACAACAACAGTGCTTCCTAAGCGTTTTACTTGCTTATCATCTAACTTGTAAATTGCTTCTCTAAATTTTTCAACACCAGAGGTTCCTGTTCCGAAAACAGTTCCGCTATCAAAATCTAATTCACTGTCAGCATCTATAGAAAACCCAGCATCTTTCCATGCGTCAATTCCAGCAATGCAACCATATAAAATTCCAGAACTATTAAAACCTCTTAATTGCAAAGGCGTTAAATATTCGAGTTTCTTTTCTTCAGAAATTAGTGGAACACCTCCAATACAGCACGAAAAATTTAAGTCTGATAATTGCTGATGAAAGCTAATTCCAGATTTACCTTTTTTAATCGCTTTAGAAAACGCATCGATACCAACACCATTTGGTGCAACGACTCCTAATCCTGTAATAACGACTCTGTTTTTCATGATTTTATCATCCCTGAAATTGTTCCTCGACACACTAGCTCTTCTTTTTCATTATATAATTTGACATTACATTTTAACTTGTTAAAACGGAAGACTTCTTTTTCAGAAACTACAGTGACCTTCTCACTTGGAAAGACTGGTAAAAAGAAATCTATTTGGCTTGATGTTAAAGCTATTTGCGGCTTATTGCCATCTAATAGTTGATCTTTCAGTATATATATTCCGAAGCATACGAGTCCGATTTGTGCCATACATTCTGTAAGTATCACACCTGGTGTAATTGGGTTGTCCTTAAAATGACCTTCGTAAAAAAAAGCGTCTTCATTAAAAGTGTAGTTACCTGTTATACCTTCCGAAGATATTTCAGTTAACTCATCAACAAACAAAAAAGGATCTTGATAAGGTAGTAATGCTATGATTTGTTTTTCAGTCATATCAACTAATATGTTCTCCTCCATCTACAGGAATAACACAACCATTAATCCAATGTGCTTCATCTTTCGATAAAAGATATACAGCATTAGCCACATCTTCAGGTTGCGTTAATCTTTTAAATGGGTTTCGCTTTAAACTGTGTTCTTTTATTTTATCACTTCCTGGAATCATGCGCAAAGAAGCTGTATCTGTAACTCCAGCTTGAATACAATTTGCTCTAATTCCAAATGGCGCAAACTCTAAAGCTATGTTTCTACTAATAGCTTCCAGTGTAACTTTAGCAGCAGAAACAGCAGCATAGTTTTTCCAAGCTTTAGTATTACCTTCACTAGTGAAACTAATAATACGAGAATCTTCAGCAAATAACTTGTTATCAAAAATGGCTTTAGTCCAATCGTATAAGCTTATAGCCATTGCATTAATAGTGAGGTTAAAATCATCTGTTTTAAGCGTTGGTTTTTGGTCGTCCAACATGGGTTTAAGATTGCCTTTTGCAACACTATGAACCAATGTTCTTATTTTTCCATGAGCACCAAAAATCACTTTCAACTCAGAAATAATTTGCTCTCGTTTTTCAGGTTTAAAAGCGTCTACATTAAAAGATTTGAATTGCACCTTCTCGACTCTGATTTTATCGAATTCAGCATTAATCTCATCGCTTTGAGTTCTTGAATTTCTGTGGATAATACAAATATTCATACCGTGTTTTGCGAGCTTTTTAGCCGTTGCCAAACCCAATCCACTAGAGCCTCCTAAAATGAGTGCCCAATAATTTTTATTATCAAATTCTCTTACCATTCTAATAATATACGTTGTGCCGAAAAGCCTGGTCCAAAGCTTAGCATTAACCCTCTATCACCTTTCGGCAATTGTTTATCCATAAAGCGTTCTAATACATACAAAACAGTTGCGCTACTCATGTTTCCATATAATTTAAGAACGTCTTTAGTGTCATCTATATTCTTACCTAAAGTTCCGAATAAATCTTCAATAGTTTGAACAATTTTTTTACCTCCTGGATGAAATATGAGATGATCGACATCTTCAATTGTGATATTATTTCGTTCTAAAAACGGATGTACAATCTTAGGGAAGTGTTCCGAAATAGTTTCAGGAACAGCCTTGTCTAGAATCATTTGCAAACCTGTATTTACCAATTTAAATCCCATCATGGATTCAGCATCATAAAAATGATACATAGCTTCATCAACTATTTTTGGACCTTCTTCATTTTCATAAGATGATAAAATCACACTCGAAGCTCCATCTCCAAAAATCGCTGCACTAACAATATTCACCATAGAAAAGTCATCTAATTGAAATGTTGCTGTTGGAGATTCTACAGCGATTACTGCTGCGCGTTTATTGGGATTTGCCTTTAAAAAATTCTTTGCATAAATAATTCCTGAAACACCAGCTGCACAACCCATTTCAGTAACAGGAAGTCTCACAATATCCTGTTTCATTTTAAGGTTATTAATTAAATAAGCATCTATAGATGGAATCATAATTCCTGTGCAGCTCACAGTGATAATATAATCAATGTCTGTAGGTTTTAGGTTGGCTTTGTCTAAGGCTTTAACCAAAGATTTTTCTGCCAACTTAACAACTTCACGAGAATAGATATCGTTTTTTTCTTCAAAAGACGTGTTCAAAAACACCTCTTCAGCATCCATAATAGAATAGCGTCTATCGACTCCAGCATTCTCAAAAAGCTTGATTACTTTCCTCTGAAACCGTTCTTCCTGACCAGACATCCATATATTTAAATACGGAATAATATCCTTAGTTTCTCTAGTATATTTTGGTAGTTGTTTCGCTACTGATGTGATTTTTACACTCATATTACTTCTTGCGTTGACAAGAATCTTTTTAATTAATAATTTTCTTTTTCAAAATCCATCGAAAACGAAAAGCCCATTTCCATTGTATTTGATAATTTGTGCTTAATTGTTTTGATATATCTTCCAATTCTTGCCGCTTGAAACCTCTTAATACAGAAGTTAATCCATCTTCAGCAATCGTTTTGTTTTTTATAGTTGTAGATAATAACTTAAACAAGTAATAGGCCATTCTATGTCTATGCAAATCGTTAACAACGATTCCTAATTTCGCCTTATCTAAAACAGGTTTTAAAAACGTAACAATTTCTCTCTCTTTAAAGTGATGGAGAAATAATGTTGTTAAAACTATATCATATTCTAATTCGTTAAACGCTTCAGAGAAAATATCAATCGCTTTAAATTCTATATTATCATACGTTTCAGATAAAATATTGGCATAATCAACTGCGTGATGATTTGCGTCTATTCCAATTAAGCGAAATTGATAACCATTTCTCTTACCAAATCGTGAGACTTCTCTTAACATATCTCCACCACCACAGCCTAAATCAATAATGGTTATTGCTTCATTTTTAGGATGATTTTTAAGCGCTTTTATAAGTCCGTTAATTATGACTTTGTTTCCACCTAACCAGTGATTTATTTTAGCAAGCTTATCAAGTGCATCATGAAGTATTGGACCATTATAATCCAAATCGTCCATAATTTCTTGCGCTTCACTTCTATATGTCGTATTAACTAACAAACTCATTTTACTTTCATTAATTTACCGTGTGTTCGCTTTATGATATAAGGTAAAACGCCTGGAAACCATTTTAAACCTTGCATCAATATTTCTGATAATTTGGGTTGATTAAATAAGTCAGCTATAATATGACCTGTTTTAAGGCGCAATTTAAACGCTGTATTCCATTCTCTAAGGTACTGTTTTTCCAGTGCTTCTCTGTTGGAAGTTTCCGAATTAAAATATTTAACAATTAACAGTGAGGCGATTTGAGCACTTCGTATTGCCATACTCATTCCGTTTCCACAAAGTGGATGAATTAAAGCGGCTGTATCACCACACATAATGATGTGGTTTTCTATTGGCTTTTTATTATCAAATGAAATTTGGCTTATGGTTAAGGGTTCTTCAAAAACTGGACTTGTATTGTTGAAAATATCTTTAAGAAATGTGTTTTTATATAGAACTTTGTGCTGGAATTCTTCAATATTCTTATACGTTTTAAACGCATCAAAATCCGTAATATAGCACAAATTAATACTGTCATTTTCTACTTTAGAAACACCACAATAACCACCTTCAAAATTATGCAATGCTACAACATCATCCGGGAAATCGCCCTTTACGTGAGTTTTTACAGCCAGATAAGGTGACTTACGTTTTATGAATTGACGATTGAGTTTGATATCTAAACTTGACCTTTTTCCGTAAGCTCCAATCACAATTTTGGCATCAAATTGTTTTCTGTCTTTTGTTTTTACTGAAAATTTGTCATTTAAAAACTGAATATCTTCGACTGAATCTTGAAGAATTTCTACGCCAACTCGCATCGCTTTATTAGCTAAAGCATTATCTAAACAAAATCGGCTAATCCCAAAACCACCTAATGGCAATGTTGAAGATATCAATTTGCTTTTTGTTGTAGATAATTGAAATTTATCAATTTTTTTAGCGCCTAACTTAAAGACATCAATATCAATAAATTTAAGATATGGCAGTACTTCATTAGAGATATATTCGCCACAAACTTTATGTTTTGGATAGCTGTTTTTTTCAATAACCAAAACACTCAAGTTTGCTTTTGATAAATGAATGGCACTTGATAAACCAGCCAATCCACCACCAACAATAAGCACATCTATTTTGGATGTTTTCTGATTCAAAATTATTCCTTTTTTAAGGTATAGTTGACATTGATCTTTGCTGTATCAGATAGGACGAAACTATTTCCTCCAACGCCATAATCACGTCTGTCGATTTCAAAATATGTCTTGAGTATTAGACTTCTTTTATCATTTGCAATTAACATCGGTATCTTGATAGTCTTAGTCGTTTTTTTGATTGTTAGCTTAATCGTTACTTCATAATTAGATTCTGAAGTCCTTTTAAAATTAGTCGCTACAATGTTAATTTCAGGGTAAGTGTTGACATCAAAATAATCGTCTTCTAATAAATGTGAATCGCGTTTTTTATTTCCTGTAGTGATTGAATTGACTTTCAAACTTCCAGATAAAGTCCATTGCAATATATCTTGACTATTAAAATTTGTTGTAATTGTCGCATTTTTGAAGAATCCGTCAACGTTAATTCCTAAGTTTCTAATTTTAAAATCTACTGAAACCTGAGTTTTTAAGTCTTGAGAATTACCAATAAACGAAAACGTGAAACCTATAAATAATACAAGTGCAATTTTAATCTTTTTCATTTACTAAAGATAAACCTAAAATGAATTAGATTGGGTTTAGATAACCTTAATAATTTCAAATTCTTGATCTCTAAATTGAATTTGATCGCCTTTTAGTTTCCCTAAGAGCAATTTGGCAATAGGTGTATTTGCAGAAATAGCATAGAAAGATTGATTATCGAATTTCAATTCTCCAGCACTTATGGTAATGAAATAATTAGCTTGAGTTGTATAGATGATACTTCCAAGTCCTATCCCTTCTGAGGTCTTCGAAATATCTATTTTAGACAACAATTGATTAAGCTTCTGAATTTCTGATAGCTGATGACCTGCTTTTTCACGTTCTAATTGCAACATTGCTCTACCAGTTTCATGTTTGTCACCTGCAGAGCTTTTAGTTTCTGAAGTTAGTGATTCTTGAATTTCATTTATGGTTTTTTGAATAGTTCGCAGACGATTATCAACAAAAGCTTGACATTGGCTATATAAATCTTGCTTTAAGTTATTCATTATTATCATCTCGTTTAGGATAGTTTAATGGTCCAAAATAATGCATTTGCTTGACAACCCAAGACTTTCTGCCTTCTATGTATGAAGTTGCAGGATTTGCTTTATAGCGTAATGGATTGGGTAAAATCGAAGCAATAGCTGCGGCCTCATATTTTGATAATTTTAAAGCTGATTTTTTAAACCAATATTGAGAGGCTGCTTCTGCACCATAAATACCTGGACCCATTTCTATACTATTGAGATAGACTTCCATAATGCGTTCTTTACTCCAAATAAGTTCGATTAAAAATGCAAAATAGGTTTCTAAGCCTTTACGCAGCCAACTTCTACTTGGCCATAGAAATACATTCTTTGCTGTTTGTTGAGAAATCGTACTAGCACCTTTTATCTTTTTTCCTTTTTTATTATTCTCATATGCTTTTTCAATCGCTTTAATATCAAAACCATGATGCTTCAAAAAATTTTGGTCTTCACTACAAATAACGGCTAATTGTAAATTGGTAGACATCTCTTCCATAGGAACCCAATCATGTTTCCATCCCTTTTTATTGGTATCTGTTTGCTCTACATTACGAATAACCATTAAAGGCGTTATTGGTACTGGAGCCCATTTAAAAACCACAACGACAACAACAGAAACGACTAAGAACCAAAACAGTGTTTTGAAGATGAATTTGAAAAAACGTTTTATAAATTTCATTACTATTAACTACAATAAATCGGCTAATTCTTTACCAACTAAACTCCCAATAGCAATTCCCATTCCCCCTAAACGAACTCCACAATACACATTGTCGTTCACCTGATTTACAATTGGTTTTTTTTGTTGACCAACTCCCATAATTCCGCTCCAACGATGTTCTATTTCAAAGGGTATCTTTGGTAAAATTGTTGTTTTCAAAAGTTCTTCCAGTTTATTTTGAATCAGCTCTGTTTGTTTTAATTCGGTTGTCTCTTCGCCTTTAAAGTCTAAGTTTCTTCCACCACCAATTAGGATTCTGTTATCTATGTTTCTGAAATAGTAATAACCTTGATCTAAATGAAATGTTCCTTTAATCTTTAAATTATCAATTGGTTTTGTGATTACCACTTGAGCTCTTGCGGGTTTTACTTCGGAAATATTTAAAGCGGAAGCAAAACCATTGGTGGCTATTAATAATTTAGAAGTTGTAAATTCAAACTGATTTGTTTTAATTTTTACAGATGTTGAGTCATCTGAAAAGGTATCAACAGTTATATTATTTAATATTTTTATTCCAGAAGTTAAAACTAATTGCGTCAAAGACATCATCATTTTCCCTGTGTCTATTTGACCTTCAAACTGATTAACACTTATAGCATCTTGACAGTTTTGAAAACCAAATGTATTCGACTTAAAACTAAACACATCTTGATTAAACAAGGGTTTTAAAAATGAATTTACGCTACCCTTTTGAGCTTTGCATTGCTCTAATAAATCATCGGTTTTAGAAAACAACTCATATCCTCCAAGGTTTTGATAATTGATATTGCCATCACCTAGGATGTTACGTAATAATTGCAATCCATTGATTCTTTTTTTAACCAATTGAAAAACCTCTTCCTCAGAATGTGATTTAAGATCATCTATAATTTCGCTTAAACTACCAAAACATGCAAAGCCTGCGTTTTTAGTACTTGCACCTTGGGGTAACATGCCTTTTTCTAGAACTAAAATATTGGCTTTAGGAAAACGTTGTTTTAATTGCAGTGCACAATTTAATCCGACTATTCCGCTACCAACAATTGTATAGTCAACGTTGGTAAGCCATGATTTTATTTCCCAATAGGATAAGTTCATGATGCTAATTTAACTGTTTTTTTAGTAGTTCTGTTAAGGAATCTTTTTTGTTTTTTTAAAAAATATTTAGCAGATCTCCTGACTCGTTGGAGCTAAATCGGAAAAGAATAACAGCATAAAAAAACTCCGAAACGTTAATTTCGGAGTTGTTATTCTATTCTTCTTCTTCAGGTTTGATTTCAAAATCTTCCATAAACTTCGTGGTATAATTACCAGCCAGATAATCTGGATGCTCCATCAATTGTCTATGAAAAGGAATGGTTGTTTTAATTCCTTCGATAACGAATTCATCTAAAGCACGTTTCATTTTACTTATGGCTTCTTCACGAGTTTGCGCAGTAGTAATCAGCTTTGCAATCATAGAATCGTAGTTTGGTGGAATCACATATCCTGCGTAAACATGAGTGTCTAAACGTACTCCGTGACCTCCTGGTGCATGTAATGTCGTGATACGTCCTGGCGAAGGTCTAAAGTCGTTAAATGGGTCTTCAGCATTGATACGACATTCGATTGAATGTAGATTAGGCGTATAATTTTTACCAGAAATTGGCACACCTGCTGCTACTAATATTTGCTCACGAATTAAATCGAAATCTATTACCTGTTCAGTAATAGGATGCTCAACTTGAATACGTGTATTCATTTCCATAAAGTAGAAGTTACGATGTTTATCTACTAAAAACTCAACTGTTCCTGCACCTTCATACTTGATATATTCTGCTGCTTTTACTGCTGCGTCACCCATTTTTTTACGAAGGGCTGTCGTCATAAATGGAGAAGGCACTTCTTCTGTTAATTTTTGGTGACGACGTTGTATAGAACAATCACGTTCTGATAAATGACATGCAGTTCCTGTCGAATCTCCAACAACTTGAATTTCGATATGACGTGGTTCTTCAATGAGTTTTTCCATGTACATATCATCGTTTCCAAAGGCAGCTTTAGATTCTGCTCTAGCAGATTCCCAAGCGTTTTGTAAATCTTCCGGTTTCCAAACAGCACGCATTCCTTTTCCACCTCCTCCAGCGGAAGCTTTAAGCATTACAGGATAACCGGTTTCTTTTGCAACTTTTTTACAATCTTCAAAATCTTCAATAATTCCTTCACTTCCTGGAACACAAGGTACGCCTGCTTCAAGCATAGTTGCTTTTGCATTTGCCTTATCTCCCATTCTATCAATCATCTCAGGAGATGCACCAATAAATTTGATACCATGCTCTTCACAGATTTTTGAAAATTTAGCATTTTCGGATAAAAATCCGTAACCAGGATGTATAGCATCAGCGTTTGTAATCTCTGCTGCTGCAATGATATTTGATATTTTTAGATATGATTCACTACTTGAAGGAGGTCCAATACAAACTGCTTCATCAGCAAATTTTACGGGTAAACTTTCAGCATCAGCTGTAGAATACACAGCAACTGTTTTGATACCCATTTCTTTACAGGTTCTAATAACACGTAGTGCTATTTCACCTCTATTGGCTACTAATATTTTTTTAAACATAACTTATTTCTATTTAAAATCTCAAATTCCAAATTCCAATACATTAGGAATTTTATTTTGGAATTTTAAATTTGGTTATGATGGATCAACTAAGAATAATGGTTGATCAAATTCTACTGGTGAAGAATCGTCAACTAAAATTTTAACGATTTTT
>OJDV01000493.1_pt1 | contig 13889 bp, 16 predicted proteins | sample 1592911 | NCBI WGS metagenome assembly OJDV01 (sample SAMN05416860, study PRJEB24817) | seawater metagenome | isolation source: Sea water | place: Canada:Atlantic | collected 2013-11 | reverse complement strand
GAGACAGCATGACAACATTATAATTAAGCTGAAATGTTTTACCACGAAGGCAACAAAGTTAAATGAAAATATACTCAAACTGAGTTATATGCCTTTATAAATCTCTGTTATTTAGCAAATATGTGTACGAAACAGCCAATCAGGACGAAAAAACACATTTAAAAAATAATAATTAAGTCATTGTAAATATTTGGAACCTTATCAATGTATAACTTTTTTCGTTTATCCCTTTATGGCTTTTATAGTTTAATGTGTTTTGGTGTATCTGCTTATGCTTTCTACTTTTTGTTTCAGCAAATTGATCCTAATAATGATTTTGTGATTAAATTTGCCAATGCTGGACTTGAAATACCTGCCCATTTTTTTGGTGGTGGGCTGGCTTTGTTGCTTGTGCCATTTCAGTTGAGTCATAAACTTAGAAACTATTCTCGAATGGCGCATAAAACCGTAGGTTACATCTATACGATTGCTGTTTTATTTGGATCAATATCTGGTTTCATCATGTCGTTTAACGCCACAGGTGGATGGGTTGCAGAATGGGGTTTCAGATTTTTAGCTATCTTTTGGTTTGCGACCACATTTATGGCGATTAAATATGCCATCAATGGAAACATTAAATCTCATAAAATTTGGATCTATCGCAGCATAGCCTTTACTTCAGCAGCCATTACATTGAGGGTGTTTCTTGGGTTGGGGTTAGGAGTTTTACACATGCCATTCTTGACAGTGTATGTACCAACTGCATGGTTGTGTTGGGTGATTAATGTCATTATTGTTGAGTTAATTATTTTTAAACGCAATACTAACTTGGTTGGTGCTCATGCCTAAATTGGCTGGGTGTTTGATTGGTGTGTTTTTTAAATGCTGCATTAAAAGTTGATTTTGAATTATAACCACAAGCATAAGCAATGTCTAAAATCGTTTGCTCCTTATCTGTTTGAGTTAATTGAATTTTGGCGTCATTAATGCGTAGTTTATTAATGAAGTCGTGAAAATTAATGCCATGACTGCGGTTGATATACAATGAGATCAAATATTCAGGATAACCAGATGAAATGGCCAATTTACCAATGCTTAAATTGGGTTGTAGGTGTATTTTTTCATCATTTATTAAGGTATTAATTTTTTCTTTGACTTCTTCAAACCTGTCTTCACTAATTTTTGATTTTGGCGTTTTTATAGATGAGATTGGAGGTATATTTGGTTGAGAATGGCTTAAATACCCCGTTATTATAATCCAAATTGAAACGGCAATATATATGGTCCAGTGGTTATATCCCTGAATAGGTATTAACCATTGGCTCACTGCTATTAGCCATATAACCATTTGTGAATAACCCATGACCATTAGCCATTGAAGATCTACCTCTTTTATATCAACTTGTTGCAATGACAAATTTTCTCGGTACTTAAATATCAAAACCAACCCAGCTGTAACATAACTAATAGATGATATATATAAGGTCACTTCAAAATATTCTAAACCAATAGGCCTTAACTCAAAAAAACCACTTAATGTAGGAATATTAATAGACACAAAAACGATAAAAGCAGCAAAGTGCTTAAGATCTTTAAAATTAAGAGCTTGCTTAGAAATTAAGGTACGTACATATATATAGAAAAAGCTGCCATACAAAAATGGAAAGAACTGAACTAATCTATAAGATAATGTAAAACCGTAATTCGTACTATTGAGAGAAATGGCCTTAACAGTTAAATCGAAGCAAAGAAACAGCAGCCAAATAGCCAGTATCCTATTGCTTAAAGAATTGACTTCTTTTTTCCATAATGCTATCGCCAATATTAAAGCTTGAGCAGCTCCAATGGAATACAGATAGGGCAATACTTGCATCATTTGATTTTCATCAAATTTTTAAATGGCGCCCAACTGATCATTATTAAGGCAAACCAAATGCCTCCAAATGCGACCTTATGGCCTAATGTAAAGACCTCTGAGTAGAAAAATACGGCTATAAAAAAGCTTATGGTTGGAGCAATGTATTGCAAAAAACCAAGTATTGTTAATTGTAATTTTTTTGCAGCCAAATTGAATCCAATTAAAGGCAATACGGTAACTAACCCAGAAACAAACAATAACCAATATTCAGTTGTAATGTTACTCGTGGATTTTAATTGTGGAGCAAACATAATCAAGTAAATTATAGCCGGTGCTATTAACAATAATGTTTCCCAAAATAAACCGATTAAAGGCCTGACATCTAACTGTTTACGGACCAAACCATAAAGTCCAAAACTAAAAGCCAAAAACAAAGATATCCAGGGTGGTTGCCCAATGTAAATGCCAAGAAAAACAGTGGCAGAAGCAGCAATTAATACAGCAACTTTTTGTGTGTTGCTTAATTTTTCTTTCAAAAATAATACGCCCATTAAAATATTAACCAAAGGATTGATGAAATAACCCAAAGATGTAGCTAAAATTTGATCATGGTTCACCGCCCATACAAACATAAGCCAATTACTGGCTACTAATGTACCACTCAAGAGTAACACAGCCATTTGTTTATAAGTGATTTTTAGTGATTTAAATAATTGAGAGCGTTCACGAATGATAAGAAATAAAAATAAAAATAAGACGCCCCATATGATTCTGTGGGCGATAATAACCAGTGCGGGCACATCTGCTAGCAACTTGAAATATATGGGAGCTATGCCCCAAAAAATAAAACAGAACAACCCTGCGGCTATGCCTTTTTGATGATCTGTCATTTAAATTAGCTTATCAATTGTTTGTGCTTTTTCGCTTGAAAAGTTGATTGACAATCCATGCTGGGCCAATCATTAAAAATTGAACGTCTTTAAAAAAAGAAGGTTTTTTGCCTTCTATCTTGTGTCCGATAAATTGAAAAATCCAAGCAATGACAAATACACCTATGGCTATATTCAAAATAGGAAAGCCCTTACTTTCAAGAAAATCATTCAATACCAAGCAAACAATACTAAATACAATCATTTCTATGGCAACAATTAAATCTTTACTCAGATAATAAAAGCTGGCAATAACGGTACTAACAATTGCAAGGTTCTCAACATATGGGATTTTTACTGCCCATAACATCGCTGTAATCGACCAAAAAATAAGAGGCACAGCAAAATAATGTATGAGTTTATTGGTTTTATTTTGATGGCTGGTTGCGTATTCATCTAACAACTGTTGCATGCTTTGGGTTTTATTCATTTGAAATGTACTCCCGTAATTAATTGGTAAGCTTCTTGGTACTTATCTGCGGTGGCATTGATTATTTCTTTAGGCACATGCGGTCCAGGTGAAGTTTTGTTCCAATCCAATGTTTCTAAATAATCACGGATAAATTGTTTGTCATAACTTTCAGGACTGGTGCCAACTTGATACTTGGCTTTATTCCAAAACCGAGAAGAATCTGGTGTTAAAATTTCATCCATAAGTACCAAGTTGTCATCTTGATCCAACCCAAATTCAAATTTTGTGTCTGCAATAATGATGCCATTTTCATTTGCATGCTTTGCTGCCATTTCATAGAGTTTGATAGAGACGTTTTTAATTTGAATGGCCAGTTTTTCACCGATCTTATCAATCATTTCAACAAACGTAATGTTCTCATCGTGATCACCTACTTGTGCTTTAGATGAAGGTGTAAAAATGGGTTGTTTAAATTTTTCTGCTTGTTGTAAGTTTTCAGGTAAGTCAATACCACATATCTTTCCTGTGTTTTGATAATCTTTCCATCCTGAACCAATGATATAACCACGAACTATGGCCTCAACAGGTAAGGCTTTGAGTTTTTTAACCACTACAGCCCGGCCAATCAAATCTTCATCAGCATGAGTAATGACTTCTTGCACTGGCGTATGTGTGAGGTGATTTGCAATAATATCAGTAGACATTTCAAACCAATAATTTGAAATTTGGGTCAATAGCTGCCCTTTAAATGGAATGGTATCAGGCAATACTACATCGAATGCGCTGAGCCTGTCACTTGCGACCATTAATAATGTATTGTCATCAATTTGATAGACATCTCTGACTTTTCCTTTATGAATAAGCGGTAAATTTATCATGCTTGCGGTAGAATATGGCAATTTAATATTTTGAAAAACAGATAATAACATTTTAGGAACACAAATAATATGATTGGTGCATTAATTGGCGCGATAATTGGCTATAAAGCTGGCAATTTTATGGGCATGATACTACTTGGCTATTTTGGCTATTCGGTTGATAATTGGATTGCTGAAAATGTATTGGGCAGGCCTTCACATAAAGCCCGAGTACAAGAAAGCTACTTTGAAGCTTTGTTCACAAGTATAGGGAAATTGGCAAAGATTGATGGTGTTATATCACCACAAGAAATTCAAAAGTGCGAACTAATAATGCAAAACATGCGTTTAGATAAAGCACAAAGAAAAGCGGCGATTAAATTCTTTGATTTGGGCAAGCAATCAAATTTCAATATCAATTCGGTTTTAGATAAATTCCAAAGGGTATCTGGTAGGTCGTATAGTATTAAACAAATGTTTCTTGAAATGTTGATAGAGGTTGCAATCGCTGAGGGTAGAATTAACCAAGCAGAATGGCAGTTTTTAGAACAAGTTTGTAGTAGGATAAGGTTTCCTCAACAGTTGTTTGTTGCATTAGTCAAAATGCGCGGTTTTAATGTGAATGGCTATAGTAACCAATCGAGATCCCGGACAAATTCAAACCAGAGAAGTCAGAACAACCGTCAAAAATGGACACCACCAAGACAACATAAAGCCAACTCTTATCAAGTTTTAGGGGTTTCAGCATCTGACTCTAAAACAGTCATTCGCAGGGCTTATAAAAAGCTCATGAGTTCTCACCACCCAGACAAACTTATCGCAAAAGGCTTGCCGCCAGAAATGGTAGAAATTGCAAAAAAGAAAACCCAAAACATTCAAGCTGCATGGGAAGATGTAAAAGAATTGCGTGGTTTTTAAAGTATAGTTGACAAATACTATGGCTTAAGAAATACTATTTAATCTTGTCAATTTAAACATTATTGAGTCTTAATATGCCAAACTATATCATATCACCTTCTATATTATCAGCTGATTTTGCACGTCTAGGCGAGGACACACAAGCCGTTATTGATGCAGGTGCTGATTGGGTTCACTTTGACGTGATGGATAACCATTATGTACCTAATTTAACCATTGGCCCATTGGTTTGTGAGGCATTGAGGAATTACGGAATCACTGCCCCCATTGATGTCCATTTAATGGTTAAGCCTGTTGATAGGATTATTCCAGACTTTGCAAAAGCTGGCGCCAGTATAATTACATTTCATCCAGAAGCCTCAGAACACATTGACCGTACGTTAGGATTGATAAAAGAAAACGGCTGTCAAGCAGGATTGGTTTTAAATCCTGCAACACCACTGAGTATTCTCGAACATGTCATGGATAAACTTGATATGATATTGTTAATGTCAGTTAATCCTGGATTTGGAGGACAACAATTTATACCCGAGACACTCAACAAAACTCGGTTAGTCAGAAATCTAATCGACAAATCAGGCAGGGACATCCGTCTTGAAATTGATGGAGGTGTTAAAATAAATAACATAAAAGAAATAATGCAAGCTGGAGCAGATACTTTTGTTGCCGGTTCTGCGATTTTTAATACAGATGATTATAAAACCACAATTGATGCCATGAGGGCTCAATTGTCTTGATGTTTAAAACAAGAGCACATATTTAGGCTGTCAAAATTCATATTTGATTCATACTGATGTGCTACAATGCTTCACTATGTATACACATGCGCCAAAAATTAAATTATTGTTAACACTGCTATTATTGTGTTTTATGCAGTTTGCGGTTGCTAAAGATGAAATAAGTCTTGAGCAAGCCTCTGAGTCAATAAGGAAAGAAAGCAAAGGTCAAGTTGTTTCTGCAACAACCTCTACGCATAAAGGTGTCAAAACTCATCGTATAAAAGTTTTAACAAAATCTGGTCGTGTAAAGGTTTATAATGTGCCAGTATCAAAAAATGGTTCATCAAAAGAGTACAACAATAGGTACAATCAATCAAAAGAATCAAAAAATTCTACAAATTACAGAAACAAAACATCAAACAACAATTCGAAGAATCGAAAAACAACGACATCTAAAAAGCAGAAATCACCGCAATCGCGAAAGAATTCCAACAGACAAAATACTTATCGAAGTACCCCGAGCAGCAGAAGCCCTAGTCGGAGTCAACCAACAAAAAACCAGAATACTTCAAGCCCTAAAGGAGGCACCAATAAGCAATGAAAATTTTACTGATTGAAGATGATGACAATCTTAGAGAAGTTCTTGAAAAACGATTGAAAGAAGAAGGATTCGTGGTTGAATCCGCAGACAATGGAGAAGATGGATTATACCTTGGAATGGAATTCGAATACGATTTAGCTATCATTGATTTAGGCTTACCTAAAGTCTCTGGAATGGAAGTTATTCAAACACTACGTGATAAAGATCAATCGTATCCAATATTGGTTCTCACTGCCCGTGGTTCTTGGCAAGATAAAGTGATGGGCTTGGATGCAGGGGCTGATGATTATTTGGTTAAGCCGTTTCATTTTCCTGAATTATTGGCCAGAGTCAACGCATTGGTTAGGCGTTCTGCTGGTTTTTCGACACCTGAGTTAGTTTGTGGCTATGTTTCATTAAATACAACCACAGGAGAGGTTAAATCAAACAATAAAATTGTAGATTTAACATCATATGAATATAAAGTATTAGAGTATATGATGATGCACCAAGGAGAGGTCGTATCTAAGAGCACCTTAACAGAACACATCTATCATCAAGATTATGACCGTGATAGCAATGTTATAGAGGTTTTTGTAGGTAGACTTAGAAGAAAAATTCAATCCAAAGAAAGTAAGAAAAAAGTAATCGAAACCTTAAGAGGACGCGGTTATCGAATGCGTCCAGATGAAGAAGACTAACTCAATACTGCGTCGATTTTCACTAACAAATCGCTTGTTAACCACGGCTACTTTGGCCTTAATTATTGCATTAAGTTTGATTGGTGTAGTGATGGATAGGGCATTTAAAGAAAAAACCACACATTTAGTAAAAGAGCGTCTAGAAGGTTATGTTTATGCTTTAATTTCAGTCATTGAAACCACTGAAAATAATCAGTTAAATGTAGATGACATATTGCCCATACCGAAACTCACTCAACCAGTTTCAGGCATATATGCTCAAATATCTAGTGAAAATTTCAACTGGCAATCTGTCTCCATGTTTGGTGTTGATTTACCAAATCCAGAATTTCTTGAAACAAACGTCACAATATTTAATGCTCCACTAAAATACAAACAAAAAGATTATTTCAGAATGACCCGAGGCCTGGCTTTTGATACAGAAGACGGTGAGATTCCATTTGTACTGAGTGTTACTGAAGATGCAAAAAACTATTTCCGTGAATTGGCTGAATTTGAAGAGACATTGTGGATGTGGCTACTCTTTACCAGTGTCATATTATTAGGGGTTCAAGGACTAATCATGAACTGGTCTCTAAACCCATTAAAAAGGTTGACCGAAAATTTAGCAGAATTGGAAAAAGGGAAAATTGATAAAGTCAATGATGATTATCCGCCAGAACTGGCTGGATTAACTACAAACCTCAATCGGTTGTTGGAAAATGAAAGGGGTAACTTAGACAGGCAAAGAAAAACATTGGGTGATTTGGCTCACAGTTTAAAAACCCCTTTAGCTATTATTCATTCAGAGCTTGAAAACCAAGACAAAACCAATAAAGTTTTACTAAATGAGCAAGTTGCTAGTATGAATGATATAGTCGAATATCAATTAAAAAGGGCAGCAGTTGCTGGACACAGGACATTTACAGTGGGTGTACCTGTGATTGATAAATTAGAACAAATTATCAGAACCTTAAACAAAGTGTATAGGCACAAAAAAGTAAAACCACACTTGCAAATTGCACCAGGTGCTGAATTTTTTGGTGAACATGGTGACTTAATGGAATTATTGGGGAATTTAATTGAAAATGCATACAAATGGTGTGATCAAAATGTATCAGTCACGATTAAAACATTAACATTGGTCAATAGAAAACGAACCGGATTAATCATTGAAATAGCAGATGACGGACCAGGAATTAGCCAAGAAAAACGCAGTGAATTACTTCGCAGGGGTGTTCGTGGTGATGAGCAAGTAAAAGGGCATGGTATCGGATTATCAATTGTAAGTGATATTGTCGAATCATATCAAGGTCAAATGGAAATTAAATACCACGAACTACTTAAAGGGGCTCACTTTATTATTACACTTCCTCCATAACCATATAATGATGAAAAAAATTAATGAATTACTAGATATAATGGCACAACTTCGCAATCCCCAATCAGGGTGTCCATGGGATGTTGAACAAGACTTTGATTCCTTAACCACTTATACAATTGAAGAGGCTTATGAAGTGGCTGATACCATTGCTCAAGGTGATTATGTACATTTAAAAGAAGAGTTAGGGGATTTATTATTTCAAGTTGTATTTTATGCTCAAATTGCAAAAGAGAAAAATTTGTTCGATTTTTCTGAAGTGGTTGATGGATTAAATAAAAAAATGATTGAACGCCATCCGCATGTATTTAACAATCATAACAGCAATAAGCTCGATGCTGATCAACAATCAAAGATATGGGAAAGTAATAAATTAAAGAACAAAGAAAGCGTATTGGATGATATTCCTGAAAATTTACCTGGATTATTGCGTGCGATAAAACTAACAAAAAGAGCGGCTGTTATTGGATTCGACTGGCCAAGTATTGGCCCTGTATTTAATAAAATGCAAGAAGAAATAGCAGAGTTAAAAGAAGCCATAAATGAAGGAAATATTGATCACATTAAGGATGAGTTGGGAGATGTGATTTTTGTATGTACGAATTTAGCTAGACATTTAAAAATTGACCCTGAACTGGCCATCAGACACGCCAATTCAAAATTTGAAACACGTTTTCGAGCAGTTGAAATAAAAGCCAAATTACAGCAACCCAAAAAATCAAAGTTTGATTTGGAAGGACTTGATAGGCTGTGGAACGAAGTAAAAAAGCAAGAAAGATAAAATATACTAAATTTTTAAACAATTAACATTGAATTTTATGCCACTAAACCTCACACTAAAACATTACAAAATATGATTATAATGGAGAACATTAAAAAATGAGCGAAAATATTACACACGCTACTGATGATAGCTTTGATGCAGACGTCAACGCAGATATTCCTGTACTTGTCGATTACTGGGCAGAATGGTGTGGACCATGTCGCATGATTGCACCAATATTGGACGAAGTGGCAGAAGAATTAAAAGACCAAGTTAAGGTTGTAAAAGTAGACACTGAAGCATGTAGAAATACTGCCATAAAAATGGGTGTTCGTGGTATTCCAACTTTAATGGTATTTAAAGGTGGAGAAGTGGTAGACCAACATGTCGGCGCCTTGTCAAAAGGACAATTGGTTGATATGTTAAGTAAACATACTGCTTAAGCTAGAAAAAATCAAAAGCACTTAACAACAATTGTTAAGTGCTTTTTTTCATTTAAAGTATTAAATCGCATCAATTTTTAATATCTGCAATATTTTTGTTGCGAGACTCGCAACAACATGATAACTTACAAATATTCAAATTAAAGTCTAATTTTCAAGACTTTATTCCAATTAAAAAATAAACTAAATTTATAAACGCGTGTGCATTTTACCATTGTAAAAACTCATCATATCTATTCAACACATCTTCAAATAAATAAAAATGAACTTAACAGAACTCAAAAACTACTCTACTAATAAATTATCAGAAATAGCAGTCGAATCAGGGGTAGAACTCAGATCCAGATTACGAAAACAAGATCTCATATTTAACATCTTAAAATCACAAGCAAAAAAAGGCGTTGATATATATGGAGGTGGTGTTTTAGAAGTACTACCTGATGGTTTTGGTTTTCTTAGATCGCCTGAGGGAAGTTATTTGGCAGGCCCAGATGATATTTATGTATCTCCTAGTCAAATCAGAAGATTTGGATTAAGAACAGGTGATACCATAGAAGGAAAAATCAGACCACCAAAAGAATCTGAGCGATACTTTGCTATGCTCAAGATTAAAACCATCAACTACGAGCCACCTGAAAATACCCGTGGAAAGATTTTATTTGAAAACTTAACACCCTTATTTGCCCAAGACCAACTCATCATGGAAAGAGGCAACGGTTCAAAAGAAGACCTGACAGCACGAATAATTGACTTGATATCACCCATAGGTAAAGGCCAACGTGGATTAATCGTTTCTCCTCCTAAAGCAGGTAAAACATTAATGATGCAAAATATTGCAACAAATATTGCCATTAATAATCCTGAGGCTAAGTTATTTGTTTTATTAATAGATGAAAGGCCAGAAGAAGTGACAGAAATGCAACGCATGGTCAGAGGTGAAGTGATTGCATCAACTTTTGATGAACCTGCTTCGCGTCATGTAATGGTTGCTGAAATGGTAATAGAACGTGCCAAGAGATTGGTTGAACACAAGCAAGATGTTATTATTTTGTTGGATTCAATTACCCGTTTAGCTCGAGCTTATAATACCGTGGCACCTTCATCAGGTAAGGTTCTAACAGGTGGTGTAGATGCCAATGCTTTACAAAGACCAAAAAGATTCTTTGGGGCAGCCAGAAATATTGAGGAAGGAGGCAGTTTAACCATTCTTGCTACAGCTTTAGTTGAAACGGGTTCAAAAATGGATGAAGTTATTTTTGAAGAGTTTAAAGGCACGGGTAATATGGAAGTTCATTTAGATAGACGTGCTGCAGAAAAACGTGTGTGGCCTGCTATTAACATCAATCGCTCTGGTACCAGAAGAGAAGAGTTAATGGTTCCTCAGGAATTTTTAACAAAAGCATGGATATTACGAAAAATATTACACCCAATGGATGACATACAAGCCATCGAATTCTTGTTAGAAAAACTTAAAGATACCAAAACCAACGAAGAATTTTTCAATTCAATGAGAAGATAATTACTATTTATTTTTTCTCATAGCGGTCTAATTATTTTGGGCCGCTAATAAATTTCAACAGTGCTTTCGCCATATATTTGGGATTGGCGGAATTTGTATTCAAAGTATTTAGCAAACCCATCTCATGTGCAAAATCTTCAATTCTTGAAGATGCACTCACAATTAATTTGCTTTTCAAATCATTCCATTGTTTTTTATCCAGTAAAATTTTTAAGTTTTTAAGCGTTATAATACTTGTAGCCAAAACATAGAAGTCTGATCCATGGGTTAACTCATCAAAGTCTTGGTTGTTAGTGGGTAATTGTCTTTGGTAGACATTTATTTGAGATAACTTAATGTTGTTTCTTATGGCGTATTTTTGTATTTTTTGCCTTCCATTTTCTGCACTGATTAAGGTAATTGATTTTAGTGATTTTAAATCCTCTAAAATTTTAATAACACCATCAGAGTTTTGTAATTTTGGTACACGAATTTCATTATGTATGTGCTTTTTAAGTTCTTCAGCGGTTTTAGACCCAACAGTTATTACAATACAATCCTCTGATATTTTCCATTCAGGTACGATTTCAAAAGCATGAATAACTGCTTGAATACTGGTAAACACGATAATTGTGTTTTGCGGAATATTATTGATGAGTGAATGACATTGTTTTAAATTGTTGACTGAAGTAATTTCAATGCATGGGAAAGACAAGGTTTCAAATCCGTATTTATGAAATGTATCAATTGTACGAGATGATTCAGAAAGGGGGCGTGTATTTAAAATAGCTGCCAATTTCATAAAATTAATTGTTTGCCATGTCCAGTAAGTCTTGCGCACCTGCTGCTAACAATGCATAGGCCGTTTTTAGGCCCACTTCTTCTGGGTCTGCATCACTTGCTTTTTGTTTTAGGACTTTAGAGCCATCAGGAGCACAAACTACGGCTTCAAGTGTTATGGTATCGGTTTCAGTTTTGTATTCTGCATATGCACCAATGGCAACTGAACAACTGCCATTCAAAACTATGTTCATTGTACGTTCTGCCGTGACACACTTCAGAGTGCTTTTATGTGTGAGTTGTGATAATAAGTCAACAAGGTCCTCGCGAATGGATAAACATTCGACACCAACAGCTCCTTGACCAACGGCTGATAAGCAAGTTTTATTATCCAGCTTTTGCTTGATTCTATCATGGTATTCTAATCTCTCTAAGCCAGCTGTTGCTAGAATAATGGCATCATATTCACCCGCATCTAACTTCTTTAAACGTGTTTGAACATTGCCGCGTAAGGGTATAATATTTAAATCCGGTCGAATAGCCAATAATTGAGATTGCCTTCTTAGGCTTGATGTTCCAACAGTTGCATTTTGAGGCAATTCAGAAAATGATTCAAATTTGTTCGAAACAAAGGCATCGCTGGCATCATGGCGCTCAAATACACTGCACAGAGTGAAGTCTTTAGGTAAATTTGCAGGCACATCTTTCATCGAATGAACGGCAATATCGGCATCTCCTGATAACATGGCTTGTTCTAGCTCTTTCAAAAACAATCCTTTGCCACCAATTTTACTTAATGTCACATCCAATACTTGGTCACCTTTGGTTGTCATCGGCAATAATTTGGTTTTAATATGTGGAAAGTTTTCTTCAATTAATTTGGCTGCATATTCTGCTTGCCACAATGCTAAAGGTGAATTTCTGGTTGCGATAATTATGGTTTTAGGTGCCTGATTTGTCATTTCAATAACTCTTTAATTTTAGATATGTTTCTTCTGCTTATTTGAGGCTGGTAGTCAGTGTTACTTAGTTTTGCATAGGCTTGAGATTTTTCTCTGTGAATACCAAATAATTCTGTCACATTTATGAGGGCATTTCGGTTAATTCTCAAGAGCTGTTCAAACTTTGATTCTAACCTAACTAAAGAATCATCAATTATAACTTCACCAAGTTGGCAATGCATTATAGTGGCTTTATCAACAGATTTAACGCAATAAATATCATCAATACTTAAACAGACAAGATCATTTCCATGATAAAAGGTTAAAGTAGATGGTTTGTCTTCAAAAACAGTTACTTTATTTAGTGCCTGTATTAATCTTTGTTTTTTTACCGGTTTCAATAAGTAATCTGTCACAGATAAATCAAAAGCCTTGATGGCATATTCATCATAAGCTGTACAAAAAATTATGTGTGATTCTGGCGATATGTCTTTGATTAATGGGGCCGCATCTATACCACGCATAACTGGCATTTCAATGTCCAATAAAACAATGTTTGGATGATACTGTTTTACTTTTTCCAAAGCCTCACGGCCATTACTGGCCGTTATTATTTCTTCAATGCCTAAATCAACCAACATTTTCTTTAAACGTAAGATTGCTAAGGGTTCATCGTCTACGATCAAATATTTCACAATGGGATTCCTAATGTGATTTTATATGTATGATCATTTTTGTTGACCAACATACTGGCTTTTGAACCATAGTGTAGGGAAATTCTTTCCTTAATATTCTTTAATGCCATGCCGTTTGAATATTGATTTTTATATTCGATAAATGGATTTTTGATACTGATTAATAATTGTGAATCATTTTTTGAAATATTAATGTTTATTGATCCTCCATTTTCAAGTGGTTGAATGCCATGAATAATTGCATTCTCAACCAATGGCTGAACACATAAAACAGGAATTTTATGGGTCAATAGTTCCGGTTCACATTCAATCTTGTATTTAAGTCGAGTATCAAGTCTTAATTTTTCAATGGCTAAATATTGTTTGACCCATTGCAACTCTTCTGCAATTGAAATATATTTGTCTTTGTGTGAAAACTGTCTCTTATACACATCTGACGCTGCCGACGATCTACTC
>OJDV01000492.1_pt1 | contig 13898 bp, 12 predicted proteins | sample 1592911 | NCBI WGS metagenome assembly OJDV01 (sample SAMN05416860, study PRJEB24817) | seawater metagenome | isolation source: Sea water | place: Canada:Atlantic | collected 2013-11 | reverse complement strand
AGATTTCTGCCTGTCTCGTGGGCTCGGAGATGTGTATAAGAGACAGATATCAAATTGATTCCCGTTTTTTACAATTGCAATAATATCAAAGCGCACCTCAACATCAAGCTTATTTGACGTTACATAATTATCTACAGCTTTTACTATCCTTTGAATTTGTTTGGGTTTTAAAAAATCTTGTGGGTTTCCAAAAGCACTAGTAGAACGTGTTTTAACCTCAACAACAGCTAGTACATTTTCTTTTTGAGCAATAATATCAACTTCAGCTTTTTGAAATATATAATTACGTTCGAGAATTTCGTAACCATTCTTATGCAAGAAATTAACAGCTAAGTCTTCTCCTTTCTTTCCTAATTCGTTATGATTTGCCATCTAGCTTTTATAATGCGTATCAATATACACAATTGCTTCATCTTGACTTAAAACTGCAAACTTTTTATATCGGTTGTGTACGTCTACAATTTCATCCAAAGCTTTTTCAACCAAAGGCTTGTTTTCCCAAGTATTGAGATGAGCAACAACAGTTTTTAAACAACCATTTTTGTAAGCTATTTGTCCGAGGACATGCACTAAAGTATCAGTAACTCTTTTGATTTCATCAAACTCCAATTCTTTTAATAGTGGCAAAATATCCTGAGGATGTGTTCGTCCACGAAGTTCAATTCCATGACAAATCTCTCGTCTAATTTCTTTATCTGGATGTTTGAGATACGGTTTAGACCACTTTAAAACTGGAACTGGATTCTTCTCTCCCATTTTCTTTATAGATCCAATAACTGCATTACGAACACGATGGTGTTTATCAAATAAACCAGTATTCATAAAGTCTTCGATTTTATCAAAATGAAACTTCCCTATTTCGCCAGTTGCATTTATAACGGTTTGCCTTATTAACTCATCGCTAGATTGCATTAAAGCTTTCAAAGTTGAAAAAATAGAGGTTTGTAATTGCGGTTGTGAATAGAAGATTTTGCCAATTGCTAAATATCCCGTTTTACGAATGTAAGTGTCTTCATCTGAAAAATATATAATTATTTTTTCATTTAAACCTAACGATAAATCACTAGCAATCTCTTGGTTGATTTGCTCAACGAGAAGATTACGTTCTGATTTTGATAGGTCATAGAATCCCATTCTAATTTATTTGATTAAATTGTAATGTAAAAATAGGACAAAACCATGAATAACTTATTCAACCCAGAAGAAACAGAAGCTGTTATAAAAAGAATTAACAATTTAAGCAGTGGAACCAATCCAAAATGGGGAAAAATGAGCGTAGACAAAATGTTAGCTCATTGCAATGTGGCTTATGAAATGGTTTACACAGACAAACATACCAAACCCAAAGGCTTAAAAAGAATGCTTGTTAAACTACTTATAAAACCGTTAGTTACAAGTGAAAAACCTTATAAAAAAAATGGACAAACTGCGCCACAATTTTTAATAAAAGACGAAAAAAATTTTGAAACTGAAAAAGAACGATTAATAAATTTCCTAAAAAAAACGCAAAGCTTAGGTGAAAATCACTTTGATAATAAAGAATCTCATTCCTTTGGAAAACTCACAACAAATGAATGGAATAATTTGTTCTATAAACATTTAGATCATCATTTGAATCAGTTTGGTGTTTAAGAGGTAAAAGCCACGATAGTTTTTATTCAATTATTCCTTTGACACCTCTAGTTTGTAACCAACTCCATGTACGTTTGTTATCTTAATTGAAGTATCTTCTTTTAGTTTTTTTCTTAATTTAGAAATATATGTATCGAGACTGCGACCAACAAAAACACCATGATCTTCCCAAACTCGTTTTGACAATTCATCTCTTTTAACAACATCGTTTAAATTATCACATAAAATTTCTAATAGTTCACATTCCTTTCTTGACAGTCCAATTTCTTTTTCTATATATAGTAATTTGCTTTGGTCTTTATCAAATTTATAATTTCCAATGGTATAAAAAAGATTATCTAGAGGCGGATTAAGGCTTTTCTTCTTTTGTCTATATAAAAATCCAAGAATTAAAATTAAAGGCAGAATTAACCAAAGGTATATAATTGATGATTGTGCTTTTTCATTTTCAAAACCTATTTGAATGGTATAACAATTTAGAGGCAAAGCACGCCCAGCACAAGGGATAATGCTTTCCTCTTCGTTATTTTTCATCTCATAACTATAAGCCACTTCCTTGTCATTACATTGAATAACCTCAACAAGATAATGTTCTGGTAGATTAGCTTTGGCTACACTGTTTTTAACAAATGTGACGAGGTGGTCAGGCTTGAAAGAGAGCTCTTGTTGAAATGACAGCTCATACTTTCCTGTTTCAATTTTAGTGACTGGTAAAATTAATGATGTAGAATCTTGATTAGACAACAACAACTTATTACCAACATCTCTCAGTGCAATTTTTGTTATTTCTATGCGTGAATCATCTTGCTTACAAGACGAGAAACTTAGGGTTACAAAAACCACTAAAATTATATAAGCATATCTTTTCATAGGCTTTACAAATAAATGATAAATAAGGGAGATATATTGCCCATTCACATTTCTTTTACACTTTTTTGACACTTGATTTGTCCTTTAAAAGCTTGATTTGAAATAAAAAACGAATAAACGAAAACCCAGAAAGGATTAATTTTTGAAATTCAAAGATGAACTATCTTTTTCTACCTTTAATTCAATCTTCTTTCCTAAAACCATTGCACGATTATCCTTTTCATGACCTGCTGGCATATTGAATGCTATTGGAAAATCATAATCAGCTAAAGCATCTAAAACAAGTTGCTCAATAGACTTTCCCCAAAGCGTTGTGTTTTTTCTAACCTTACTTACATCTCCAACAATCACACCCTTACAATTTTCAAAATATCCTGCACGCTTTAAACTTTGAAGCATCCGATCAATATGATATTTGTATTCGCCTATATCTTCAATAAATAAGATTTTCCCAGACATATCTAAACTAGTTTCAGAACCCAACATTGTATGAAGCACAGACAAGTTTCCTCCAACTAACAATCCATTTGTTTCTCCTACTCTATTATAACCTGAGCCAACTAAAGTATAATTTACTGGGTTTCCAAAAATGGTCGATTTAAACGTAGCTAACGTCTCTTTAATATCATCTAAATCTTGGGTTAAACTCACACACATCAAAGCATGAATAGATTGATAGCCTTCGTTATGAATTTGATTATGTAACGCAGTTATATCACTATAACCAATAACCCATTTTGGATGTTTTTTGAATTTTGTATAATCTAATTTATCTAAAATTCTAACGGTTCCATAACCACCTCTTGCGCACCAAATAGCGCTAACGGTTGGATCATCCAAAGCCTTTTGAAAATCTTCACAACGCTCATCATCTGTACCTGCGAAGTGATCTGACTTGCTAAATACATTATTCCCAACAATAGCATTCAATCCCCAACTTTGTAATAATGTGACAGCTCGTTGCACTTCATCATTTCTGTTTTTTAGTATTCCTGAAGGCGCAACAATTGCTACAGTATCTCCAGTTTTTAAGTATGGTGGTTGTATCAAAGCAGTTTTATTTTGTTGAATAGTTACCTCTTGAGCATTCGTATTTCCGAAGAAAAAAAGAGCACAACTCAAGAGTAAAAAATAACGAATTTTAGACATATTGTAAATGTACATTTTTTTTCAATATACCTTGCAAAATGCGTACTTTTGTGGCTTGTTAAAACGAATTCAAGATGTCTAAACGATATACAATTACTGCTGCATTGCCATATACTAATGGTCCTATTCATATTGGACATTTAGCTGGTGTTTATGTGCCTGCAGATATTTACGCACGTTACAAACGCTTAACTGGAAATGATGTGGCATTCATTTGTGGAAGTGATGAACATGGTGTGCCAATCACTATTAAAGCGAAAAAAGAAGGTGTTTCACCTCAAGATATCGTAGATAAATATCATGAAATTATTAAGAAATCGTTTGTAGACTTCGGAATTACGTTTGACAACTATTCACGTACAACTGCAAAAATTCATCATGATACTGCTCAAGAGTTTTTCAAGACACTTAATGATAAACATGAGTTTATTGAAGAAGTTACTGAGCAATTATACGATGCAGAAGCTAATCAGTTTTTAGCTGACCGATTCGTCACAGGAACGTGTCCGAAATGTGGAAACGAAGAAGCTTATGGTGATCAATGTGAAAACTGTGGCTCAAGTTTAAATGCAACAGATCTAATCAATCCGAAATCGGCAATTACAGGAAATGTTCCAACTTTAAAAGAAACCAAACACTGGTTTTTACCTTTAAATAAACATGAAGACTTTTTAAAAGAGTGGATTTTAAAAGGCCATAAAAAAGACTGGAAGCCAAATGTTTACGGACAAGTAAAATCGTGGATTGATGATGGTTTACGACCAAGAGCTGTAACTCGTGATTTAGATTGGGGAATTCCTGTTCCTGCTCCTGGAGGTGAAGGAAAAGTGCTTTACGTTTGGTTTGATGCTCCTATTGGTTACATTTCTGCAACTAAAGAATGGGCTCAAAATGTTGGTAAAGATTGGGAACCTTACTGGAAAGATAAAGACACTAAACTAGTTCACTTTATTGGAAAGGATAATATTGTATTTCACTGTATTATTTTTCCAGCAATGTTGAAAGCTGAAGGCTCATATATTTTACCAGATAATGTGCCAGCGAATGAGTTTTTAAATCTTGAAGGCAAGAAATTATCTACCTCTAAAAACTGGGCTGTTTGGTTGCCAGACTATTTAGAAGATTTCCCAAATCAACAAGATGTGTTGCGTTATGCTCTAACTGCAAATGCTCCTGAGAGTAAGGATAATGATTTTACTTGGAAAGATTTTCAGGCAAGAAACAATAATGAATTGGTAGCTATCTTCGGAAACTTTATCAATCGTGTTGTCGTTCTTACTAATAAATATTACGAAGGCATTATTCCTGAGGCTTCTGAATTTTCAGAAATTGACAAGGAAACTTTAGCTGCAATAAAAGCATATCCATCAGTTATTGAAAGTTCTATTGAACGTTACCGTTTTAGAGAAGCTAGTCAAGAATTGATGAATCTGGCGCGCTTAGGAAATAAATATTTAGCAGACGCAGAACCTTGGAAATTAGTAAAAACTGATGAAGTTCGTACAAAAACAATCATGTATGTCGCGCTTCAAATTGCAAGCGCTTTAGCAACTTTATCTGAACCATTTTTACCATTCACTTCAGATAAATTAAAAGGTATTTTAAATACTACTGATAATTCTTGGGCTGATATTTCTGAGAAGAGTATTCTTATTCAGTCTGGACACCAAATAGGTAAAGGTGAATTATTATTTTCTAAAATAGAAGACAAAACGATTCAAGAACAACTTGATAAATTAGAAGCAAGTAAAAAAGCGAATGAAGCTGCTAATAAAGTAATTGAACCTCAAAAGGAAATCATCACATTTGAAGATTTTACTAAACTTGATATGCGAGTTGGGACTATTCTTGAAGCAGAAAAAATGCCTAAAACAAAAAAATTACTGGTCTTAAAAGTAGATACAGGTATCGACACAAGAACAATAGTTTCTGGTATTGCTGAAAGTTTTACTCCTGAAGAGGTTATTGGGAAGCAAGTTACTGTATTAGTGAATTTAGCGCCTAGAGCATTACGTGGTGTTGAAAGTGAAGGTATGATTTTAATGACTGAAACTCCTGAAGGTAAATTGGTATTTGTAAATCCTGATACAGCAGTTAATAATGGGTTGCAGATAAGCTAACATTTATTTCACAACAAGTTTTTTAATGTCTTGTCGATCATATTTATCTGTAACTTTTAAAAGGTAAATACCACTTTTTAAGTCTGAGAGATTCAACCTGATAATACTTTTATCAAATTGATATAGTGCGGCACTATTGCCTAATGCATCTATAATTTCAATACTTTTTATTTTATGAGTTCCTATTACAAATAAGTTGTCTTCAACAGGATTGGGATGAAACTTAAATACAGGATCTTCCGTGTTTTCAATTGGTTTTTTTTCTAAGGGCAATTCAGGCTTTTTTTCTTGAGAAAATGATATATTACAAACGATTAAAATCAAAAAAACAGTAAGCACCTTTTTCATAATTTTCGGACTTAGTCATTAACGTGTTAGGATTATCACTAACGATTTAAAAAGCACTTAATTATAAGTTATCGTCAAAAACAGTTGTAATGATTCAATTAGTACCATACATAATCTCTAAAACTAAACTATCAGAATCTTCAGTAAAAAATACAGTTAATTTACTAAATCAAGATTGTACGATTCCATTTATTTCAAGGTATAGAAAAGAAGCTACTGGTAATTTAGACGAAGTTCAGGTTGGTGATATTGTTAAATATAAAGGATTATTTGAAGCTTTAGAAAAACGAAAAATAGCAATTCTAAAAGCCTTAGAAGAACAAGGTGTTTTAACTTCAGAATTAAAAGCAAAAGTAAACGCTTGCATAGACTCTACAACAGTTGAAGACCTATACCTTCCATACAAAAAAAGCAGAAAAACAAAAGCAGAAACTGCTCGTAAAAACGGGCTAGAACCTTTAGCAAAAATCATCATGTCGCAAAATGCAAATGATATTGAATCTATAGCTTTTAAATACGTAAAAGGTGATGTGTCTTCTGTAGAAAATGCTTTAGAAGGTGCACGACATATTATTGCTGAGTGGATTAACGAACGATCAGATATTAGAAATAATCTTCGAAATCAATTAGAACGTCATGCTATGATTTCAACTAAAGTTGTCAAAGCAAAAAAGGATGATGACAACGCACAAAAATTTAGAGATTATTTTGAATGGGAAGAAGCATTAAGTCGAATTCCATCACACAGATTACTAGCAATTTTAAGAGCAGAAAACGAAGGGTTTATTCGTATAAAAATTCAGATTGACAATGAACGTGCTTTAGATCGTATTGATAAAAAAGTGATTAAAAGTCAGAATTCATGTGCAGATCAAATTGAACTCGCTATTTCTGATGCCTATAAACGCTTACTATTTCCATCGTTAAGTAATGAAGCGCTTCAAAATGCAAAAGATAAAGCTGATGAAGCTGCTATTAATATTTTTGCAAAAAACTTAAAACAACTATTGCTTGGTTCTCCCTTAGGAGAAAAACGTGTTTTGGCCATAGATCCTGGATTTAGGTCTGGATGCAAAGTGGTGTGTTTAGATGAAAAAGGCGATTTAAAACACAATGAAACTATATATCCTCATCCTCCAAAAAGCGACCAAATTGGAGCTATGAAAAAAATCAGTTTTTTAAGCGAAGCTCATCACATTGAAGCTATTGCCATTGGAAATGGAACAGCATCACGAGAAACCGAAGCGCTAATTAGAAGAATTAGATTTAAAAATGACATCCAAGTTTTTGTTGTGAGTGAAGCTGGAGCAAGTATTTATTCCGCATCAAAAATTGCTCGCGATGAATTTCCAAATTATGATGTTACTGTTAGAGGTTCAGTTTCTATTGGAAGACGTTTGCAAGATCCTTTAGCTGAATTGGTGAAAATTGATGCTAAATCCATTGGTGTTGGTCAATATCAACATGATGTAGATCAACATAAACTCAAAAAAGAATTAGATGTTGTCGTTGAAAACTGTGTGAATTCTGTTGGAGTTAATATCAATACGGCAAGTCATAGTTTACTAAGTTACGTGTCTGGTATTGGTCCAAAATTAGCTGAAAATATTGTTAGCTATCGAAGTGAAAATGGATCCTTCACATCAAGAAAAGAGATAAAAAAAGTACCACGTTTAGGTGATAAAGCATTTGAACAAGGTGTTGGTTTTTTAAGAATTAAGGATGGTAAAAATCCGTTGGACGATTCTGCTGTTCATCCAGAAAGTTATGCTATCGTCAAAAAAATGGCAAAAGATGAAGGTGTTTCACTTTCAGAATTAATTGGAAATAAAACAATTCTTCAAAAGATTAATTTAAAAAACTATTGTACTGAAACTGTCGGGTTATTGACACTTGAAGATATTATAAAAGAACTTGAAAAGCCAGGTTTAGATATTCGAGAACAAGCTAAGGTATTTACATTTAATCAAACTATTAAAACTATATCCGATTTAAGAGAAGGTCAATTATTGCCTGGGATTGTCAATAATATTACTGCGTTTGGCTGTTTTGTAGATATTGGAATTAAAGAAAGTGGTCTAATTCACGTTTCAAATTTATCAGATAGTTTTGTAAAAGATGTAAATGAACATGTTCACTTACACCAGCAAATTGTAGTTAAAGTTTTAGAAATAGATGTTGCTAGGAAACGCATTCAACTGAAGTTGCATAAACTATAAATTCTTAAATTAGCTGCAACAACATTATCATTTATTTCATTTGTCTTCATAACTACTTATCTTTGTTGAAAACGAGACATTATGTTATCTAAAACTATTGAAGCTGCATTAAACAAACAAATACGAATCGAAGCTGAATCATCTCAGGTATATTTAGCAATGGCTGTTTGGGCTGAAGTAAAAGGATTAGAAGGTATTTCTAATTTCATGTATGATCAATCTAATGAAGAACGTGAACATATGCTTAAGCTAATCAAGTTTGTAAATGAACGCGGAGGACATGCACTTATTTCAGAATTAAAAGTGCCAAACGTGACCTTTAAATCATTCAAAGAAATGTTTGAAAAATTATTAGCTCATGAAATTTTTGTTTCAGAAAGCATTAATGATTTAGTACATATCTCACTAGAAAATAGAGATTACGCGACACATAATTTCCTACAATGGTATGTTTCTGAGCAGATTGAAGAAGAAGCAACAGCAAGAACCATATTAGATAAAGTAAATATGATTGGCGATGACAAAGGTGGTTTATACTTATTTGATAGAGATATTCAACAACTAACAATTGTAAGTTCTGCTGGTCCAAGTCAAGGGCAATAAATGTTAAATATTATTCTATTTTGTAATTTTTAATTCACTAAGCAGACTTAGCGAGTATGACTCATTCATTTAAAGAATTTTCTACTAGTGCCATTTTCAATGTAGGAAATGAAACCGATTTAAAATCATTTCATACACCAAAACAAACCGAGCTCTATACTTTTATTTGGGCTCAAACCAAAGCTATAGAAATCATTATTGATAGCATCCCGTTTACCATTCAACCACATAGTATTTTAGCACTAACTCCAATTCAATATTTACAGTATATAAGTGGACAAGATGCTATAGTGTATCAATTTAATAGAGAGTTCTACTGCATTAAAGATCATGATCAAGAAGTTAGTTGTGTTGGTATTTTATTTTTTGGCAACACTAATATTCCCATTATACCTTTAGATAAAACGGAACAACATAAGTTTCAAATCCTGCACGAAGTCTTTATTGATGAGTTAGAAACTAAGGACAATATTCAAGCCGAAATGTTACGAATGCTTATGGCTCGTTTTATTATTAAAAGTACAAGGTTACTTAAAGCGAAAGAAGGTATTGTTGAAACAGCTAAAAGTTCAAAAGTAGATTTATTACGATCTTTTAATTTTTTAGTAGAGCAACATTTTAAAACTGAACATAGTGTGACATTCTATGCAGATAAATTATTTAAGTCTCCAAAAACCTTATCTAATAATTTTGCGAAACTAAATCGAAGTCCATTACAAATCATTCATGAACGTATAGTATTAGAAGCTAAACGGCTTTTAATCTATACAGACAAAACAGCCAAAGAGATTGCTTATGAAGTTGGTTTCGATGATGCTTCTCACTTAAGTCGACTATTTAAAAAACAAACATCACAATCGCCTTCAGACTTCAAAAAACAACTAAACATCCAAAGTTAGGAAGAATTGACAAGCCCTTGGGCAATTTCTTCATTCTTTAACGACTACTCCTATTGCATCTTTGCATTGTAATAATAAAACAATCATACGATGACAACACCACACAAATCAATATTCAATTTAATTGAGATATTCAGAAGAAGTCCAAAACGAATTATGAACACACTAGTTGTAAAAACTTATTGTGAGCAGAAACACATTCTCGATTACTATTGTGATGCAGAAAAACCATTTGTGAATTCAAATTAAACACATTGGGAAAAATTGACAAGCATAAGGGAAAAACATTCATTTTATAACCTTCATTACTGTCGCAACTTTGTACCAACAAAATGTCCCTGTAAATTTCCAGTGACACAATCATAAAAATTAGAAACAATATAATTATTAATCAATAAAAACAGAAACATGAATAATACAATTGAGAATGCACTTTCAGATTTAAAATCTTTATTAGGTAAAGGACAATTTTTAGAAGCAATGGACAAATATTTAGATGATGATGTTGTGCTACAAGAAGCTAACAACACACCTAAAGTTGGAAAAGAAACTGCAATCATTGCCGAAAAAGAATTATTAGCTACAGTAACAGAATTCATTGGATATGATATGAAAAATATTTCAATTTCTGGTGATGTATCTTATTATGAAGCAATTATGGAATTTAAAACTAATGATGGTCAACATCACAAATTTGAACAAGTAAACAGAACACAGTGGAAAGATGGCAAAATTATTAACGAACGTTATTACCACGCATAATTAAACCAATTAAATATATTTTAAGATGAAAAAAATTATTTCAGTACTCGTAATTGCTTTAGCATTTTCAATAAACACAAATGCTCAAGACAAAATGATGAAAGACTCTAAAGCAACGATTGTTACTTTAGAACAAACAAAAGGAGAATTTACTCAAAAGGAAATTACTTTAGAAGCTGGTGCATATATCTTTGAGATTGAGAACAACAATGTTGGACATCAAGTAGGATTTGTGTTAATACCAAAAGGTAAAGATGCGTCAAAGCCTGAAAACCATATTAAAACAGCTTATGTAACTAAAGCCGTTGACAACAACTCTAAGGAAACATCGAAAGTAACAAATTTGGAAAAAGGAGAATACGTGTACTTTTGCCCAATGAATCCAACTCCTCAATATACATTGATTGTGAAGTAGGTTAATTTAAATGATTGTTAGATAAAAGAGTGCCTTTAACAAAATGGCACTCTTTTTTTATGCCGAATTTCTACTTGCATTAATATTACCAAATAAGGAACGCATGACTATTTTTTCATAGACAGCGATCTCCTCTTCATTTCTAACCTCAGCTTTTTCAAGTTCTTGAATTTTCTTAAGCGCATATTGCTGAATCGTTAATAAAGGTAAAACTATAGATTCTCTAACATCGATAGATGCTTTAGCAACTGGTTCGTTTTCCATCAATTTTTCAGAACCAGTAAGTTTTAAAAGTAAACGCCTAGAAGTTTTATATTCAGCATAAATGATTTTCCAGAACTCACCAAATTCTTCGTCCTCTGCCATATACTTTGTTAAATCAAAAAAGGATTTTGATAAGGACATCATACTGTTTTCAACTAAGGTTTTAAAGAAGTTTGATTCATGATATAATGTTTTAACCTTCTCAAATTCATCATTATCTTCATAATACTTTAATGCTGTTCCAACTCCAAAGAATCCTGGAACGTTTTGTTTTAACTGACTCCAACTACCTACAAACGGAATCGCTCTTAAATCTTCAAACACCAATTTAGCAGACTTCCCGCGTTTTGATGGCCTGCTTCCAATATTTGTTTTTGCATAATATTTTAACGTACTCATACGCTCAAGATATGGTAGAAATTTAGGATGATTTTTAAAGTCTACATACGTCTGATAACTCAAATCAGCCAAATGATCCATAACCGCTTTATCATTGGGAGACATGGCTTGGTTTTTATCATTTAATCGATTAGAAATCCCAGAACTTATAAGTTGCTCCATGTTATACTGTGAAGATTCTATTGTTCCAAAATTAGAACTAATTGTCTGTCCTTGAATCGTTAATTGAATTTCTTTGTCTTCAATAGTTGGTCCGAGTGATGCATAAAACTGATGTGATTTTCCGCCACCTCTAGCTGGAGGTCCACCTCTACCATCAAAGAAAATAACATCAATTCCGTAACGTCTAGATAATTCAGTAAGTGCCTCTTTTGCTTTAAATATTGCCCAATTTGCCATTAAATAACCACCATCTTTTGTACCATCACTAAAGCCTAACATGATTGTTTGCTTGTTCCCTCTATTTTCTAGATGTGCTCGATAATTTTTGTCTGTGTACAAATCTTCCATCACTCTCGGAGACGATTGCAGATCGGTAACTGTTTCAAATAATGGAACAACATCAGCAGTAAGTTGATCACCAAAAGCGACAACCTTCAGCATAGCAAATAATTGAAGCATATTTAAAGTCGTTTGGTTATTACTGATGATATATCGATTACAAGCAATTTCTCCATTTCGTTCTTGAATGGATTTCATTGCCTTAATAGTTTCAGTAATATCAATTGCTAATTCATCTTTAAATTCAATATCGCCAATAGAACCTTTAATTCCTGAGAGATGTTTTAATTGATCTTCTAGTGGCAACTCAAAATAGTTGTTTGGAAATATTTCACTTCCGCTTGCATTTAATTCATTCACCAAAGCTGTAAACATTTGATCGTGAACTCGACTATCTTGGCGAATGTCTAAACTGGCAAAATGATATCCAAAGAGTGTTGTACGATTAATTAATGTGGTTAATTTTTCAACATATAATGCTTGATGTTCAGAAATTAAAATTTGTCTTATTATTTTTAATTCAGTTCTAAACTCAACTAATGAAATTTGATTGTCTTTATCTCTATCAAGCAACGTGTTATGTAATCTGTGATTTAAAACAATAATACGCTCTCTAATTCCCTTAAATGTCAATCGACGTCTTAAATACTTAACATCTTTAATGTAATTTTTAAGGATTGCTTCTTTAAGTTTTTTTGCAACATCTAAGGTGATTTGAGGTGTAACAAAAGGATTACCATCTCTATCTCCTCCTGGCCAAAACCCGATATTAATAATAGAATTATCTATTTCTTCATCATCAAAGATATTTTGCTGAACGTAGTCATAAATTGAACCAAACGAATGGTAAAATACATTTTTTAAATACCATGTTAGATTTACCGCTTCATCGTAAGGTGTGGGTTTTTTGTCTTTGAAGAACGGTGTTTTTCCTAATTGAGCTAGAAGATCATTGATTTCTGAAAGATTATCATATTTAATAGCATCTGCTAAATCGGTAATAATCCCTAAGACTGTTCCAGGATAAAATTGTGTTGGATGCGCAGTTAACACAATTCTTACTTTAAAGGATTCAAGATACTCTTGTAATAAATGTTTTTTATGCTCAGCTTCTGCATTCTCTTTCAAACTTCGTAAAGTTCCAATCCCTTCCATATTGTGAACTACAGGGAAAGCAGCATCTTCAACAGCATCAAATAATACTACTTGTCTTTCAATATATTGAATAAATCGAAATAATAAATTGATCTGGCTTTGACTATTTCGTCGTCCTTGATATTTCTTAAAAAAGGAATCTACAATTGTTGTTGGGTTTTCACCAGCTTCAAATCCATTTTTACAAGTTTCATAAAAAAGCGGTAACAATACTACTGTTTTTGAAATAGTATCAAACGGTAATGTCATAAAAATACTATTGTAAATTTGGTATTTTGAGAGTACGTTTTGTTTAAACCTTATAAGTTTTGGTTGTTTGGACATAATAATTGCTTCTTTGTATAAAGGTAGTGTAAGCATAACTGATTTGAAAAGACGGCATTGAATTTTTGCATAAAAAGTAAAACAAACGAGTATTACTAATAATGTTACAATATTCTGAGTCCATTTATATGAATTTTCTAATACGTAATTAAGTGTCACTATATAATTACTACATTTGTAATCTTAACTTTTCAAATCAAAACTATGTACAGTACTCTTCAAATGATTCATTCTTATT
>OJDV01000490.1_pt1 | contig 13913 bp, 11 predicted proteins | sample 1592911 | NCBI WGS metagenome assembly OJDV01 (sample SAMN05416860, study PRJEB24817) | seawater metagenome | isolation source: Sea water | place: Canada:Atlantic | collected 2013-11 | reverse complement strand
TGCCTGTCTCGTGGGCTCGGAGATGTGTATAAGAGACAGAGTATGGAAGGGGAATTTTTTATTTTGAAGATATCTTCCCTTTTTTTGGGGAGTTTATTGTTCAGTTTCTTGATCAATAGGATTTTTTTAAAGTTTTCTAAGAATCTAGGTATTCGAAACATCGATGACCAGGTAATTCGTTGGAATACTACATCTAAACCAGCATTTGGAGGCATTTCGTTTTTTATTGTTTTTCTTCTTGTACTTTCTCAATATCAGATATTTTTTCCTAACCAATATTCCCCAATCGACTTACAATTAATTGGAATTTTGGTGGCTTCTAGTTTAGGGTTTTTAGTAGGGTTAGCGGATGATGCATTTAATACTAATCCACTATTAAAATCAATTGCACAAGCACTATGTGCAATAATTTTGATTGCTACAGGGAATTCTATTTTTGTTTTTGAAACAGAATGGCTGAATTATGCGATTACATTTCTTTGGGTTGTGGGCCTAATGAATTCTATTAATATGTTAGATAATATGGATGGGATTACCACTGTGGCTTCAATTTTTGCTCTTATTGGTATATTAACTGTAATTGTATTTAATAAGACGTTTGAGTCTTCGTACTTTGTTTTAGTTCTAGGGTTAATTGGAGGGTTATTAGGGTTCTTATTTTTTAATTGGCATCCTTCAAAAATGTATATGGGCGATACTGGGAGTCAGTTCTTAGGTGTAGTGTTAGCAGCCCTTTCTATCAAATTTCTGTGGAATCATTCCGCTATAGAATACCAAACAACTTCTCGACAGTTCATCCTTCCTATTCTTGCCTTCATAGTTCCTTTATCTGATACTTTAAGTGTTGTTATAAATAGAATTTCAAAAGGAAAATCACCCTTTGTTGGCGGGAAAGATCATACGACTCATCATTTATCGTATTTAGGGCTTTCTGATCAGTCTGTAGCATTATTGGTCGCGGGGTTGGGCATTTTTTCAACCGTCATATTACTTGTTGCTTTATCAATTACAAATTGGACACATCTGTTTACAATTCTATTCGGGTTGTATGCCTTAGTGGTTTTTGTTTCATTATATTTAACTACCAAACCACAGTTTTTTGGAAAAGAACCGAAACAAGATGAAGAAGCAGGACAACCCACTGAAAATAATTAACTTACTCCTAATTCCACTTGCGCTTTTTGGATTGACTCAACTGTTTATTTTTTCCTATGATAAGGAAGAAGAAGAAAATATCCACCAATCAAAAATGGAGGAAGACTATCAAATTTTCTCTTTGAGTCCACCCTCCGAAATTCTATTTGCTGGAGAAAAAGTTCCCCTCAGTGAGCCTGAAGTTTATGAAAGGTTAGATCGGGAAATTCATTCAAATACCTATTTTCATTCGAATACAATATTGTACTTTAAAAAGGCCAATCGTTGGTTTCCGGTTATTGAGCCAATCTTGAAGGAAAATGGGATTCCTGAAGATTTTAAGTACTTGACACTAATAGAGAGTGGACTGAAAAACGTCGTTTCTCCAGCAGGAGCAGCAGGCTACTGGCAGTTTATGAAGGCAACTGGGAAAGAATATGGTTTGCAAATTAATGGAGAGGTCGATGAAAGGTATAATGTGGAGAAAGCGACAAAAGCTGCTTGTCGCTATTTAAAAGATTCATATGATGTATACGGGGATTGGGCTTTAGTAGCGGCATCGTACAATGCTGGAAAAGGAAGAATCTCTAAGGAATTAACTCGACAGAAAGCAAATAGTTATTTTGATTTGTTGTTAGTTGAGGAAACAGGTAGATATGTTTTTAGAATTTTGGCTATAAAACATATCTTTGAGAATCCTAAAAAATATGGATTCAATATTCGAAAGGCTGATTTGTATTCAACTTTGGAGTATAAGACAGTTACAGTTGATTCAACCGTTACTAGTTTTGCAGAATTTGCAAGACAACATAACATAAGCTATAAAATTCTAAAGCACTTTAATCCATGGTTAAGGGAGTCTTATTTGAAGAATACCCTGAAAACTAGTTACGAAATCAAATTGCCGACTAATGCTGATTATGAGTTAAATTGATAAAAAATTTAGTTTTTAACCGTTGATTAGTTAATCATATCAAGTTATGAGTAAAGAGGCATTTGAAAAAGTTGAACCCCTTGAAATCGAAGGGGCGAGAGTGCACAATTTAAAAAATATTTCATTAAAAATTCCAAGAGAAAAACTTGTTGTAATAACGGGACTGAGTGGAAGTGGAAAATCTTCACTTGCTTTTGATACTATATATGCCGAAGGACAAAGGCGGTATGTTGAAAGTTTTGCATCTTATGCTCGACAGTTTTTGGGCACTCTTGAACGACCTGACGTTGATAAGATCAATGGGCTGAGTCCTGTTATATCTATAGAGCAGAAGACGGTCAGTAAAAACCCTCGCTCTACTGTAGGCACGATTACAGAAATCTATGATTTTTTGCGCCTTCTATTTTCAAAGACTGGAACTGCATACTCCTACATTACAGGAGAGAAAATGGTGAAATATTCTGACAAAGAGATCTTAAATTTAATTTTGAAAGAGTTTGAAGGAAAGGCTATTACGGTTTTAGCACCAATTGTAAAAGCGCGAAAAGGGCACTACAAAGAGTTATTCAAAAATATTTTAAAACAAGGGTTTTTAAAAGTAAGGGTTGATGGAGTTATCGTTGATATCGCTCGTAACATGCAGGTTGATCGATACAAAACTCACGACATAGAAATTGTAGTGGATAGAATTCAAGTCAATGCAAAAGATAAAACGCGAATTACGGAAGCGATTGCTTTAGCAATAAAGAATGGGAAGGGTGTTTTAATGGTGATTGAGAAGGGGAAAGAGAAAGATGACCCAAGATTTTTTAGCCGTAATTTGATGTGCCCAACTAGTGGAATTTCTTATGACGACCCAGCTCCTAACACTTTTTCATTTAATTCCCCATATGGAGCTTGTCAAAAATGTAATGGGCTAGGGGAAGTGGCAGAAGTTAGTAGAGAAAAGATTATTCCCGATGAAAAAAAATCAATAAAAACAGGAGGTTTAATTCCTTTAGGGGAATATTCGAATAAATGGATTTTTAAGCAAGTAGAAATTATATTAAACCATTTCGGCTTTAAACTTAACACTCCTATTCAGGATATGGGTGAGGAGGTCTTGAGTACAATATTGCAGGGAACAAATTCGCCAATTACAGTAGTTGAAAAAATTGGACACACTTCTTCAAAATACTCTTTCGAATTTGAAGGAGTAACGTCTTTCATAAATAGACAATACGAAGAAAATAAAGCCAAGCAATTAGGGAAATGGGCGGAACAGTTTATGAATAAAGTGACCTGTGACTCTTGTAATGGATCTCGTTTGAAAAAGCAATCACTTTTTTTTAAAATAGGGGAGAAAAGTATTGCGGATTTATCTTCTTTGGATATAGATGAATTGGCAGAATGGTTCCAAAACATTGAGAAGTTTTATACAGACCGAGAATTAATAGTAGCAAAAGACGTATTAAAGGAAATACGGACAAGAATTCAGTTTTTATTGGACGTAGGTCTTACATATTTGTCATTAAATAGAAGTGCGAGAACTCTTTCGGGGGGGGAAGCGCAACGAATTCGATTAGCTACTCAAATTGGATCTCAGTTAGTTGGGGTTTTATATATTTTAGATGAGCCCAGTATTGGTCTGCACCAAAGAGATAATAATCAGCTAATTGAAGCGTTGCAAAATTTGCGCGATTTAGGCAATTCGATTATTGTAGTAGAACATGACAAAGACATCATGCTTGCATCTGACTATATAATTGACATTGGCCCAAAAGCTGGGGTACATGGAGGTAAAATTGTAGAACAAGGCACTCCTGCAGATGTATTAAAAGGAAATTCGATTACAGCTCAATATTTGAATAATGATGTCAGAATTGAAACCCCCAAAAAGAGAAGAAAAGGGAATGGGCAATTTATTGAATTAAAAGGAGCTTCAGGGAATAATCTAAAAGATGTAAATATAAAACTACCGTTGGGTAAAATGATTTGCGTTACAGGAGTGTCGGGCAGTGGTAAGTCTACTTTAATTGACGCTACCTTGTATCCAATTCTTAATAATTATATATACAATGGCAAGCGAACTCCTATGCCTTATAAATCAGTTAAGGGAATTGAACAGCTGGATAAAATCATTGAAATTGATCAGTCTCCAATAGGCAGAACACCTAGGTCAAATCCTGCCACATACACCAACGTTTTTACTGATATAAGAAAGTTATTCGCTAATATGCCAGAAGCGAAGATTAGAGGATATAAAATTGGAAGATTTTCGTTTAATGTAAAAGGAGGACGATGCGAAACTTGTCAAGGAGCTGGTGTTCAAACCATTGAAATGAATTTTTTACCTGATGTTTATGTCGAATGTCCTGAATGCAGAGGTAGGCGATACAATCGAGAAACGTTAGAAGTAAGATATAAAAGCAAGTCGATTTCTGATGTGTTAAACATGACGGTTAATCAAGCAGTTGACTTTTTTGAGCACATCCCATCTATTTTATTGAAAATAAAAACATTGCAAGAAGTTGGTTTGGGCTATATTCATTTAGGTCAAGCATCTACAACACTTTCTGGCGGAGAAGCACAAAGAGTTAAATTAGCTACTGAATTAGCCAAAAAAAACACAGGAAATACTTTTTATATTCTAGATGAACCAACTACTGGATTGCATTTTGAAGACATTAGAATCCTTCTTAAAGTATTAAATAAACTAGCAGATTTAGGAAATACAGTTCTCATCATTGAACACAATTTGGACATGATCAAAGTTTCTGATTATATTGTAGACTTAGGTCCCGAAGGCGGAAAGAATGGAGGAACCATCATGGCCAAAGGGACCCCAGAACAAGTTGCAAAAATAAAAGAAAGCCATACGGCACGTTACCTTAAAAAAGAACTAAAAGATGGAAGATAAGCGGATCATTGAAAAATTTGAAGAAAAAGAGTGGAGTGAAGTGAAGAGTAATGATTCTTGGGCGGTATTTAAAATCATGTCGGAGTTTGTTACAGGTTTTGAAAAACTTTCGGAAATCGGCCCATCGGTATCAATTTTTGGTTCAGCAAGAACTAAACCAGACCACAAGTATTATAAAATTGCTGATGAACTAGCGTATAAGATTTGCAAAAAGGGTTACGGAGTGATCACCGGGGGAGGACCTGGAATTATGGAAGCTGCTAATAAAGGGGCTCATAGAGCCGGAGGGAAATCAATTGGGTTAAATATAAATTTACCTTTTGAACAATCACATAATCAATACATTGATCAGGATAAAAACTTAGAATTTGATTATTTTTTTACAAGAAAATTAATGTTTGTAAAGTATGCTCAAGGCTTTGTTGTATTACCAGGCGGTTTCGGAACACTAGATGAATTTTTTGAAGCAATAACTTTGATTCAAACGAACAAGATTGCAAAATTTCCAATTGTTTTAATGAGTAAAAGCTTTTGGGGTGGATTAATTGATTGGATAAAAACAACCATGTTAGAAGAGAATAGTACAATAAGCGCTAAGGACTTAGAGCTTTTTTACATTGCTGACACAGTAGATGAAGCTGTTGAGCATATAGATAACTTTTATAAGAAGTATACTTTAAAACCAAATATGTAAAAAACTACTTTTCACCATTATTTATAAAAAACCGAAGGTTTACACTTAGCGAATTCTCATTGGCAATATGATATGCTAGAGCTAAACTCATTAATTCTTTTATCTTAAACGAAGCTCCAACAGTACTTTGGATTCCACTTGTTGACCTATTGATTGATACAGGATCTGTTACTACAAACGCTTCTTGAACTGTTGGTGGGGCTGGAGCAGGGGCATCTTGACGTTCTACGTTGTACTTGTATGTTCCTGCAATATTAAATTCAGAGTCCCCCGAAAAATAACCGATTAAACCAAAAAAGGAAAAAAAGTCTTTATCGATAGAAGCAACTATTTCAGCTGAGTAAACTTTATTAATAAAAGATATTTTTTGATTACTACCTTCTAAATAATTGCTAGGTAAAAAAGTAAAATTGGTTGATCCGTAGTATCCAGAAAGGGCCAAATGAAAATCTTTTTCTTCGTCAATAAAGTATTGCGAAATCATATGTTTTATTCCACCACCAACTGAGTAGTTTGTAATGTCCTCAAAGTCTAGCTTTGGTAGAAATCGCACATAGATTTCTGTGTTTAAAGGAAGACCAACTTGAACCGCAATTGCTCCAGAAGGGATCGAATTCATAGGAGTTTTGATACCATCTAAGGCAGAAATGTTTTGCTCAAAATCAAAGGTTCCTGTTCCTCCGAGAGTTGTTCCCTCTACCTTGTAAAACATCGATTTAGTTGTAAACCCACCTAACGAAGTTGGTAAAATTGAATCAGCAGGATTGGATAATGTTAAATTATCCGAAAACCCAATTGTGTTGAAATTAAAATTCATTTTATCTTCATCAACAAATGTCAATGAACCGGTAAACCCTACTCCAAATGCAAAAGGTTTTAAAACTTTAGCCGAAATTTGATTGGATGCAATTTGCGAGGCACTGTACGACTCCATAATAGGAGAAATGAAAGCGTCGCCATATAGGTTTAAATTATAGGTAAAATCTTTTTCAATTGCTTCGCTATCAAAATCAACTACTTGGCCTATCGTTGAAAAGCTTAAAAATATAAGGATTAAGGATATTGAGTTTTTTATTTTCATTGGAAACAAATTTTAAAAGCCCCAATTTACCTGCAAAATCAGATTTATTCAGAGTGCCGATTAATTGGGGCTTTTAATTAATTATAATAGGTTCTATTAAACTATTCCTTGTGCAATCATAGCATCGGCTACTTTAACAAATCCTGCAATGTTAGCACCTTTTACGTAATTAGTGAAGTCGCCTTCTTTTCCGTATTTAGCTGCAGATTCGTGAATTGAAACCATGATTCCATGAAGTTTCTCATCTACCTCTTCAGCGGTCCAAGAAAGTCTTAATGAGTTTTGACTCATTTCTAAACCTGAAGTGGCTACTCCGCCAGCGTTTGAAGCTTTTCCAGGAGCAAAGAAAATTTTATTTGCTAAGAATAGTGTAACAGCATCTGGGGTAGATGGCATGTTTGCACCTTCAGCCACGCACATACAACCATTGGCAATTAATGCTTTTGCATCTGCTTCATGTAATTCGTTTTGAGTGGCACAAGGCAAAGCAACGTCACATTTCTCGTTCCATGGTGTTTTCCCTTCATGATAGGTTGCTCCACTGAATTTAGAAGTGTATTCAGAAATTCTACCTCTTCGTCCATTTTTCAAATCCTTAATCCATGCTAATTTCTCAGCATCGATTCCATTGTGATCTACAATGTACCCTCCAGAATCAGACATTGTAATTATTTTTGCACCCAATTCAGTAGCTTTTTCACAAGCATACTGCGCCACATTTCCAGAACCAGAAATTACAACGGTTTTTCCTTCAAAACTATCGTTTTTGGTTTTCAACATTTCTTTTGCAAAATATACCGTACCGTAACCGGTAGCCTCTGGTCGGATTAATGAACCTCCAAAAGACCTTCCTTTACCTGTTAAAATTCCGGTAAATTCATTTCTTAATCTTTTATATTGGCCAAATAAGTATCCAATCTCTCTTCCACCTACACCAATGTCTCCTGCAGGGACATCGGTATCTGCTCCAATATGTCTTTGAAGTTCAGTCATAAAACTCTGACAAAATTTCATTACCTCGTTATCAGATTTCCCTTTTGGATCGAAATCTGAACCACCTTTTCCACCGCCCATTGGCAATGTGGTTAAGCTGTTTTTGAAAACTTGTTCAAAAGCTAAAAATTTCAAAACACTTAAAGTAACAGTTGGGTGAAATCGTAAACCACCTTTGTATGGTCCAATAGCAGAATTCATTTGGATTCTAAATCCTCTGTTAATTTGTACTTCTCCTTGGTCATCTAGCCAAGGTACTCTGAACATTAATACTCTTTCAGGCTCTACCATTCTTTCTAAAAGTTTGCCTTTTTGGTATTCTGGATGATTTTCGATGAATGGAATTACTGTTTCAGCAACCTCTTCAACAGCTTGCAAAAATTCTGGCTCGTTGCCATTTCTAGCTTCTACACTTGCTAAAAAGTCGCTGATTTTTGCGTCAATAGTGGCGTTTCCCGTACTGCTCATTGTAATGATTTATTAAAGTTGTTTTTAGTTTTAGTGAAACAAATGTAAATAATTTAATTACTCGTTAAACAACTGAATATTGGAAACATTTATTTTGATAAATTTGGATTAGTATAAAAGGGTTATTCTTTAATTAACTTGTTTGAATAGATTACCTTACCTTCTTCTAATACTTGATAGAAATACATGCCTGAAACGAATGAATTTGTTTCTATTATTAAAGAAGAAGTAGCTAATTTTTCTACAACCAATTTACCGTCAATTGAGAATATTCGGATTCTTTTGCTAGCAGATTTATTGTAATTAAATGTAAATTTAACCTGATTGTTAAATGGGTTTGGGAAAACTCTAATATTGCTCTGTACTTTTTTTGTTATTTGTAACCCTGTTGCAATCTGACATATAGTATCTACTGTCCCAATAGCTCCATAAAGAGTACCATGATTCACATTACTACTTGAATCAATGGTAATGGATGCGTTAGGGCTGTCATTGAAATTCCAAACTCCAATTGTAGAAGGTAGAATGCCTAAATCAGGACAAGAAGGAGAGAAATTAGAACTATATAATGCCGAATCTGATAGCCTTAGGTCATCAACCTTTCCGTTAAAATATCTATTTGTCGCAGATCCCCATGAACCTAAGGTTGTAATTGCATTATTTGATGAAAGAGTAGAATTATAACTGTTTGTTGAATTTTGCTTAACTCCATTAATAAAAAGCATCATTCCCTGAGTAGGATGAATCACAGCAGCAACGTGATACCATCGACCTGCACTCCAATTATTGTTGTTTGAGTACACAGCATGAAGAATTGAATTGTTATCATAAGTTCCAAATCGCAATTTTCCTGCTACACTCGGGCCAATAGAATTTTTAACAAAAGAAATATTGAATTCGTTAGCGTTTGTTGTTGTTATATCTCTAGCGATAAGCCCTTTAAAATTTTGAAGGGTTGAATTTATCGAAATACCCGGTTTAAACCACATCTCTATGGTTCTAATTCCTGTTCCAACAGAACTCCCTAAATCAACATAATCATTCACCCCATCAAAGTTCATTACTTTATTTTGAGCTGAAAGTGTAACTGATGATAGGATTATAATAGCTAAGGTCTTAATAGTCTTTTGCATAGAGCAAAAATAACAAAATTAAATTCGCTGATACATTTTACCTGGTAAGGAACGAACAACTCCCTTAAATTCTAAAATTAGCAAGGTAGCAGCTGTCTTACTCATAGGAAATTTTACACTTAAACTAATGTTGTCTAAGGCTTTTGCTTCTCCATTTTTTAGCTGATCGAAAATGATTTGCTCTTCGGCAGATAAATCAACGAAAAGGGAAGCTTGATTATTTTTAGGGCTAGAGGAAGATTTTTCCCATCCCATAATGTACTCTATATCTTTGGCCGACTCTATTAAAGCTGCTTTGTTTTGCTTGATCAGTCTGTTGCAACCTACAGATTGGCTATCGTCAGGTCTCCCCGGAACTGCAAAAACGTCTCTATTATATCCATTTCCTAAATCTGCAGTTATTAAAGAACCTCCTTTTTCTGAAGATTCGATAACAACAATTACATCTGCCATTCCTGCAACAATTCTATTGCGCTCAGCAAATTGAGTAGGGAAAAGCTTTGTGCTGCTTTTATAATCTGAAACTAGTCCCCCGTTTTGAAGCATTTTTTCTGAAGTTGAATAGTGTGCTTTTGGATATATCTCATCTAATCCACATGCCAAAACTCCAATAGTTGGAAGGTTGTTCTTTAAAGCAGCTTTGTGCGCACAAATATCAATTCCATACGCAAGGCCACTAACTATTACTGGGTTATGAGGAGCGATCTCTTCCACTAATTTTTCAGCAAATGCTTTTCCTTTAACAGTGGCTTTTCTAGTGCCAACAATGCTAACAATTTTTTGGGCATTCAAATCCATATTACCTTTTGCATAAAGTACAATTGGTCCATCTTCACAATGCAATAATCTCTGTGGGTACGATTTGTTGAGAAAGAAGTGTGCTTCAATCCCGTTCTGTTGGATGAATTTAATTTCCTCTTCAGCTTCAGCAAAAACATTAGATTTTGTAATTGTTTTAGCTGCTTTTTGGCCAATGTTGGGAATTTTTAATAATGCTGACTTCTTCTCCTTAAAAACAGCTTCGGCACCACCGCAATAAGCAATCAGCTTTTTAGCTCCAATTGCTCCAATACCCTCTAATAAGGTAATTGAAATTTGATATTTTAATTCTTCTTCGTTCAAGTATTCCTGAAATTAGCTATTTTCGTTAAAAGTATTCAAATTATGAACTCAATTGGAATAATTCCTGCAAGATACGCTTCCACTAGATTTCCTGCTAAGCCGTTAGCGGACATAAAGGGTAAACCTATGATTCAAAGGGTTTACGAACAGGCGAAAAAGGCATCTGCTCTTGATCATGTTGTTGTTGCAACTGATGACCAAAGAATTTTTGAAGCTGTCCTAGCATTTGGTGGAGAGGTGATAATGACTTCGCAAGAACATCAAAGCGGCACCGACAGATGTTTGGAAGCAGCGCAGAAAATGGAAATGGATTTTGACGTGGTGTTGAATATTCAAGGAGATGAACCTTTTATTTCTCCTGATCAAATTGATTTAATTTTAAGTTGTTTCACACAAGAGAATACCGAAATAGCAACTTTAGTTAAATTAATAGAAGATGATAAGACGTTGTGGGATCCAAATAAACCTAAAGTTGTTATGGATGATGATGATTTTGCAATTCTTTTTAGTCGTCAATGTATTCCATACTTAAGAGGAAAGGAAAAGGACAAATGGATTGAAACGTTTAACTTTTACAAACACATTGGAATGTATGCGTACCGTTTTGAAACATTGAAGGAGCTCTGTAGCTTGAAGGCAAGTAGATTAGAGAAGGCGGAAAACTTAGAACAGCTGCGATGGATTGAAGGTGGTTACCGAATCAAAACTGCAATTACAGAAGACGAAGCATTCTCAATTGACACTCCAGAAGACTTGCAAGAATTATTAAAATTAGAATTCAAAACGTAAAAAATATAGGGTTTAATTATTCGAAATTTGAACTCACTTCACTATCTTCGCATTCTATGCAAAACATCAAAATTGATCTATATATTTCTGATTTACTTTACAGCTACGACTGTGTTGTAATTCCAGATTTTGGTGGTTTTGTAGCCAATTATGGCTCGGCAAAAATTCAGCCTATTCAGCATAAGATTACCCCGCCATCGAAACAAATTTCTTTCAACAAAAATTTGAAGAATAACGACGGTTTATTGGGGAACCACATTGCGGAAAAGCAAAGCCTGAGCTATAATGATGCAAACGAATTAATTAAATCTTTTGTTAACCAGTCGATTGAAGGGTTAAATAAGGGAGATAAGATTAAAATTGAAAAAGTTGGAACGCTTTATTTAGACCCAGAAAGAAATATTCAATTTATTGCTGAAGAGAAGAATGACTTTTTATTGGATTCTTTTGGTTTAGGAACCATGAGAGTTCAGCCAATTGTCAGAGCAGGGGCAGAGGAACGAATTAAGAAAGAGATTAAAAAGGTAATTCCACTTGTTAAAGAGGAAGAGAAAAAACGTCGTTCTATCTTTTGGCCAGCAGCTGCTACATTGCTGGTTTTGTTAGTTGGAGCATATTTCTTGAACTTACAGTATAATGTTGTCGACACTTCTGCCGTTCAGTATTCTAACTTGTTCAGTGTGAGCAAAAAATACCCTTCATTTAAAGAAAGAGAGGCAGCAGTATTCTCACACTTAGAAGAGAAAAAGACTGAATTGAAATTAGAAGAAGGGCTTTTTAATTATACTATCTCAGAGACGGAAGCAACAAATATTTGGGTAGATAACAGACCTGAAGAAGTAGAAATTAAGTTAGATAATACAAATGTTGTAAAAGAAACCTTAAAACAAGATTTCAAATATCATGTAATGGGTGGCTGTTTTTCGAATAAGCGAAATGCAGAGAAGTTGGTCAAGAAACTAATTAGGAAAGGATACGATGCTCGGTTATTGGGCAAATTTAAAAACTTACATGCTGTGAGCTTTGGTAGCTTTTCTTCAAATAATACTGCTAGAATGTTACTCTCTAAAGTGAAATCCGAAGAAAATAAAGCAGCTTGGTTACTAGCTAAGCAATTTTAGTCAAACCCAGTATAATTAGTCTTTTTCAGAACTCTTCATACAAACTTTTGTAACTCAAAAAAGAAAGGCATGAAATCAAAAACGGCCAAAGAAACTTTCGCACAAACATCTAAAATTGTATTGCCAAACGACACTAATGTGTTGACAAATTTAATGGGTGGACAATTACTAAGCTGGATGGATATTACTGCAGGAATCTCTGCTCAACGTCATTCTAGAAGGGTTGTTGTTACAGCTTCAGTAAATCATGTTTCTTTCAGTCAGCCAATTAAATTAGGCGATGTAGTAACAATTGAAGCTAAGGTGTCAAGAGCATTTACTTCTTCTATGGAAATTTTCTTAGATGTATATATTGATTTGCCAAATGGTAAGCAAAAAAAGTCAAACGAAGCAATTTATACTTTTGTTGCTGTAGATCAAAATGGCAGCCCGATTGAAGTTCCTGAACTAATTGCCGAGACGGACTTAGAAAAAGAACGCTTTGAAGGAGCGTTGAGAAGAAGACAGCTTAGTTTGATATTGGCTGGGAAAATGAAACCCCAGGATGCTACTGAATTGAAAGCCTTATTCGATAATGTGACGCCAACAGAAGAAAAAGACTAGATTTTGATTTGGGTTTTGCCTTGTTAAAAGAAGGTAAAAAAGCTAAATCATTATGGCGATTGGATATTTGTAATAAACATAAAATAACACAATACCCGAAGCATGCTTCGGGTGTTGTGCTATTTTAATTGCCATCGCAATTAGTTGGGCATGGGCCCAAAACTTTTGCCTCAGGCGTTTTGCTGATATAATAGTCACCTATAAGAGTTCCTTCCGAAGAAACCCCAATCGTAAATAAATAATAGGTGTTGTCAACCTTGCCTCTTGACATTCGAACATGGGTTACATTCTTTCCCCCCTTTGTAAATACAGTTTGAATGTTAGTATTGGCAGCAGCATCAATAGAGAAATATTCGAGCTTCGAACTGTCGGCCCAATTTGCAAGAAGGTACGGCTCGGCTTTAGTTTGTGTATAAGATGTTCCATCCTCGGGGGCTTGTTGCGCCCACGAATTGAAGCCAAGGGCAAAGAATAGTACAAGAGTAAATAATACTTTGAAAAAAGTTTGTGTTTTCATAAAAATGAATATTTAAATTATAAAGTTAAAAATAAGCATTTCGATAAAATTGAAGTCAACTAGAATATCTGATTCAAATTAAGGCAGCTAAAGAAGTACTTTAGTTTCAGCCAGAAATAGGCCTTGAAGAATTTAAATTTGGGTCAACGCCAATTCAATTTTTGAAGCAAAAGAAACCCGTTTTTTAATTAAATAGTGCTGGTTGGTTAAATTGGGTTTTATGGTAAAACGAAATCCTCTAGTTTCGCAATTCCATGAGGGGGGACTATATTTATGCCAAGTAAATTATAGTTCAAACTGCCGTCATTGTTTACGTCAACAATAATTATGTTATCGTTCACTCCGCTGCCCATACCGCTGGCGATTAAAGTTATATTGCTGTCTCTTATACACATCTGACGCTGCCGACGATCTACTCTGTGTAG
>OJDV01000489.1_pt1 | contig 13922 bp, 10 predicted proteins | sample 1592911 | NCBI WGS metagenome assembly OJDV01 (sample SAMN05416860, study PRJEB24817) | seawater metagenome | isolation source: Sea water | place: Canada:Atlantic | collected 2013-11 | reverse complement strand
CTGCAGGAGGACGAGTTTATGCTGCGCTTTCTGGCGATAGCGATGCTAGTGTAAAAGGCGTTTGGACATCAGTTGATGGTACTAGTAATTGGACACGTATAAATGATTCATTTTTTACACCAACTAGAAGAGTGGTTTTAGCATTAGCACCTTCTAACCAAAATAAATTGTATACTTTATTTATAAATGGGAATACAGGAGGTTGTAATGGTTTTAATAATCCTGAACAAGAAGCAGATTTGTGGCTTTGGGATCAATCTAATCAAATCTATACCGATTACACTAATATAATGCCATTTGAAGGAGACTGTGTTAATCCTGAAACCTTTAATGCACAAATTGGTTGGGATTTGTGTGTTAGTGTGAAACCAAACGATGAGAACTTTGTGGTAATAGGTGGCACCAGTGCTTATATAAAAGAAGATATCACTGACAATAGCAGTCTTTTTAGACGAATTGGCGGATATATTTCTCCACCAACTAGTACTAATTCAAGTTATAGTAATATTACAATTGATGAACATCATCCAGACATTCAATATCTAGTGTTTAGTCCACAAAATAACAATACACTTTTTTCTGCAACTGATGGCGGAATCCACAAAACCGATGATGTGACTGCAACAACGGTAGGTTGGCAAAATCTCAATAATAATTACCAGACTTACCAGTTTTGGCATGTAGCTATAGATCCATTAAATGGCTCAGATATTGTGCTTGGTGGAACACAAGATAATGGCACAAAAGTTGGCGGTATAAGTTTTGGTTTACCTGATTTAACAACACAGCAAGAAGTATTAGGAGGTGATGGAGTCGCAGTAGATATTTCAAGAGATCAAGGTAATTGCTTTGGGTTTATGGGAGCACAAAACGGGTTTTTTATACGAGCTGCTTGTGATGGTACGGCATCTCCCTTTATAACACCTCAAGGATCTAATAGTCAATTTGTAACCTATTTTTATTTAGATCCAGATAACAATAATGCCTTGTATTATGCAGGAGAAAACACCTTATATAAAACAACCGACGCTTCTAATGTTACAGAATTAACTTGGATAAATATGGGTGATACTTCAACAGCATTTGGTCATGGTGATTATTTTCAAACGTTCTCTACTTCAAAAGATGCTTACGACTCAACTTCTAGTTACTTACTTATGGGTGGAGATGAAGGACATATTTACAGATTAGATGATCCTTGGAATAGCACAAATATTGATGCGTCTATTGATATTACACCGTCTGATGCTACAATTGGGTTTCCTTCTTATGTTACAGGTTTAGCTGTACATCCTACCAATAATGATATTGTACTAGCAACTTATGCAAACTATGGCACGAATAGTTTATTTATTACAACAGATGCTACGAGTAGTGATCCTACTTGGACTTTAGTTGAACGTAATTTATCAGCACATTCTATTCGCTCAGCAGCAATCACCGAATTAGATGGTGAAACGCTTTATTTTGTTGGAACTGCAAGAGGATTATACAGCACAAGCAATCCTACTAATGAAGATTGGGTTCGAGAAGCTCCTAACCAAATTGGTTATGCACTTGTAAGCTCATTGGCTTATAGACATTCAGACAATCATTTAATAATAGGCACATTTGGAAATGGGATGTATGAAGCAGTACTTTCACCTTCACTTGGTGTTAATGATTTTGATGACATAAGTAATAGTATATCAATTTATCCAAATCCTGTAGCATCTAGTTTAAACATTAAGATTCAAGATAACACTACAAATCTGTCTTATAAAATAATTAATTTGTTAGGTCAGCAAATAGTAAGCGGCACTCTTGACAAGTCTGTTATTGATGTTTCTAATTTAACAGCAGGCATCTATATTATTGAATTCACTGGAGGCAATAAAAAAGGAATTAAACGCTTTATAAAGAAGTAAAAACTAATTTAAGCAAAAAGAGCTTTCAAATGTGAAAGCTCTTTTTTTAATGTCGTAAAACGAAATTAACTAAACATTTAGGACACCATTATCAGCTGAAGCATAATCACTCCATGCGTAAGCATCTGCTTGATCATCGTTGATATAAGTTCCATCAATAACATATCTAAACTCATAAGAGTTGTCTTTTTCTAAATCAACAGTTCCTTTAAAGTTTCCGTTTTTTAATTTCTTAAGTTGAACAGCTTTCTTAGTATTCCATTCGTTAAAAGTTCCAACAACTGCTACTTTTTTTGCTTCTTCAGCAGGCACAGTAAAAGTCACTTTACAAACTGGTTTGCTTTTTAAGTATTGTTTTGTAATTGCCATAATAATATGAGTTAAATTATAAATCAAATGTATAAAAGAAACGTTCACTCTCAAATGAATAATTTACTATAAATTAAAGAATTATAAATCTGATAAAATTAAGTGCCTTTTAATTTAAAATACTAATAAAAAGCATCTTGAAATTATGATATTATCAAGTATCAATTCATTTCACAAACACTGATTTTCAATAGTTTTCATACGATAACGTTTGCGTATTTTCATGATATTTTTAAATTAAAAACATTACATCGTTTACGTTAAAAATCATAACTTTATATTTGTATATATTTACAATTATGTTCGGAAAAAAGAAAACGACTCCAAGTATAGATCAAGAGCAATTAGCGTTAATTAAAGCTGCGGAAAAACGTATCAAACAAAAAAAAGGTTTGTACATTCATTTTGTAGTTTTCTTGATTGGAGCTGTCTTTCTTATTTTGGCAAATACCATATTAGGCATTGGTAAAGATTTTAAAATTGCTGGACTAGAATGGTTTGTGATTGCGATTGCCTTATGGTTGTTTTTATTTGTATACCACTTTATAACGGTATTTATTACTCATAAATTTATGGGTAAACAATGGGAAGATCAGCAACGTGAAATGCTTGTTTCTAAACAACAAGAACGTATCGAGCAACTTAAACAAGAGTATTTAAAAGAAGAAAAAGTAATTGCAAAATCTCAAGTTTATAATCAAGTCTTAGAAAGCAATTCCACTTCAGAAAATAATACGCCCGAACTCACAATCATCGTTGCTGCTGGAGAAAACAATGCTATTGGCAAAGACAATGATCTTATATGGCATTTAAGTGATGACTTAAAACGATTTAAATCACTTACTAATGGTCATCATATTATTATGGGACGAAAGACTTTTGAAAGTTTCCCAAAACCATTGCCTAACAGAATACATATTGTGATTACTAGACAAAGTGATTATCAAGCTCCACAAGGTGTTGTAGTTGTGAATAGTTTAGACGATGCAATTGATGCTGCTAAAAGCGACAAGCAACCATTTATTATTGGTGGTGGTGAAATTTACAAACAGTCCATGTCTTTAGCTCATAAAATAGAATTAACTCGCGTTCACTCTAATTTTGAAAATGCGGACACTTATTTTCCAGAAATTGATGACTCACAATGGGAAGAAGTTGGCAGAACTACTCACGATGCAGATGAAAAACATGCGCATGCGTTTTCTTTTGTTACTTATTTGAGAAAATAAGCTGTTTTTTTACTCCCTTTTCAATTCATTGATTCAAAACCTAAAGCCAAATTCTTCATTCAGGCAACCATCTAACTATAAATTACGTCTTTATATATAAGGACTATCTTGTGGAGATAAACAACTAAAATGTAACGCTTTTCGTTGTTGGTCGTCTTATTTACATTAACCAATCAAATATAGCTTTTCAATGAGTACCTTAAAAATCAGTAATTTATCAAAAACGTATGCTAATGGTGTTAAAGCATTAGACAATGTTAATTTAGAACTAGAAAACGGAATGTTTGGCCTTTTAGGGCCAAATGGTGCTGGAAAATCATCCTTAATGAGAACACTCGCAACGCTTCAAGAAGCCGATTCTGGGTCTGCTACTTTAGATGACATAGATATTTTAAATCAGCCAGCAGAGCTTCGGAAAGTCTTAGGCTATTTGCCTCAAGAATTTGGTGTATACCCAAGAATTACTGCAGAACAATTATTGACTCATTTAGCAATTTTAAAAGGAATTACAAATAGTTCAGAACGAAAAGAACTCGTAAAATATTTACTTGATAAAGTTAACTTATACGACAAACGAAATAAGTCTGTAAAAGGGTTTTCTGGAGGAATGAAACAACGTGTTGGGATTGCACAAGCCTTGATTGGCAACCCAAATCTTATAATTGTTGATGAACCTACTGCAGGTTTAGATCCAGGTGAACGGAACCGTTTCTATAATTTACTAGCAGATGTTGGTAAAGATGTAATCGTTATTTTATCGACTCACATTGTAGACGATGTTAGAGAATTATGTACTAAAATGGCCATTATGAATTTAGGAGAAATCGTTTATCATGGGTCACCACAATCTGCAATTGACGAATTAAGTAGTAAAGTATTTCAAAAAATAGTTAGTAGAGATGAACTTCAATATTATGCTAATGATTATAAGATAATATCCAATAAAATGGTAGGTGGAAAACCGCTTATTCATGTATTTAGTGACGAACATCCGCAAAACGGATTTGAACAAGTGATACCCAATTTAGAGGATGTCTTCTTTTCAAAAATCAACACTTCTAATGTACTTGTTTAATCATTCCTAACTATTTTAATCATGTTTAAAACATTCTTTTTATCAGAATTAAAATATACACTTAGACAACCTATGGTGTATATTTTCATATTCATATTGGCACTAATGGAGTTCTTCGCTACCATTAGTGATAATGTGCAAGTTGGAGGCGCTATTGGCAATGTATATCGAAACTCTCCATATACACTCACGTTGCATATTTCTATATTTTGCATTTTCAGTCTTTTAATGGCTGCTGCGTTTTTTAATAATGCTGCATTACGAGATCATAATAATGAGTTTAATGAAATTTTATTTACAACTCCATTAAGCAAACCAGGTTATTTCTTTGGACGATTTTTTGGTGCTTTATTTATATCTACATTACCACTAATTGGTGTTTTTATAGGTATGCTTCTAGGCACATATATGAATTCAATTTTTGGCTGGATGGATGTTTCACGTTTTGGTGATTTCTATTTTGAAACCTTCTTAAATAACTACCTATTATTCATTCTACCAAATATGTTTTTAGCTGGCTCTATAATTTTCGCCATGGCAAATAAATGGAAGAGCACAGTTATTTCTTTTGTTGGTGGTTTAGTAATTATTGTAGCCTATATTGTTTCTGGTTCATTAATGTCTGATGTAGACAATGAAACCATTGCTGGCTTGTCTGATGTTTTCGGAATAAACACCTACTCTATTGAAACCAAATACTTTACGCCTTCAGAAAAGAATACCATTGGCCCAGGATTTTCAGGTCTTTTATTTTGGAATAGATTGATTTGGACTGGCGTTGGAATCATCATTCTAATGGCATCCTATTTTAGCTTTTCTTTCAAAAAGAAGAATAAAAAAATTAAGAAACCTAAAGAAATTAAAGAAAAGAACGACATTGTTTTTGCACTTCCTAAACTAAACCCAACTTATGGTTCTGCAACCAATTGGATACAGTTTAAAAGTTTTTTCTACACTAACTTTTTGAGTATCATTAAGAGTGTTACGTTTAAAATATTATTCTTGTTTTGTATTATCATTCTCGTAGCAGATTTAAGTGGCGGTTTTGAATATTTTGGTTTGCAATCTTACCCACTAACTTATAAGTTGATTGATTCCATAAAAGATAATACAGATATTTTCATAATTATTATAGTCGTGTTCTTTAGTGGAGAATTAATTTGGCGAGATCGAGATTCTAAAATTAATGAAGTCGTGGATGCAACTGCGCACACCTCTTTTATCTCTATGGCGGCAAAAGCACTATCGTTAGTTAGTATTGCTTCCATCATAAACATTTTCTTTTTATGCTTCGGAGTTGTCTATCAACTATTACATGGTTTCACTCGTATAGAAGTTGATGTTTATCTTTTAGATTTTTTCTATGACAACCTTCCGCTATTTATTGCCTTTGGAGGAATAACTATACTCATACAAGTTCTATCTAGTAACAAATACGTAGGCTACTTTATTTCTATTCTTGTTCTACTTGTATGGGAAATTGTGCTCAGCATATTGGATATAAGCTCTAACATGCTTGATGTTGCAGGTGGTGGCTCTGTTTATTATTCTGACATGAATAGTTTTGGACCGGGTGTTAAAAGTGCCTTGTGGTTTAATCTCTATTGGGTATTATTTACTGTTTTAGGATTGTTAATTGCTGGTGCTTTATGGAATCGCGGATCTAAAAGCTCTTTATTAAGTCGAATTAAAACAGCTAGAAAAGAAACCCCTAAAAGTTATCGAGGCGTTATAGTCTTTACTTTTGTCGCTTGGCTTGGTGTGGCTAGTTTTGTGTATTATAATACGCAAATTTTAAATCCGTATCGCTCTAATGATACAACTGAGCAACTTATGGCAGATTTCGAAAAGAAATACAGCAAGTATAAAGATGCAGTACACCCTAAAGTTACTGATGCGAAATATTACATAGATATCTTTCCAAATAAAAGAGATATCCATGTAAAAGCAGATATAGAATTAACTAATGAATCTAATTTAGCTATTGATTCGCTTCACTTTTTTAATGCTGAAGGATGGGATACTAAATTGAATATTCCAAATGCAAAACCAGTTTATAAAGACACCACTTATTTATATACCATTTACAAATTGAGTCCTGCTTTGCAGCCTGGAGAAACCGTAGTAATGAAATTGGACAATAAATTCATTACCAAAGGATTTGAAAATGGTCGAGGATCAACAATGATTGTAAAAAACGGAACCTTCTTTAATAATTTCGATATTTTACCAACTATGGGTTATAACGAAGCTTATGAAATTAGCGACCAGAACACGCGTAAAAAATATGACTTAAAACCAAAAGAACGTACTCCAGAGCTTTCAGCAGAAATTTCCGAATTACATAATAGAAACTATCTCAACAATGGACAATCAGATTTCATTAATGTTGAAACCGTTATATCAACAATTAGCAGTCAAACAGCTATTGCGCCAGGATCTTTAATTAAGCAATTGGAAGAGAATGATAGAACTTATTATCACTATAAAACAGACATACCATCATTAAATTTTTATGCATTCATGTCTGCAGATTATGAAATTAAAAAACGCAAATGGAATGGAATTGATATTGAAGTCTATTATGATGAAAAGCATCCTGAAAATGTAGACATGATGCTTGATGCTGTCGAGCGTTCATTAGCTTATTATACAGAAAATTTTGGACCTTATTTTCATAAGCAATGTCGTATTATAGAGTTTCCACGTTATGCGTCTTTCGCACAAGCGTTTCCAGGAACAATGCCTTATTCGGAAGCGATTGGTTTCGTTATTAACTTAGAAGATGAAACAGAAAACAATGTTGTAGATGCTGTTATTGCTCACGAAATGGGCCACCAATGGTGGGCACATCAAGTTTGTGGAGCAAATATGCAAGGCGGAACAATGATGAGTGAAAGTTTCTCAGAATATTCTTCTCTAATGACCATCAAGAATATCACAGAGAATCCTATGAAAATGCGTGAGTTTTTAAAGTATGATCACGATCGCTATTTAAGAGGTCGTAGTGGTGAACGTGAGAAAGAATTGCCACTATATAAAGTAGAAAACCAAGGCTATATACATTATGGAAAAGGAAGTTTGGTATTGTATGCGCTTCAAGATTATATAGGTGAAGACAAAGTGAACTTAGCTATGAAGAATTTCCTAGAAGAGTATCGTTATAAAAAACCTCCTTACCCAACATCATTAGACTTTTTAAGACATTTAGAACCTCAGGTCCCAGACTCTTTGAACTATTTAATTAAGGATTGGTTTAAAGAAATCACATTATATGATAATCGCTTAAAAGAAGCTAATTATAAAAAATTAGATAATGGAAAATATGAGATTACCTTAGACATTGAAAGCTCCAAAATAAAGTCAGACAGTCTTGGTAACGAAACAAAAACTAGGATCAATGATTGGATTGATATTGGATTCTTTATGGATGATTCCGAAGAACAATTATATGAAGAAAAGCGATTAAAATTTAATAAAGAAAAATCGACTATAACTGTGCAATTAGATTCTTTACCTGTAAAAGCTGCAATTGACCCAAGGCATATTTTAATCGATCGTGTTTATAAGGATAATATTAAAAGTTTAAGTCAAAAATAGTAAACCAATTTACCAATAAAAAAACACCCTTACTAAATCTACCGTATGGGTGTTTTTATTTTATTAATCTTCATTTAAGGTTTCAAAATAATCCTTCATTGGTGTAAAATAATGTTCTTCCCAACCTTTCTTATACTGTTCTCCAGTTTCTGGGACATTAGTATGTTTTAAAGTCAAGGTAGTTTCTTTATCGTTTTCAGAAAGTAAAATCTCAATTTTAGAATCCGATTCGCTTCCTTCAAAATCGTTAGTTCTCCATGATTGTACAATTCTATTATAAGGTTCTAATTCAATATTGCTACCAGTAATATAACCTTCTCCTGCTGTAAAAGTTTCTCCTACTTTATCAGAAACAAATGACGGACTTCCAATCATTTTAGTATGTCGCTGAGTGCTCAACCAAGATTTATAGATTTGTTTTGCAGTAGCTTTTATAGTTGTTGTCAATGTAAATTCCATACTCTTGATTTTTATATTTCTTTAGTTAAACTTTTAAACCTAATAAATATAACTAATTTCGCATTATGATTAAAGCTTTACAACTACGTATTAATTTACATCAAGAAGGAAAATCAAACGGGTTACTTCTCAAAGCAGCTTATGATTTAGGAATTGAACCTTCTGAAATCTCTGGAATTAAAATCCTTAGAAAATCAATTGATGCACGTAAGCGTAACATTATGTTCAACTATAAAGTTGAAGTTTACATAAATGAGCCTGTTCCTGAAAATTCAGATTATACCTTTGATTACAAAGATGTATCGAATGCTAAGCCAATTCACATTATTGGCTTTGGACCTGCAGGAATGTGGGCAGCTTTACGATGTATAGAACTTGGCTTTAAACCGATTGTTTTAGAACGCGGTAAAAATGTACAAGATCGTCGACGCGATTTAAAAGCTATAAATCAAGATCACGATGTTAATGAAGATTCAAACTATTGTTTTGGAGAAGGTGGTGCAGGAACCTATAGTGACGGAAAACTTTACACACGTAGTTTAAAACGTGGAGATGTTCGTAAAATTTTCGAAAACTTAGTATTTCATGGAGCTCCAGATCAAATTTTAGTAGATGCTCATCCACACATTGGTACTAATAAATTGCCAAAAGTCGTTCAAAACATTAGAGAAACCATTTTAAAATTTGGTGGAGAAATTCATTTTGAAACTAGAGTTACTGACTTTACTATAAAAGACAATAAAATTGTTGCCATTCAACTTAAAAATGGAAATGAGTTACCTACTGAAAAAGTCATTTTAGCAACAGGCCATTCTGCTCGTGATATCTTTTATTTATTGAACGATAAAAAAGTTGCCTTAAAAGCAAAATCGTTTGCCATGGGAGTTCGTGTAGAGCATCCACAAGAAATTATTGATGGCATTCAGTACCATTGCAAAGGCGAATCTCGTGATGAATTATTACCTGCAGCATCATACAGCTTAGTGCAACAAGTAAACAATCGTGGTGTATACTCATTTTGCATGTGTCCTGGAGGATTTATTGTTCCTGCCGCAACTGCAAATGGTGAAGTTGTTGTGAATGGAATGTCGCCTTCAAGACGAAATAATAAGTTTGCAAATTCTGGTATTGTCACCGAAATCAATGTAGATAACGATTTATATAAGTATGAACACTTTGGAGCTTTAAAAGCTTTAGAATACCAAAAAGATTTAGAGCGTTTAGCTTTTACTTCAGGAGGCAGACGTCAATCTGCTCCTGGACAAAGATTAACCGATTTTGTAGAAGGTAAAATGTCAACTAGCCTAAATGAAACATCGTATCAACCAGGTTTAAAATCGGCACCACTACACTCACTTTTACCAAAATTGATTGGTGGTTCACTTAGAAAAGGATTTAAAGCATTTGGAGAAAAAATGTATGGCTATTATACAGAAGAAGCTAATGTAATAGGTGTCGAATCTAGAACATCATCTCCTGTAAATATTCCAAGAAATGAAAATTTAGCACATCCAGAAATCATCAATCTTTTTCCATGTGGTGAAGGTGGTGGTTATGCTGGTGGAATTGTTTCCGCAGCAATGGATGGAGAACGTTGTGCAGAAGCTGCAACTTCTAAGTTATAAGTTCAATATTATTCCTATTTTTGCAGCATAAATTTTGATAAAAATGAACGCATATATATTTCCAGGTCAAGGTGCTCAATTCTCAGGAATGGGATTAGACCTTTATGAAAACTCACCTTTAGCACAAGAAATTTTTGAAAAAGCAAATGACATTTTAGGCTTTCCTATTACTGATATTATGTTTGAAGGTTCTGCTGAAGATTTAAAAGAAACTAAAGTCACACAGCCAGCTATCTTTTTACATTCTGTAATCTTAGCGAAAACTCTAGGTGACAACTTTAAACCAGATATGGTTGCTGGTCATTCTTTAGGAGAATTCTCTGCACTAGTTACTGCAGGAGCTTTAACGTTTGAAGATGGACTTAAATTAGTTTCACAGCGTGCTCAAGCAATGCAAAAAGCATGTGAATTGCAACCAAGTACAATGGCTGCTGTTTTAGGGTTGGAAGATAATATTGTAGAAGATATTTGCTCAAAAACGGAAGGTGTTGTTGTAGCTGCAAATTATAATTGTCCAGGCCAATTAGTTATTTCTGGAGAAGTTGAAGCTATTAATAAAGCTTGTGAAGCGCTTAAAGAAGCAGGCGCAAGACGTGCTTTAGTGTTGCCAGTTGGTGGCGCATTTCACTCTCCTCTTATGGAACCTGCTCGTGAAGAATTGGCTGCTGCAATTGAAAACACAACATTTAGTAAACCTAATTGTCCTATATATCAAAATGTAACGGCTTCTGCTATTACTGATGAAAATGAAATTAAAGCAAATTTAATATCTCAATTAACTGCTCCTGTTCGTTGGACACAATCTGTGCAACAAATGATTGAAGATGGTGCATCTCACTTCACTGAAGTTGGACCAGGAAAAGTATTACAAGGCCTAGTTAAAAAAATCAATAGAGAATCTGAAACTGCTTCAGCTACATTTGAAACTAACGCTTAAGATTTTATGAACTTATCAAGAAACGTAGGTATCGTTTTACTTATCATCATTAACATTACAATTGATCAAATTTCAAAAGTAATTGTTAGATCAAATATTAGACTAAGGACAGATATTGATCGAGGAGAAAGAATCAACGTTATTGGTGATGAATTTATAATGATGAATGTTGAAAACACTGGCGCTTTCCTGGGAATGGGAAGTGACATGAGTGATACTTTTAGGATTATTTTTTTACTAATCCTTCCAACACTAGTACTAGCTTATCTCATCTATTATATTATTGTAAATAAAACTTTAGACAAACTAAGTACCATTGCCCTAAGTTGTATTGCTGGTGGTGGAATTGCTAATGTTTTTGATCGAATCGCTTTTGGCAAAGTCACTGATTTTTTCTATATAGATTTAGGAGGTGTTTTTAAAACAGGTATTTTTAATGTGGCAGATATGTCTGTTACTTTCGGAATGCTTGTACTAATTTATACTTGGTTTATTTCTTCAAAGAGAAAACAAATCGCATAAAATTATAAAAAAAAGCCTGTTCAGTTTGAATAGGCTTTTTTTTATATATTTTTAAAGAATCAATCTTCAATATTTCGAATAACTTTTTCCCATTTCCAAGCTGATACCATGGCATCATCAAGTGTAGATTTTGCTTCCCAACCTAAAACAGTATTAGCTTTTTTAGTATTTGCATATGCTTTCTCAATATCACCTTCACGTCTTGGTGCAATCTTATAATTAAGTGATTGTCCAGAAACTTTCTCAAAGGATTGAATAACTTCTAAGACTGAACTACCAACTCCAGTACCAATATTAAACGTTTCATAATTAGACTGATTTTTATGTTTTAAAAGTCGTTCTAAAGCAACCACATGAGCTTTTGCTAAATCAACAACATGAATATAATCTCTTATACATGTACCATCTGGTGTTGAGTAATCATCACCAAAAACCGATAAACACTCACGGAGTCCTGCTCCAGTTTGTGTAATAAATGGCACTAAATTTTGAGGAACACCTAGTGGTAATTCTCCTATTTTAGTTGAAGGATGAGCTCCTATTGGATTAAAATAACGTAGAGCTATAGCATTTAAATTATCATTTACTTTACAAGTATCCTTTATAATTTCTTCTCCAATTTGCTTCGTATTTCCATAAGGTGATTCGGCAGGTTTAACTGGCGCATTTTCAGTAATTGGCATTTCATCTGCTTGTCCATAAACAGTACATGACGAACTAAAAATAAAGTTAGATGAATCTGATTTAAGTACTTCTTTAAGCATGTAGATTAACGTATTGAGATTATTCTCATAATACCACAAAGGGTTTTCTACACTTTCGCCAACAGCCTTACTTGCTGCAAAATGGATAACTCCAGAAATGTCATTGTGTTTTTGAAAAAAGGTTTCAACTGAATTTTTTTCTTTTAAATCTAACTTTTCAAAAATCGGCAACTTCCCTGTGATGGCAGTAATACCTTCAATAACATCTATTGAAGAATTAGATAAGTCATCAACAATGACAACATCATAACCTTCGTTTTGTAATTCTACAACAGTATGCGAACCAATGAAACCAAGTCCACCGGTTACAAGTATTTTTTTCATTTCGTTTAAGAATTTACAAAATTTATAACCGTAGATGTAATAAATTCTATTTGTTCATCATCTAATTCGGTATGCATTGGTAAGGAAATTACTTCTTTAACCAATTGATTGGTAACAGTAAAATCAGCTTCATTATATCGAGAATCTTTATAAGCCTTTTGTAAATGTAAAGGAATTGGATAATACACTCCACAAGGAATCCCTTGTTCATTTAAGTGATTTACCAAAGCATCTCTATCGCTATTTAAAATTCTAAGTGTGTATTGATGAAATACGTGACAATCGCAATTCTCACATATGTTTTGACATGTAGATTTTCCGCTTGGCGTAATTATATTTTCAATACCATTAAAAGCTGCATTATAAGCTCTTGCCGCTTTACGTCTTTCGTGATTATAAGTATCAAGTCGTTTTAATTTTATATCTAAAATAGCTGCTTGAATTGAATCTAGTCTAGAATTTACACCAACAACATCATGATGATAACGCTCATACATTCCATGATTTACAACACCTCTAATAATATGCGCTAAATCGTCATCATTGGTAAAAATGGCTCCACCATCTCCATAACATCCTAAATTTTTTGATGGAAAAAATGACGTGGATGCTACATGACCTATAGTACCAGCTTTTGCTTTTTTACCATCACTATACGTATAAGTTGAACCTATACCTTGAGCATTATCTTCTATTACATATAGATTATGCTCTTTTGCAATATCCATAATGGCTTCCATATTGGCACACATTCCAAACAAGTGAACAGGGACTATTGCTTTAGTTTTAGGAGTGATTGCCTTTTTGATGGCATCAATATCTATATTAAACGTTATAGGATCAACATCAACCAAGACTGGAGTAAGTTGCAATAATGCTATCACTTCAACGGTTGCTGCAAAAGTAAAATCTGCAGTAATAACCTCATCTCCTGGTTTCAAACCTAATCCCATCATCGCAATTTGCAAAGCATCTGTACCATTGGCACAAGGAATTACATGTTTAACATCTAAATAATTTTCCAGATTTTTCTGAAACTCATGAACTTTTGGTCCATTAATATATGCTGTAGAATCTGTCTCTTATACACATCTCCGAGCCCACGAGACAG
>OJDV01000487.1_pt1 | contig 13942 bp, 10 predicted proteins | sample 1592911 | NCBI WGS metagenome assembly OJDV01 (sample SAMN05416860, study PRJEB24817) | seawater metagenome | isolation source: Sea water | place: Canada:Atlantic | collected 2013-11 | reverse complement strand
TACACAGAGTAGATCGTCGGCAGCGTCAGATGTGTATAAGAGACAGGTATAATATACTTCAACTTAGAAGTGAAGTATTTGTTGTAGAACAAGATTGTGTGTATCAGGATATTGATGGAAAAGATCAAAACGCATTACACGTCATAGGTTATAAAGATGAAAATGTAGTGGCTTATACCAGGATTTTTAAACCAGGCTATTATTTCAATGAAGCCAGCATTGGTAGAGTAGTGGTTAAAGATTCTGAACGTCAGCATAAATATGGTTATGATATTATGAATGCTTCAATTGAGGCTATTAAAGCTCATTACCTAGTAAAAACCATCAAAGTATCTGCGCAAACGTATTTAAAACGTTTTTATAATAATTTAGAATTTTTTGAAGTAGGAGAGGAGTACCTTGAAGACGGTATTCCGCATATTGGAATGCTTAGAAATTAATTTCGTTTACTTACCGCACCAACATAAGTAACTAAAATCTCAACACGACGGTCAAATTTTGGCTCACCTCCTAACGGAAATTTACGTCGCATACCGACGAATTTCATTCGCCGTTTATTGACGCCTTGTTTAACTAAATAATCATATATAAATTTTGCTCTTGCAACCGAAAGATTTCGCTTTTTAGATTGTCTATCAATAGCATCTCTACTGTTTTGTGTACAACATACATGGCCTTGAATTGTAAAATAGATATCTTTTCTCTCTAATAAAGCTTGAGCTAAACTTTCGAGAGTTGGCTTAGATTCAGGTAATAACGTACTATAACCTGTTTTAAAAAGAATGTTATCTAATTTAAATTTATCACCTGCTTTTAATTCCCCTTTTATAATATCTTCAACCTTCTCAGGTTTTTTGCTCACTACTTTTTTAGCACGTGATGGATTGTAAGGCTCAACAATAATTTCAACTTTTCTATTAAGCCCTCTAATTTTATGTATATCCTCTTCTTTAACGAGTTTTAAAAGCACCTCGCCTTTTCCGTCAACATTAGTAATGATGGATTCATCTAATTCATTATTTGAAAAAATAGTTTTTATAGCGTCAGCTCTATTTTGTGATAATACCAGATTATAAGAGTCGCTACCTCTATCATCTGTAAATCCATAAATAGATACTTTTTTAATATCTAGTGTTTCGATTTCAGACATAAATAAAAGTAGTCTATAGTGTTCTGTTGGAGGAACTTCAAATTGATCAGTTTCAAAATATACCTCATGTGTCATGATTTTTGTTTGAGCAAACAAAAACGAACTAAAAAATAATATAATGAGTGTTATTTTTTTCATACTGTATTTAAAACAGGGTTTCTAATATAGTTTATTTTGATTCTTATATCAAAATTTTAGGGCTTTTAATCTAAATAACCTTTATAATTAGAGGTTGAATTTAGAATTTCCCTTCCTTTTTGAATCTCAGGATTCGTTGCTTTATAATATGTATAAAGCCCTTCTCTGTAAAAATAACGTTTTACAATCTCGTCTGACAATAATGCTAATAACTCCATTTTATTAGTATCGATAGCCTGAGTTTTATAGGTGTTTAAGGCATTTAGTAAATCTTCATAATCTGAATCAATAGCTGTTCCTATTTTTTCTTCTTTAGCAACTAAAAAGGCTTCAGCAAATGCTTTTTCGGCTTTAGTTTCAAAATTAAAGTTGTTACTTTTTAAGAAGTTTTTAAAGTTAGAAAACTCTGAACTTGTTAATTCAAATTTTGTGACATCTGCTGGTTCAGGATGACTATAATAGTAATCCGTAGCATATTTAAAAAGTAAGTTTTCAGCCAAAATAGCATTCGTTATAGGACTCTGTTTTGAGTCTTCTAATTCTAAATCTGGTTGTATTCCACCACCATCATAAACAGTTCTACCCTTTTTAGTTTTAAATGCATTGTAGTTTTCTCGCTTTACACGAGTTGCTTTTCCGTTTTCATCTCTATTCCAATAATCCAACGCTTGAATGCATCGACCAGAAGGTGTGTAATAACGAGATATGGTTACCTTTATTTGTGTCCCATAAATTAATGGTTTTGGACGCTGTACTAATCCTTTTCCGAAGCTTCGAGCTCCAATTACAACAGCACGATCTAAATCTTGAAGTGCTCCAGCGACAATTTCACTTGCAGATGCACTACTGCCATCAATAAGAACAACAACAGGGATTTCAAGATCAACAGGTTCTTTTTGAGTGTAATAGGTTTTGTTGTATTTTTTTACTTTAGATTTTGTAGTTACTACCAATTGGTTTTTAGGCACAAAAATATTAGTGACATTAACCGCTTCTGTTAGCAATCCACCAGGATTTCCTCTAAGATCTAAAATAAGCTGTTTAGCACCTTGATTTTTTAATGCCCTTACGGCGCTTTTTGTTTCTGAAGAAGCTTTACGAGTGAATTTGCGAAGAACAATATAACCTGTTTCCTCATCAATCATTGAAAAATGTGGAACCGCATTAATTTCTACAGCTTCACGTTTAATAGTTGCAGATTCAGTTTTCCCTTGTCTTATGTAAGTAACTTTAACATCTGATCCAGCAGCACCTTGAAGCAAATTCCCAGCATCATCTTTAAAGTCCGCAACCACGACATTATCTACTTTTATAATTTCATCACCTGCCTTTAAACCGGCTTTATCAGCAGCATAATCTTTATAAGGTTCAACAATAACCAATTTATCTTTCAGCGTTAATACATTAGCACCAATACCTGTATAATCACCAGAGTTATTGATTCTAGAAGCTTCAACATCTTGTTCATTATAATAGTTAGTATAAGGATCAAGATCATTCAACATGCTTTTAATCGCTGTATCCATTAGATCTCCAGGATTGGTATCATCAACATAATTCATGTTGAGTTCTTTAAATACCGTTGTGAAGATTTCGATTTGTTTTGCAATTTCAAAAAAGTCGCTTTTGAAAGCAGTTCCTCCAAAAAATATAGTGACCGCTAATAGCGGAATGAGAATTCGTTTATGTAGTATTCTTTTCATCATTTTCAGCATTTAGTTTTGGGACACTTTTTTAGAAAAAGCATCTAAAAGTTGTTTCATTTTGGTTTCAACAGAATCAAAATCTGTTCCATCTTTACCAATGTACAAAATCATTAACGCATAAGACCCAGAAATGTTGTTAAAATATACAGCTTTGTTGAGTCTGTAGGCTTCTCTTAGTAAGCGTTTGATACGATTTCTATCTACCGCATTTTGGAAATTTCGTTTACTAGTTGACACGCCAGTTTTGAACTGAACATCATCTTCAAATTCGGTTTTTAAATATACCATTCTAAGTGGAAAAGCAGAAACAGACTTTCCTTCAGAAAATAGTTGTTCGATCAACTTCTGACTTTTTAGCTTTTCTTTTTTTGGATATGAAAATGACATTTAATGCTTTTCTTGGCTTTTTAATTTGCAAATAATACGTTTTAAAAATGCATAGTTGTTACGGTTAATCAATTGGTAATTGTTGTTGTTTATTCATCTATATGGAACACAATACAGTGCATTGAATCTCGTTTTTACGATGTTAGAGCCAAGATACTAAAAGCACACTTAAACCAAACATTTGTTATATTATTTTATAAAAACTGAACCTAGTTCTTTTTAACTACAGACAACGTATTGTCTTCTAAAGATATATCAGCCATTAAACCTGAAGGATCAATTTGCACAGTTGCCACGGTTTTTGAAGCTTCAAAAGTATAGGTTGGAAATACCCAGGCCCAATCGTCAAGAATGGTGGCTGAGGTTGGCTTTTCACCACGCATTTGTCGTAAGGCTATATAAAAATCTTCTGAAGTTCCATCAGTATAAGTTACTGTAACATCTATTGGCATTGGCATAAGTTCGAAACGTTCTAGTGTCACCGTTTTTTCATCAATGCTTTTAACCGTATAATCGATGGCGTTTGTGGTTTGTGTGAAATCCATTAAATACCAATCTAGTTCAAGTCCAGAAATTTTTTCCGCAGTACGAATAATATCCAATGGTTTTGGGTGTTTAAACACAAAGTCTTTGTAGTACTTTTTAATAGTTTTATCTAAGTTGTCTTCACCAATCACATAGCCCAATTGTGCTAAAAACACACATCCTTTATAATAAGAAGCTGCAGTATAGATCTTATTTAATTCATACCTGTCTGCATAATTAGTTTGTGATTGCTCCATTCCAGAATTTACTATATTCCTATAATTAGTATATGATTTCTCCCAAGGGTTGGTTTTATTCTCGTTATAAAAATCATCCATTGCCTTATATTCGATATAAGTCGCAAAACCCTCATCCATCCATTCGTGCTTTGCCTCATTAGTTGCTAATAAAAACTGGAACCAAGTATGAGCCATTTCATGAGAAACAGTAGATCTAAACATTTTTTCAAATTCCCTTTCGCCATTAATAAGAGTACACATTCCATATTCCATACCTGAATCACCACCCTGTATTATAGAGTATTGTTCGTAAGGATATGTTCCTACTAAATCACTGTAGTAGGTCATTAATTCAGCAGCTTTAGGCTGTAGTTGTTTCCAATTATCCAATTTTTCTGGAGCCATTGTATTCTTATACAAGAAATGTAGCATTGGACCATTTTCAACTTGTAATGTATCATGATTGTAATCTGGATCTGCAGCCCAAGTAAAATCATGAACATCAGGTGCAATAAAATGCCAGGTAAGCTTATCTCCTTTTGAAGGCTGTACTTCTGAAGTTTCGTAACCATGACCAATCTCGTTTGGGTTTTGAAGATATCCTGTTCCTCCTATAGTGTAATCTTTATCTATGCTGATTTTCACATCATAATTACCCCAAACACCATAAAACTCTCTTGCGATGTATGAATAAGCATGCCAACCTTCGTCATCGTATTCTGCTAATTTCGGGTACCATTGCGACATGGATAAAGCAACACCTTCATTATTGTTTCTTCCCGATCGACGAATTTGAGTAGGAACCTGTCCTTCAAAAATCATATCAAATTGAACCTGTTCTCCAGGCTGAATGGGTTGATTTAATTTAACCTCTAAAACAGTTCCCACAACATTATAAGTGAGCTGTTTTCCGTTTTGAAGAAGTGATTTTACATTGATATAGCCAATTTCATTAGGTTTAAGTATAGAAATTCTACTTTCATAAATAGGATCTTCATCAGTACCAATATTAGGAGCAAGCCGCTTATCTGGATCTGGAATAGTTTGTGCCCTCATATCCATTTCGCTTCCGGGTTGAAATGCATTGAAATATAAGTGGTAAAAGACTTTATCTAATTCGTCTGGAGAATTATTAGTATAAATGATATTTTGTTTTCCTTCAAACTGATACGATGTTACATCCATATCAATCTCCATAGTATAGTCTGCTTGTTGTTGCCAATACCCATCAGTTTTATATTCTATTTGAGGTGATTGCGATAAAGCTTCAGAAGCAAAAAGAGTAATACTTAATATTAAAACAAAAAGATGTTTCATTAGTAGGATTTAAGTTTGATAATTATTGATTTGCAATTTGTGCTGCCATAATTAAAGCATTATAAGCATTAACAATTTTTCCTGATTTTGAGATATCTTTAAGATTTTCAATATCTCTTGATTCACCAACTAAAACTTTAGTATTAATTGGTAATCCAGAATCCATTATTATTTGTTTTACTTGAGGCGCTGTTAAGCTTGGATATTGAGACCGAATTAAAGCGGCTACACCAGCAACATTTGGAGCTGACATGGACGTTCCATTTTGCGATTCGTATTCGTTTTCAGGAGTTGCTGAATAAATTTCAGATCCAGGAGCAAATACGTCAACACTAATTTTTCCGAAGTTAGAATAATCTGCAACCATACTCGGACCATACCTTGGTGTTAAAGCGCCAACCGTAATGAAATTATCAGCAATCTCTTGTCCTCCACCAACAACATCGTTAGGAAAATTTACATGTACATCTACACTGTGAGCGTCATTTCCTGAACCATGAACAATTAGTACATCTTTAGTGGCAGCATATACAATAGCATCTCTTACCCAATCACTATGAGGTGAAAATGATTTACCAAAACTCATGTTGATAATTTTCGCACCATTATCTGCAGCATAGCGAATCGCTAAAGCTACGTCTTTATCATACTCATCACCATTAGGAGTGGTGCGTATAGCCATTAATCTTGCGTTATTGGCGACACCTTTTACGCCTTTATTGTTATCGCGTTCTGCTAAAATAATACCACTTACGTGTGTCCCATGGCTTTCAGTTTTGATAGTTGGTCTTGGATTGTTATTACCATATCCAACATCTGATAAATCATTTGAATCATCACTTGTTTTTCTGCCTTTGAAGTTTTTATTTAAGTGGTAATCTAATCGCGTATTAATTGTAATTAAATCCCTTTCAAGTGCTTTTTTAAAAGCGTCAACCGTATCGTAATCTAGGCTTAATATATAGCCAACTAATGCAATCGATTCTTGAAGCGCTTTGTCTTCGGTTTTAATAGCAGAAGCCTCCTCTTTAGTGTAGTCTTTCTTTTTTAAAAACTTTGAAACTGCATTATCCGCATCAATAACTTGTTGTAGTAATTGTGAAGATTGAGTTTTATACTGAGAATACTTTTGAAATTCGATATTGTATTTTTCTCCTGCTTCTGTATATCTTGGGTTTTGTTTGTCTCCAGAAACTAATAATCTTACATATTCTAATTGCTCGTAATACGTGTCACCAATAAAATTCCAGCCATGAATGTCATCCACATAGCCATTATTATCGTCATCTTTTCCGTTGTTTGGTACTTCATCCTTATTTGTCCATAATACATCATCTAAATCTTCATGGTCTATATCAGTTGCAGAGTCAATTACGGCAACAATAACAGTTTTTCCTTTTTTATTTTTTATGATGTCTGAATATGCTTTTTCAACACTCATTCCTGGAATTGTGTCTTTCACCAAATCTAAATGCGACCATGTTTTTAGCTCATTTTCGGTTAATGGAGATACTTTCAATGGCGAATGGTCTATGTTTTCAGCTGGTGTAGATATAATACCTGATGAACCACCACAACTAGAAAGTAATACTGAAGCGAAAAATGGTAAAGCGAAAGATTTAATGTAGTTATTCATTTTAATTAAAAATATCATTAGTAGTGTATACGTTTTTAAGTCTGACACCTTTTTCAGTATGCTGCACAGTAATAATTTCGTTGTGTGCATCATGTTCTAAAAACAAGTAATAGTCATGGTCTGCTGCCATTTTGAGAAATTTTTCTTTTTCATCCAATGAAAGTAACGGCCTTGTGTCGTAACCCATAACAAATGGCACAGGTAAATGTCCTGCAGTAGGAAGTAAATCTGCCATAAAACAAATGGTTTTGCCTTTATACTGGATCATAGGAATCATTTGTTTTTCGGTGTGACCATTAGCAAAAAAAATATCGAAACCAAGTTCTGAATTTTTAAGCAAGTCTATTTCTGGAAGTGATGTAAATTTTAATTGTCCGCTTTCTTCCATTGGTAAAATGTTTTCTTTTAAAAAAGAAGCTTTTTCCCGCTTATTAGGTTGTGTGGCCCATTCCCAGTGATTTTTATTACTCCAAAACTGGGCGTTTTTAAAAGCTGGTTCATAACCGGTTCGGTCCTTATTCCATTGAACACTTCCTCCACAGTGATCAAAATGTAAATGCGTCATAAACACATCTGTAATATCATCACGATGAAACCCATGAGCTTTGAGCGAATTATCAATAGAATCATTTCCCCAAAGAAAATAATATCCAAAAAACTTATCACTTTGTTTGTTTCCCATTCCAGTATCAATTAAAATTAATCGATTACCATCTTCAATTAATAAACAGCGAGCCGCTATATCAATCATGTTATTGGCATCTGCAGGATTAGTTCTTGTCCAAAGTGATTTAGGGACAACACCAAACATGGCACCACCATCAAGTTTAAAATTACCAGCGTTTATCGGATATAAATTCATGATTGCAAATTAATAAATATGACCATGTACATGGTAGGTTTTAGCAGTTTATTAAGATATAACTTGCTTTAGGCGCTTTCCGAAGTCTAAAAGCGCTTTTATTTCTTTTGTACTTGCTAAACGTTGTTTACTAAAAATAAGAAGGCTATTTCCATTGGATTCAATATGGTAATACGGATTACTTTCAAAAAAACGTATAAGATCATCATTGAATATCGTTGTAATAGCAACTCTATCTTCACCTGCTAAATGAAAACGTTTTGAAAAATCTTGATATTGTTCGAAATTAATATCAGAAAATCCAGCCAGAGCATATACTTTATCAATTAAACTTTCTCGATCAAGCGTGAATACAGGAATAGATGAGTTTAAAACAATATGTAGCATTGACGTCCGAACAACTTCTTTAGCGATAAATTCACCTTCGGAAAATTCGATATCAAATAGCTTAAAGTTTTTACTTTTGTCTGTTAATTCGTTGTAAATATGATTGATTTGCTTAATCTTGAAAAACAGAAAAGGATTTAAAAAACCAGTATCTTTATTTTTCTCTGCACTGTACACAAGTCCATAATCGCTTGCAATGGCCTCAAGGTTTTCTTGTCTTCCCGTTAAATTGTAACCAAAGAGTTTAGGCACTGCAACTATTTTTCTTAGAGCAAAAGGATGTTTGGAATCGGCATCATGCATGTCTAAACCAACAATGTCAAAATATCCCCCATTTTTTGTAAAGGCACTTTGATAGTTATTGAGATTTTCCATAACCGTGTGGTCAACAAAATCACAAAGTGAGAAATCTATTATTACATCATTATCTTCAGGAATAGCATCCAGTTTTTGTTTTAATCTGTAAAAATTAGCGAAAGTGCAAAAATGCTTGACACTTACGTAATAATTAGATTTTTCATCATCCTCTCTAAACATTAACACATTTGGTTTCACCCAGTGTCTTAAAAACAAAGCGATATTTTTATTAATTATGAAGTGGATAATAATTGTTATAAATACACCTGCTGTTATCCCTATAATCAATCCAAATTTCAAGGTTGTTAGAAGTGTAATAAAAAAGATAATTAGCTGCTCTTTACCTATTGAAAAAATCTTTTTAATTAAATCAGGAGAAGCCAATTTATATCCAGTATATACCAATATTGCCATCAAAGCTGGCAAAGGAATTCTTGTCAATTGCGAGCTAAATAAAACAATAAAAACAACAAGAAAAAAGGCATGAAAAAAGTTTGAAGAACGATTGGTTCCTCCATTATTTACATTTACAGAGCTTCTCGCAATTACGGTTACGACATTTAAACCCCCTAAAAATCCACTTCCAATAGTTCCTAAGCCCAGGGCTTTTAAATCTCTGTTTACGTTAGAACGCCGTTTTTCTGGGTCTAATTTGTCAACAGCCTTAATACTTAATAGCGACTCTATACTAGCAATTAAAGTTAGGGACAATACACTTCCCCAAAATGCTAAGCTTCCAATTCCGGTGAAAGATACTTTCGGTAATTCTGTTGTGATTTCAGAAAACGAAGGTATAGCTGGTATCATATAATCTTTTGCAATAGGATTGTTTTGATGAAGAACTAATTCAAAATAATAACTAAAGCCAATTGACAAAAGAACAATCCACATTGGTGCTGGAATGAGTTGGAGGTATTTGTTTCGGATTTTGGAGTAGAATACCATAATCATAAGACTTAATACTCCTGCTGCTGCTGCGTAAATTAATCCGGTGTTTTCATAATGTAAAGCATCATTTATAGTGTAGGGTATTTCTAAAAGATAATCTATTGTATTTTCTCTATATATTTTATGCCCAAACATAATATGAAACTGCTTACCTAAAATGATTAACCCAATTGCAGCAAGCATACCTTGAATTGCAGATGAAGGAAAGAAGTCTGCTAAATTTCCCATACGCAAAAACCCAAGAAGCATAAGTAAACCACCAGAGCAAATAATTGCGGCATAAGCAGTTTCCAAACCAAGAGTGGAAATAGCAACCAATGTAACGCCTACTAATCCATTTCCAGGTCCAGTTATGGTAACGTGACTTCCACCTAATATTGAAACGATGACTCCACCAATAATAGCGGTAATAACACCAGCTATAGCAGGAGCATCACTGGCCATAGCTAGACCTAAACCCAAAGGCAAAGCAATTAAACTCACTACAAATCCAGAAAAGATATTCTTTGGAAGCTGCTTAAAAAAGAGCGATATGTTATTCTTTTTTGATGTCATCTAATTATTAAAACATCGGTTGGTAATTCAGATAAAATATACTCGATATCATGTTGAAATAAACGATCCCAAAAACCTGTTTTTAAAGGTGCGTTCATAATTAATAAATCTGCTCTTACAAATTGTGCATAATGACCAATACTATACCCTCTTTTGCCAAAAATAGATTGTGTTTTTGTTTGTAACCCTAATTTGAAATGTTCGGGAATTTCTGAAATAATTTGTTTTACACGAGAATCTTCTCTTCTTTTAATTCGCTCCTTTGCAATTTCAGATTTTCTAAGAGACTTATCATCATCAACACTTAAAGACACTTCTTGCTTTGTGATTTCCTCAACAATAGTGATTTTTTTTGATTGCAATTTATGAGACACATAATAGGCTGTAGAAATAGTTTGTTTTGTCTTTGGGTCGTTTAAGCCATTTACAACAATGTGTTTACAAGGCACTCTTTCTACGGATGGTTTGATAAGTAATAAAATTGAACATTGAGCCTGACGAGTAATTTTCCGCGCAATTGTACCTAAGTAATATTGTACAAAATTTTCTTTCTGCAAAGCCCCTAAAATTAAAAGGCTTACTTGTTTTTCTTTAGAAATAGATAAAATTACATTAACGGGATCTCCTATTTTAAACACAATCTCATAGTTGAGCTTTTGTTCAATAAATGGGTGCAAAATATTTTGAAGTTTCTGCTCTTTTTCCGAAGACGTTTCGCCAACATGAATAAGCACCAATTTACTCTCAAAAAAAAGAGACAACCTTGCTGCTTCGTAAATATTTGCTTTTAGGTTTGGGGAAAATGCAACTCCAATACCGATAGTATGAAAATTAGTTTTTATCAAATGCTATTAAAATCAATTTAGACGGTAAGTTAGTACTTTTTTTGAGCTTACTAAAGCATTAAGCCTATAAGCGTAGTTTTATTGTTTTTTAAGTTGTTAAAATTGATTTACCTTTAACTTTTAAAATTTTAGATGCATGTTAGAATTAGCAGGAATCATCATCTTAGGTATATTAGCACAGTGGGTAGCTTGGAAATTTAAAATTCCAGCAATTCTACCCTTAATCCTTATTGGCCTACTTGTTGGACCAGTTGCCGCGGAGTTTTTATCCGAAGATGGAACAAAATGGATTGAACCCATTTGGAATGGAACTGAAGGTTTGTTTCCCGGTGAAAGCTTGTTTTATTTTGTATCTCTGGCTATTAGTATCATTTTATTTGAAGGTGGATTAACACTAAAACTTAGTGAAATTAAAAATGTAGGCCCAGTTATTAGTAAGTTAATTACTCTAGGTGCTTTAGTTACTTTTTTTGGAGCTGCAGTTGCTGCTCATTTTATTTTTGAATTAAGTTGGGAGATCTCATTTTTATTTTCAGGTTTGATTATAGTTACAGGACCAACAGTAATAACACCTATTCTAAGAAATATTCCATTAAAAAAAGATGTTTCAGCAGTGTTAAAATGGGAAGGTATTTTAATCGATCCTATAGGAGCATTAGTTGCGGTATTAGTGTTCGAATTTATAAGTGTTGGAGGAGGAGGAGAATTTACAAAAACTGCTTTTATAGAGTTTGGTAAAATCGTTTTATTTGGCTCTACATTTGGATTCACATTTGCACATGCACTTAATTTTTCGATCAATAAGAAATGGATTCCACATTACTTATTAAATGTTTTTGCTTTAGCAGCTGTTTTAGGAGTTTTTGTGTTATCAGATAATTTTGCTCATGAATCAGGCTTATTAGCAGTAGTTGTTATGGGAATGGTTTTAGGAAACTCAGATTCACCTTACCTAAAAGAGTTACTATATTTTAAAGAGTCACTAAGCGTATTATTAATTTCCATCCTATTTATTCTTCTTGCAGCAAATATTAATATGGAGGATTTAATGCTTATTTATAATTGGGAAACTGCAATTTTATTCGCAATAGTAGTTTTTGTAATTAGACCTATAGGTGTTTTTTTAAGTACTCACGGTTCTGATTTAAAGTTGAATGAAAAACTATTTATAAGTTGGGTTGGACCAAGAGGTATTGTAGCAGCCGGAATTGCTTCTTTATTTGGGTTAAAGTTGGCTAAAAATGGAATTTTAGGAGCTGAATACATAACCCCTTTAGTTTTTATGATTGTTCTTGGAACCGTATTACTGAATGCGACAACAGCACGTTTTTTCGCAAAAACGATAGGTGTATTTTTAACTAAGTCTGAAGGTATTTTGATTGTTGGCGCTTCAAAAGTATCACGTCTGTTAGGTCATTATCTTGAGTCTAACGGAAGACATGTGGTTTTAATTGATAGTAATGAAACCAACATTCAAAAAGCAAAAGACCTTGGTCTTGAAGCCTTGAACACTAATATTTATTCAGACAAACTTCTTGATAATATTGAACTAAATGACATTGGATACCTTATGGCATTAACGGGTAGTGCTGATATTAATAAGTATGCTATTAATAAATTTAGTAAACAGTTTGGAGAAAATGGAAGTTTTCGATTAGTAACAACTGATGAAATGAAGGACAATAAAAACAATCCAAAAGAAGGTTTGTTTTCTCATACGGACGATTATCTTCAGCTATCTGAAGTTACACGCAAGTTTCCAACAGTTAATGAAATAGAACTTACCGATAAACCCCATTATGACACGTTAATTGAAATGACTAATAAGGATAAAGATATTATTCCTTTATTTTTGAAAGATGATAATGATGAATTAACGATTATTTCTTCTAACAATAAAGACGTGAACAAGATTGGCGAGCACTGGAAATTGGTTTACTTAGGAAAGCCTTTTGATATAGAAAATGTTTAAAAATAAGGAGGCTCAAACATTAGTTTAAGCCTCCTCATTTAAGACCAATTTCAAATAATCAATTTTAAAAACCGTGTCTCAAAATGTCTAAATATTATTTACCAAGGCCAATACGAGCATAAGCCATAACCATATTGTCTTTGTTTAAGCCTAGCCAAGTATTACTAATTTCCCTTTCATTGTCTTCATACTCATAAGTACGTTGAGAATAAGATAAAAACGGAACCGTAACGCCAACAGCAATTTTATCGTTGACATTAAAATTTGCACCAAAAATTAAGGAGGCACCATAGCCATTAAAGTCTTCTTCAAAACCGAAATTTTCAAGATTTCCAATTTCATAATTCGCCTTAAGACCATAAGTAAGATCTAATTCAGCATTTTTTGTAATTCTATCAAAATAGGTGTATTGCAATCCAAAACTAGTCCTATTAAATTTGTATTCGTCTGCATTACTTATGTGATGACTAACAGCAGCACCTACATAGCTTGCTCCATTATAATTGTCTTCAGAAATCCGATAATTATATTCTCCACCAAGACAAAAGGAAGTTTCACTCTCGCCTTCAGAAGAGTTTAATCCAAATCCTCCTGATGCTGCCACAAATTGAGTTGGATAGTGGTATGCTATAAGTTCCGGTTCTTGATCTGCCACTACCCATTCCGAAAGTTTGTTTAAATCTAACAACCCTTCTTTTGTAAATGGTATTGTTTGCTCTCCGTTTAATTCGGCGTCAAAGATTGCTTTACATCCATAATTTGTGGATATCAAAACAGAAAGCAGAATTAGATAAATTAATCTCGTAAAAAATGTTGGTGTTTTCATAATAAAATTTATTAAATTAATTTTTAGTTTTTCGAATTTGCAAAAGTGTAAACCAGAGAAAATGCTAGTAGATTTCTTTTGTTAATTAATCC
>OJDV01000486.1_pt1 | contig 13956 bp, 20 predicted proteins | sample 1592911 | NCBI WGS metagenome assembly OJDV01 (sample SAMN05416860, study PRJEB24817) | seawater metagenome | isolation source: Sea water | place: Canada:Atlantic | collected 2013-11 | reverse complement strand
CGAGATTTCTGCCTGTCTCGTGGGCTCGGAGATGTGTATAAGAGACAGATCTTCGACGCCCAGGCCGGCGTCGAGCCCCAGTCCGAGACCGTCTGGCGACAGGCGGATCGGTACCGCGTCCCGCGCGTCGCGTTCGTCAACAAGATGGACCGCGCCGGCGCCGACCTCGACGGCGTCGTCGACGACATCGCCTCCCGCCTCAAGGCAAGGCCGGTCCTCCTCCAGATCCCCATCGGCGCCGAGGACGCCTTCGTGGGGATCGTAGACCTCGTCTCGATGGACGCCATCGTCTGGAACGAAGAGACCCTCGGCGCGTCCTTCGACGTCCAGGCGATCCCCGAAGACCTCGCCGAAGAGGCCGAGCTCAGACGTGACGTCATGCTCGAGATGCTCGCCGATCACGACGAAGGGATCATGCTCGCTGTCCTCGAGGGAGAGGACATCTCTCCTGACGCGATCCACGCTGCGCTTCGCCGCGCCACGCTCGCTCTGGAGATCGTGCCCGTGATCTGTGGAGCATCCTTCAAGAACAAGGGAGTGCAGCCGCTCCTCGACGCGGTCGTCCGCTACCTCCCCGCGCCGACGGATGTGCCTGACGTCCAGGGCCTCGGCCCCGAGGAGTGGCGCAAGGTCATCGAGACCAAGAGCGATCCGTCCGATCACGAGCACCTCACACGCGCGCCCTCCGACGACGAGCCCTTCGCCGCGCTCGCGTTCAAGATCATGACCGACCCCTACGTCGGCCACCTCACCTTCCTCCGCGTGTACTCCGGCTCGATCGCCACGGACACGGCGGTCCACAACTCGACGAAGAACCAACGCGAGCGCATCGGGACACTCCTCCAGATGCACGCCAACGACCGCGAGGAGATCGACTCGGCCTACGCCGGTGAGATCGTCGCCGCCGTGGGCCTGCGTCACACCACCACCGGCGACACGCTGTGCGACGAGCAGCACCGTATCGTCCTCGACGCGATGGACTTCCCCGAGCCTGTGATCGAGGTCGTCGCCGAGCCTCACACCGTGGACGACCAGGAGCACCTGCTCATGGCGCTCTCCAAGCTCGCCGCCGAAGACCCGAGCTTCAAGATCCGCCACGACGACATCACCGGTCAGATCATCATCGCCGGTCAGGGTGAACTCCACCTTGAGATCATCGCGGATCGCCTCCGGAGGGAGTTCAAGGTCGACGCCAGCGTCGGCGCTCCCCGGGTGACGTACCGCGAGACGATCACCGCACCCTCCCAGCATCGAGAGGTGATCGACCGGCAAGCCGGAGGCAAGGGCACCTTCGCCGACCTGACACTCCACGCCGAGCCGCTCCCAGTGGGGTCGGGTGTCGAGTTCGTCAACGGGCTAAAGCCTGGCTCACTTCCTCTCAACTACGTGGGCGCCATCGAACGAGGTGTCCTCCAGGCGGCCGAGGCGGGGGACCTCGCGACCTATCCCGTCGTCGATCTGCGCGTCACGTTGATCGCCGCAGTCTCCCACGAGGTCGACTCGTCCGAGCTGACCTTCAACCTCGCCGCATCCGCAGCCTTCAAGAAGGTCGTGGCGAGCGCGCAGCCTGGGCTGCTCGAGCCGATCATGGAGCTCGAGGTGGTCGTACCCGATCCCTTCGTCGGAGACGTCATGGGTGACGTGGGCTCCCGACGGGGTCACGTCACCGGGGTAAGCATGCGAGGAGACGTCCAGGGCGTCCTCGCCGACGTCCCGCTCAGGGAGATGTTCGGCTACGCCACCGACCTCCGCTCGAGAACGCAGGGTAGGGCGACATTCACCATGCGGTTCGCGCGCTACGAGCTCCTCCCGCGGGCGCTGATGGCACAGATCGCACACCGCCTCTGAACCTCCCTCCTGATGGGGGCGTCCATGCCCCGTAACGTCTGAAAGTTTGCGGGCAATCGCCCAAAAACATCCTTGCCCTGCCCAAACCCCTACTGTATGTTCCCCCTCCCTGTGCGAAGGGCTTTTGTGCAGGGAGAAAGGAATGTTTAGCGGCTTCGCTGGCCCAGACGATGGGTCGAGAGGCGAAGTCGCTTTCATGTGTAGAGATGCCCTGAAAGACACCCGGTGTGTCGGTCGAGTGACCGAGGCAACCGGCCCTAGAGGTTCGATATGGCGAGCGACAAGATTCGTATCAAGCTCAAGGCGTACGACCACAAGCTGCTCGATGCGTCGGCGGCGGAGATCGTGGACACCGCGAAGCGCACAGGCGCAAAGATCGCGGGTCCGATCCCCCTGCCTACCAAGATCAGCAGGTGGACCGTCCTGCGCGGGCCCTTCATCGATAAGAAGTCCCGTGAGCAGTTCGAGATTCGTACGCACAAGAGGTTGTTGGACATCCTCGAGCCGACACAGCAGACACTTGATGCGCTCATGCGCCTCGACCTGTCTGCCGGCGTTGATGTCGAGATTAAGACCTGATCGGGTCTGAGTGGCTCGCGAAAGCGATCTGCTCGGAACACGGTACAGGTGTGGATTGAGAGAGCTCGACGCGGATCGTCACCAAGGTGATGGCGATCGCGTCGGCCTTGGCGTCACGGCGTGACGTACCGTCTAGTACCGGTATACGAACCGTAATGATGTGGCGCAGGAGAACAAGAGGCGATGAAGACTCAAGTAGTCGATCTGACGAACAAAGCGGTCGGCGAGATTGAACTCGACGACACGATCTTCGGGGCGGAGGTGCGAGAGCACCTCTTCTGGGAGGTCATCAACTGGCAGCGCGCCAAGCGCCGCAGGGGAACCAGCAAGGTCAAGGGACGCTCGGAAGTCCGAGGCGGCGGCAAGAAGCCCTGGAAGCAGAAGGGAACCGGGCGTGCGCGTCAGGGCTCCATTCGTGCTTCTCAGTGGGTTGGCGGCGGCACGGTCCACGGACCCAAGCCCCAGGACCACTCCTACAAGCTGAGCAAGAAGAAGCGTCGTGCTGCGCTCATCAGCGCGCTCTCGTTCAAGGCGAAGGCCGGGCAGATCCGCGTCGTCGACGCGCTCTCGTTCGACGCGCCGAACACGAAGGGTGCCTCGACCGCACTCGTCACGCTCGAGGCCCCCAAGGCGCTCGTCGTCGACGTCACGAGCCACGTGCTCGACGCGACGACTGGCAAGCCCGCTGGCAAGCCTGTCCACAACGAGAACCTGAGACTCTCCGTGCGCAACCTCAAGAACGCGAAGTACCTCGCGTCTGAGGGGCTCAACGTCGAGGACATCATCAGGTACGACGTGCTCATCATCAGCCGCGAGGCGATCGAGCGTGTCCAGGAGGCGTTGAAGTCATGAGCAGACTGCACCAGATCATCATTCGTCCGGTTATGACCGAGAAGACGACTCAGCTCGACGAGCACAACAAGGTTGTGTTCCGCGTCGCCAAGAGCGCGACGAAGCCTGAGATCCGTACCGCCGTGGAGAAACTCTTCGGCGTGAAGGTCACCTCGGTGAACACCGCGAACATGCCAGGGAAGCCCAAGCGCTTCGGTAAGGTCATCGCGCACCGGTCGGGCTACAAGAAGGCGATCGTGACGCTTGCCGAGGGTGAGACCCTCGACTTCTTCGCGATTGATGAATTCGATGAGGACGTCGAGGCCGAGGGCACGGAGTGAGTCGCCGAGCGCACCTTCGTCTGAAGGTGCGCCGCGCTCGCTTCTCACGCACTCGAGCACTGAGGAGATAGAGTCATGGGAACCAAGACGTTCAAGCCGACGTCACCGGGTCGTCGCTTCGCGAAGTTGAACGACTTTGCGGACATCACGGCCAGCACGCCTGAGAAGAGCCTCACCGCGAAGCTCACCAAGTCAGGTGGACGCAACAACATGGGCCGTATGACGTCGCGTCACCGCGGCGGCGGCCACAAGAGGCGCTACCGCGTCATCGACTTCAAGCGCGACAAGTTCGGCGTGCCAGCTACGATCGCCACGATCGAGTACGACCCGAACCGCTCCGCGTTCATCGCGCTGCTTCACTACGCCGACGGCGAGAAGCGCTACATCCTGGCCCCTCAGAAGGTCAAGGTAGGCGACAAGGTCGTCTCCAGCGCGCACGCCGACATCAAGCCGGGCAACACGCTTCGTCTGAAGCACATGCCCGTCGGTACGGTGATCCACAACATCGAGCTCAAGCCCGGCAAGGGTGGGCAGATGGTCCGCTCGGCGGGCGCGTGGGGTCAGCTGACGGCCAAGGAAGGAAAGTACGCTTCGATCAAGCTCCCCTCGGGAGAGATTCGTCGCGTCCTTCAGGCCTGCCGCGCCACCGTTGGCGCAGTCAGCAACCGCGAGCATGAGAACCGTTCGATCGGCAAGGCCGGTCGCTCGCGCTGGCTCGGCAAGCGCCCGCACGTTCGTGGCGTCGCCATGAACCCGGTCGACCATCCGCATGGTGGTGGTGAGGGTCGTACCAGTGGTGGTCGCCATCCGGTGACTCCCTGGGGCAAGCCGACGAAGGGATTCAAGACGCGCAAAAACAAGCGCACCGACAAATTCATCGTGAAGGGGCGCAAGCAGCGTCGTAAGTGAGAGAGGTAGCAGAATGCCGCGTTCAATTCGCAAGGGCCCCTTCGTCGACGTTGGTCTTCTCAAGAAGGTCCGCAAGGCTCGAGAGAGCAATGACCGCCGAGCGATCCAGACCTGGAGTCGTCGCTCGATGATCATGCCGGACATGGTGGGCTTGACCTTTACCGTTCATAACGGCAAAGAGTTTGTCCCCGTCTTCGTGACCGAGAACATGGTCGGGCACAAGCTCGGCGAGTTCGCACCGACGCGTACCTTCTACGGACACGCTGTCGACAAGAAGGCCAAGAAGCGCTGAGTGGTTCCCTTCAAGGTCGACCTCCTGGAGGAGGAAGGCCACACACCGAGTAGTCGGCGTGTCGCCCGAGAGGGCGTAAAGGAAGACACTCGAGCGAGAGGATAAGTAAATGAGTAAACAGTCTCGTAAAGAACATCGCGCCAACCAGGTGCGTGCTCGCATGGTCAGGATCGCACCCCGTAAGGTGCGCCTCGTGGCCGACCTCGTCAGAGGTCGCTCCGTCGATGAGTCGCTCAACATTCTCGCGTTCACGCAGAAGAGGGCAGCTCCATTGATCGCCAAGCTTGTGGAGTCTGCGCTCCACAACATCGAGGCGAGCGACCAGCTCGACTGGGACGTGGACGAGCTTCACGTCGCGCAGATCTATGTCGACGAGGGTCCGACCCTTCGTCGTTTCAAGCCGCGCGCTCAGGGTAGGGCGACGCGTATCAATAAGAGAACCAGCCACATCACGGTCGTGCTCGAACCACGCTGATGCGTGGTCGGCATACTGCAGGAGAACACTGTGGGACAGAAGATTCACCCCACCGGTTTCAGGCTCGGCGTGACCAAGTACTGGAACTCGAAGTGGTACGAAGAGAAGAACTACGCCAAGTGGCTTCACGAGGACATCGCATTGCGCGACTACATCGGGAAGCTGCACGCGGAGACGGGCATCTCGAAGGTCGAGATCGAGCGCATGGCCAACAAGGCCAAGGTGACGATCCACACGGCCAAGCCTGGAATCGTGATCGGCAAGCGAGGCGCGGGCATCGAGGACCTCAAGCGTAAGCTTCAGGACCGCACCGACTCGGAGGTCTTCCTGAACATTCAGGAGGTCCGCAAGCCGGACCTGGACGCCACCCTCGTGGCACAGGGCATCGCGAACCAGCTCACGCGTCGCGTCAGCTTCCGTCGAGCGATGAAGAAAGCGGTCCAGACGACGATGCGTCTCGGCGCTCAGGGCATCCGCGTGAACTGCTCAGGTCGACTGGGTGGTGCGGAGATGTCGCGTCGTGAGTGGTATCGCGAGGGCCGCGTGCCGTTGCATACGCTGCGCGCCGATATTGACTACGGCCTGGCTGAGGCGAAGACGACCTACGGGATCATCGGCGTCAAGGTTTGGATTTTTAAGGGAGAGGTGCTGGAGGATCGCGCACTTTGAGCGCGACCACAGCTCTCGAGAGATGAGGGCCAGGCGGCTCCCCTGACGGGGACCACCCGTCTGGCTCACGTTTGAAGGAGACTTTGAAATGCTGAGTCCCAAGCGCGTTCGCTGGCGCAAGCAGCACAAGGGTCGAATGAGGGGTAAAGCCTACCGTGGCAACTCCGTCGATTTCGGCACCTATGGTATGCTGGCCCTCGAGCCCGGCCGCATTACGTCGCGCCAGATCGAGGCGGCACGTATCGCGATCAACCGTCACATCAAACGTGGCGGTAAGGTCTGGATCCGGATTTTCCCGGACAAGCCCATTACGAAGAAGCCTGCCGAGACCCGCATGGGTAAGGGTAAGGGTTCTCCGGAGTACTGGGTCGCCGTGGTGAAGCCAGGGCGTATCATGTTCGAGCTCGACGGCGTCGACGTCGAAACAGCGCGAGAGGCGATGCGTCTGGCTGGGCACAAGCTGCCCATCAAGACCAAGTTCGTCGTCCGAGGAGAAGGTCTATGAAAGCGATCGAGCTCAAAGAGAAGAGCGACCAGGAGCTCGTCGAGCTCGAGCGTCAGCTCCGCGACGAGTTGTTCCGGATGCGCATGAAGCACTACTCCGGTCAGCTTCAGGATGTCGCACAGATGCGTAATACGCGTCGTGACATCGCCAGGATTTTGACGGTCCGCACCCAGCGCTCCAAGAGCAACTGAGGTGTGGGTGGTTCGTCCGACAGCGGCGGATCACAATCATGTTGATGAGAAGAAACGAGTGGTAGCGAGTCGTCGCGCCGCGATCGAATCCTGAATTTCAGGGTTCGGCCGCGGCGCGACGGTGCCTTTAACCCCGAGAGGGGAGGGCCGCCACGCGATCATTGAGGATAGAGAATGTCTGAGACGACCAGCGCTGCGCCTGAGAAGGCGCGCGGCAACAGAAAGACCAGGATCGGCATCGTCGAGAGCGACAAGATGGATAAGACCATCGTCGTCTCGGTGACTCGCCGCTACAAGCACCCGAAGTACAAGAAGTACGTCAAGGAGCGCACGCGCTACAAGGTGCACGACGAGACGAACGATGCGCGCATCGGCGATCGCGTCCTCATTGAGGAGACGCGCCCGCTCTCGAAGCACAAGCGCTGGCGAGTCAAAGAGATTATCGAGCGCGCGCCGGTGGTCTGAGTGGAGGATGAGGTGTCGTCGTCTTGACGTCGGCTCCTCCCCCCCATAAAGACATGCTCGCGCGACGCCCCCCAGAACGTACGTTGTTGACGGCGTCCCGGATGCGTTCGACCTCATTGGAGGTCAGGCGCTCCATCCCATAGACACGGCGAAGCTCGAAGTGAGCTTCCCGTGGGAACAGGACGCGAAGGAGATCAACCATGATTCAGATGCAGTCCAGGCTCGATGTCGCGGACAATTCGGGCGCGAAGAAGGTGCAGTGCATCAAGGTCCTCGGCGGCTCTAAGCGTCGCTACGCCTCGCTCGGTGATATCATCATCGTCTCGGTGAAAGAGGCCGCCCCGAACTCGAAGGTCAAGAAGGGCGACGTCCGTCGCTGTGTGGTCGTGCGCACCTCCAAGGAGTGCTCGCGTCCCGACGGGACCTACATCCGCTTCGACGACAACGCGGCGGTCGTGATCAACCAGATGAACGAGCCCGTCGGCACGCGTATCTTCGGGCCGGTGGCCCGTGAGCTTCGCGCCAAGGGTTACATGCGCATCGTCAGCCTGGCTCCTGAGGTCCTCTGAGGAGGACCTTGGCGCCACGCACCATGACGACGAGATAGGAGAGGCATACAGATGCACGTGAAGATGAACGATACGGTGGTGCTCTTGACCGGCAAGGACAAGGCTCTTACTGGCAAGGTGATCGCGATCGACCACTCCAAGGGTCGAGTCAAGGTCGAGCGACGCAACATGATCGTGAAGCACCGCAAGCCCAACCCCCTGACCGGGGAGTCCGGCTCGCGCGTGGACCTCGAGAACTGGATCAACGCGTCCAACGTCGCGCTCTACAACGAAGAGCTCGGCCGAGGTGAGCGCGTCTCCAAGAAGTACGTGGGCGCCAACGGCGACCACCACTCGAGCAAGCACTCGGCAGTCGCCAGCTTCGGCGACGACGCTCCGGCCGTGATCCAGAAGATCCGAGTCGGCAAGAAGAGCGGCCACGTCTACGACGCCGCCAAGACCGCGAGCTGACTGCTTCCGCGAATGTCTGCTCAGGCAGACAGAATGCGGAGTGGATCAAGCTTGACACCTTACGAGGACGCAGCTAAACATTGCGGCCCCTCGGCTCGGCGACGAGGATTTTCCTCGCCGCCGATTTTTTGTGCGCCAGAGGTTCCGCTTTGAGGTATCACGACGCGAACTCCGCGAACGTGTCTTCAAGACGACATCAGAAAGTTAAGGACCGGTGGTATAGAAACCTGCCGGCGAGGTGAAGAGACATGTCGTTCCTGCTCGAGAAGTACAACAAAGAGATCGTCCCGGCGCTCATGGAGGAGTTCAGCTTCTCCAACCCGATGCGTGTTCCCAAGATCGACAAGATCGTCTTGAACATGGGTCTGGGCGACGCGGTGCAGCATCCCAACATCATCGAAGCGGCCGTCGAAGAGGTGACCAAGATTACGGGACAGCGTCCCGTCGTCACCCGCGCTCGTCGCTCGATCGCCGGCTTCAAGCTGCGCGAGGGGATGCCGATCGGGGTCAAGGTCACGCTCCGCAAGCAGCGCGCGTTCGAGTTCCTCGAGCGCCTGATCTTCGTCGCGCTTCCGCGCGTCAGGGATTTCAAGGGTGTCAGCGACACCGCGTTCGACGGGCACGGGAACTACTCGCTGGGTATCCGCGAGCAGATCATCTTCCCGGAGATCAGCTATGACCAGGTCGACAAGGTTCGTGGTATGAACATCACGTTCGTGACCACGGCCGATAGCGACGAGGTCTCGCGCTCGCTGCTTCGTAAGCTCGGCATGCCGTTCAAGCGTCATGGCGACGACACTACTGCGATTATTTGAATTTTCAGGGTGGCCCATCAGGGGCCGTCCGCAGGTGAGCTCGCCGCCATATGAGGGCGAGCTCGTGTTCGGGGGTGGCCCCCCGAGTGCGAATGCGAGGAAGGCCCCGTGGAGTCACGGGGAACCATTTCGGAGAGAGAGATGGCCAAAGTCACCGATCCTATCTCGGATCTACTCACCAGGGTTCGCAACGGCCAGATGGCGCGTCACGCGCAGGTCAGCATCCCCGGTAGCAAGATGAAGTTCGAGATGACCAAGATCCTTTCGCAGACCGGCTACGTCGAGTCGACGCAGTGGCTAGATGAGGGCCCGCAGGGCACGATTCGTGTCAAGCTGCGCTACGATTCGAACAACAAGCCGATCATTCGCTCGATCAAGCGCGTCAGTAAGCCGTCGCGCCGCGTCTACGTCGGGGTCTCCGAGATTCCCGAGGTCCTCAACGGCCTTGGTATCTCGATTCTGTCGACGTCTCGTGGTTTGCTCACTGATCGCCAGGCCCGTGCGGCGAACGTGGGCGGCGAGTTGCTTTGCAGCGTCTACTGACGTAGCTGAAGGAGGGCAGATAAATGAGTCGTATTGGAAAACAGCCGGTCGTCGTGCCGGCCAACGTGGAGGTTACCCTCAAGGGTCACAACATCCACGTTAAGGGCCCGAAGGGTGAGCTCACGCGTGAGCTTTCGGACGTCGTCGACATCAAGCGAGAGGGCACAGAGCTCATCGTGTCGCGCCGTGACGAGGGCCGCCAGTCGCGCAGCCACCAGGGTATGGTACGTTCGCTCGTCGCGAACATGGTCCATGGCGTGAGCGAGGGTTACACCCGCACGCTTGAGATCAATGGCGTGGGTTACAGGGCTGAGTTGCTCAAGCGCAACTTCGTTCGTTTCGACCTGGGCTATAGTCACCCGATCTTCGTGGAGCTGCCTGAGGCAGTGACCGCGGAGGTCGACAAGGGGCAGACGAAGATCACGCTCGCGAGCCATGACAAAGAGCTCATCGGGCAGATCGCCGCCAAGATTCGTGGCTTGCGTCCGCCGGAGCCCTACAAGGGCAAGGGTGTGAAGTACGCTGAAGAGGTCCTGCTCCGCAAGGTTGGCAAGGCCGGTAAGTAATGAGATGAGTGCGCTGGCGGCCCGTTAGGGCGGCAGGGTGCTCCGACGATATGAGGCAGTGATGCTTCCGAAGAAAGTCAGAGACAGCAAGCGATTCCGCCGTAAAAGGCGAATCAGGAAGAAGGTGACGGGCTCAACTGCTCGCCCCCGGCTCTCCGTGTACCGTTCGAACAGCCACATGTACGCTCAGCTCATTGACGACTCGACCGGCTCTACGCTGGCCGCGGCGTCGACGCTGGACGAAGGCGTGAAGGCTAAGCTCGGTGAGCTTGATAAAGTTGGGGCAGCGCGCGAGGTCGGGAAGCTGATCGCGGAGCGGGCGAAAGAGAACAACGTCGAGCGTGCGGTCTTTGACCGTAACGGCTACCTCTACCATGGGCGCATCGCGGCCGTGGCTGAGGGAGCTCGCGAGGGCGGCCTACAGCTGTGAAGGAGTGAATTGTGGCGCAGGGACGTCGGAGAAATAACAGGAAGAGCCAAGAGCAGGACCTGCACGAGAACGTGATCGCGATCAATCGCGTCGCGAAGGTCGTCAAGGGCGGCCGCAGGTTCAGCTTCAGCGCAATCGTGGTCGTCGGAGACGGCCAGGGAAGCGTTGGCGTGGCTATGGGTAAGGCGAACGAGGTTCCCGAGGCCATTCGCAAGGCGAGCCAGAAGGCGCGCACTGCAATGATCAAGGTTCCCATCGTCAACGACACCATTCCTCACGAAGTGCTGGGAAGGTTCGGGGCAGGCAAGGTCCTGCTCAAGCCGGCCAGTAAGGGTACGGGAGTGATCGCAGGCGGACCAGTCCGTGCGATCCTCGAGGCGGCAGGTGTGAGCAACATCCTGACCAAGAGCCTCGGCTCGAACAACCCCCACAACGTGGTCAAGGCAGTCATCGAGGGCCTTGAGCGCTTGACGGCGCCGGACGCTTACAGGCGTCGCCTTGGTGTGGATGTCGAGGAGACCTCTGGCAAGTGATCGTGTGAAGCGATCTCTGGTCAGACTTCCTTCGTGATGAAATCAATGTCCCGCCACATCCGTTGAGGGGTGGCGGGCTAAGCTTAGCGCGTCCTCGTGGCGCGCGAGGAGCCGTAACATGGCCAAGCTCAAAGTGACGCTTGTTCGCGGCACGCCGGGCACCACGCAGCGTCAAAGAGACACTGTCCGTGGCCTGGGCTTGCGTAGGCGCCACCACACGGTGGTGCTCGAGGATACACCCTCGATCCGTGGCATGATCGATAAGGTCAGGCACATGGTCGAGGTCGAAGAGCAGGAGTGAGTCAGATGGATCTGAGTAACCTCAAGGCCCCCAAGGGGGCGAACCGTGGCAGGCGTCGAGTCGGCCGCGGTCCTGGCAGCACGCTCGGTAAGACGTGTGGTAAGGGTCAGAAGGGCCAGAAGTCTCGTGCAGGTGGGGGAATCCCCGTCGGCTTCGAGGGTGGCCAGATGCCCTTGCAGATTCGTCTGCCCAAGGTCGGCTTCCACAACATGTTCGCCAAGAGCGTCGAGATCGTGAACCTCACGGATCTCGAAGAGCGCTTCGAGGCGGGCGCGGTTGTGAACGTCGCGTCGCTGAGCACCGCAGGTCTGATCAAAGCAAAGGTCGACGGTGAGTCGGCTACGCTCAAGGCGGACGTGCTCAAGGTGCTTGGTCGCGGTGAGCTGACCAAGGCGCTGACGGTGCACGCGCATCGCTTCAGCAAGTCAGCCAAGGAGAAGATCGAGGCCGCTGGCGGCAAGGCGATCATCCTGGGTGCCAAGACCGAGTCCGAGTGAGATAGACACCCATCCCGACCTCGCGCGAGATGCTCCCATGTGGGGCTGATGTGCGAGGTCGGGTTGTGTCTTTGTGGGCCGTTGTGTAGAAACGCGCTCCATTGAGAATCCGCCGAAGCGAGGACGACATCGTGCTGGGCAAGTTCGCAAAAATTACAGAGATCCCAGAGCTGCGCAGGCGGCTTCTGTTCACTATGTCCCTGCTGGCGGTTTACCGCATCGGCGTGTTCATCACAGTCCCTGACGTGAACCGCGTGGCGATGCAAAAAATCGTGTCAGGCGCAGGAGGGGGCATCCTGGGCCTCCTCAACCTGTTCACGGGCGGCGCGTTGCAGCTCATGAGCATCTTTGCGCTTGGGATCATGCCGTACATCTCGGCGTCGATCATCATGCAGATGATGGGCGTGGTGTTGCCGTCGGTCGAGCGCCTCAAGAAGGAGGGGCAGACCGGTCAGAACAAGATCAACCAGTACACGCGCTATGGCACGGTGCTGTTGAGCTTGATCCAGGGCTTCCTGATCTCGTCCTACCTGATCAACCTGAACGAGGGCAGCCCGGGGCTGCTCATCGACACGGGGATCGGGTTCAGGCTGTTGACCGTGCTCACGCTGACGACCGGAGCGGTCTTCATGATGTGGCTCGGTGAGCAGATCACGGAGTACGGTCTGGGCAACGGCATTTCGCTGTTGATCACGGCGGGCATCATCGCGCAGTTCCCTGCTGCGGTGTTCTCGACGTACCAGCAGTTCAATTCGGGTGCGATGAGCCTGTTTTCGGTGCTCTTGCTCCTGGGCATCGCGCTCGCGGTGACCGCGTTCATCGTGTACGTCGAGAGCGCGCAGAGGCGAGTGCCGCTGCAGTACTCGAAGCGTACGGTTGGCCGTCGCATCTATGGCGCGCAGCAGCAGCATCTTCCGCTCAAGCTGAACATGGCTGGCGTGATGCCTCCCATCTTCGCGTCATCCTTCCTCATCTTCCCGTCGACGATCGCGTCGTACTTCCAGGATCACCCCCTGGGACAGGTCACGCAGCAGATGCTGATGCCCGGCGACTGGCGTTACACCGTGATCTACGTGACGTTGAACGTGTTCTTCTGCTTCTTTTGGGTCTCGACCCAGTTCAACGTGGTGGACATCGCGGACAACCTCCGCCGCTCGAGCGCGTTCGTGCCCGGCATTCGCCCCGGCAAGAAGACCGCGGAGTACCTCGACGAGGTGATGACGAAGCTGACGGTCGCGGCGAGTGTCTACATCTCCGTCGTCTGCATCATGCCGTTCATCATGCAGGACTACCTGGGCATCTCGTTCTACTTCGGCGGTACGAGCCTGCTCATCGTGGTGAGCGTGGGCCTGGACACGGTCTCCCAGATCGAGAACTACCTGCTCAAGAAGCACTACGACGACTTCGGCCAGATGGTGAACACGACGCAGGGTGGCGGCGGCGGTGGAATCCGCGGTCGCTCCAGAGACGCGCTCGATCTCGACGATTGAGCTGCGCCTGGATGATGGCGGCGTGAAGGTGTAGATAGAGTTTGTAGGAGTCGCCGCTGCGAAGTTCGCAGCGGCGATGTTTTTTGTGGCGCAGGGCAGTCCGGTGACGGCCAGTCACGAGGTTGATAGAGGAGCGCGAGATGGCGAAGAAGCTGATGATGTTGGGGCCTCCCGGGGCGGGGAAGGGGACGCAAGCGCAGAGGCTTGCGAAGGAGCTCGAGATCCCGCAGATCTCGACGGGCGACATGTTGCGTGCGGCGAAGAAGGCCGGGACGAAGCTCGGGCTCGAGGCCGCGACGTACATGGACGCTGGGAAGTTCGTGCCGGACGAGGTCGTGATCGGGATCGTCGCGGAGGCGCTCGCGGGTGAGGGGGCGCCGGAGGGGTTCATCCTCGATGGGTTCCCGCGAACGCTTGCGCAGGCCGAGGCGATCGACGAGATGGGCCTCACGCTCGATCACGTGATCAACATCAAGGTCAGCCAGGCGGAGATCGTGGATCGCGTCAGCGGGAGGCTCGTGAGCCTGTCGAGCGGCGCGACGTACCACGTGAAGTACAACCCTCCCAAGGTGTCGGGCGTGTGCGACGTGGACGGCTCCGAGCTCGTCCCTGTCTCTTATACACATCTCCGAGCCCACGAGACAGGCAGAAATCTCG
>OJDV01000484.1_pt1 | contig 14005 bp, 13 predicted proteins | sample 1592911 | NCBI WGS metagenome assembly OJDV01 (sample SAMN05416860, study PRJEB24817) | seawater metagenome | isolation source: Sea water | place: Canada:Atlantic | collected 2013-11 | reverse complement strand
CACGATGCACGCCGGCGCCCGCCTCCACGGCCTGCGCAGCCTCGACGTCATCGGCGACTCCAGGCTCGACGGGGTCTTCCTCCTCGGCCTCGAGCTCTTCCCCGACGCGCAGCCCTTCGACCCCTACTGAGCCGCCGCGTGGCACATCAGCGTCCGCGCTCCTCTACGACCTCGTTCGCCTGCTCGGCGACCTCCTCCTCGCGAGCCTCGAGGTCGAGCGCGACCTCGTCGTGGACCTCGAGGCCGCCGACTTCGGCCTGGACCGTGAGCTCGCCGCCTGACGCTCCGACGTGCTCGTCGAGCACGAGCCCTCCCGCGAGCTGGGAGCGGTCCTCGAGGGCTCTCCTGTAGACCTTCTCGGCGTGCGCGTCCTGCACGAGTGATGAGGTCGTGTACTTCTTCTCATCAAGTATGAGTACCACCAGGAAGCCAACAGGGAGGAACAAGGCTAAGAAAAAGGGTGCCCCGCGTATGACTATGCTGAACCAAACCATCGAGATGATGGAAGCAATCGACACCGCCGAGAGCATGATGTAGGCGCAACCCGACTCGGCTTGCAGGTAACCGATCGCCTCTTTCTCGGTCGGCTCGAGGTCTTCTCGCGTGACGCCGAGGCGCTTCATCGCGTGAGCGAGTTCGTACCGCCTGACCGCTCGCCTGGAGTCCAGTACCTCCTCTCGGACAGACGCGGCGAGGATGAGCGGGAGCATCGCGCCGACGATCTGATGCACGATCACGAAGGCCATGTACGCGTAGCGCGGATGAAACAGCGCGTTGAGCGCGAACCACAGCGCGATCGCCGCGGGCGGCCACCACAGGATGCGTTTGAGGTGGCGAGGCAGCGCGGTCCTGGCAGCGGCCGACCATGTCTTGCCCTCGGGGGCTTCGCCGTGGAGTTCGTCCATGGCAGACAGAGGCGCGACCTCAGGGCTTTTGTTCCTGTTCGACGTGGCGGTCGACCGCCTTCTGTTCCGCGTCGAGGTCGAGCGCGACCTCGTCGTGGACCTCGAGGCCGCCAGCCTCGGCCTGGACCGTGAGTGCGCCGCCGCCGGACGCGCCGACGTGCTCGTCGAGCGCGAGCCCTCCCGCGAGCTGGGAGCGGTCCTCGACCGCTTCCCGGTACGCGCGCTCGACGCGCGCCGTGCCCGTGGCGCCCGCTAACTCGTCCTCCTCGACGAAGAGGTTCATGACGATGATGCAGACGGGAAACGCGACGGCGAACGTGGCCGCCGAGATGAGCGCGAACGAGTACATGATGGGGCGGTCGGGGATCATCGCGAGGTACGCCACGATCGGCAGGAACACGGCGACCTCGATGAACGCGGCCACCAGGACCGTGGCGCTCGAGTCGAGAACGAGGTGGCGCAGCCCTCTGACCCTCACCCTGTCCGAGGGCGCGGGCGCGTCCGCGCCCACGCGGGCGATCGCGTCGAGGAGCTCGCGCTGGCGGACCGCCTCGCGCGAGCCGTTCACCTCGTCGAGCACCGACGCGGGGAACATGAGCGCGGAGATCGCGGCCACGACGACGAGGATCATCAGGATGACCTTCACCGCGAGGACGTCGCGGGCCTGGTTGAACGCGGCCATGCCCACCGCGCCGATGACGCCGACACGGACGGCGCGGCGCAGGTAACGCAAGAGGACGCGCCTGGCGGCCTCACCCCAGCCGAGCTCGCGGGGGGTGGGGGCGTCGCCGGGCGCGTCCTCCGAGGCGTCCTGGTCATGTGCGCGCGAGTTCACCCGCGGTCGTGCGTGATGCGGCGCTTGCGCAGGCGCGCCTGACCGCTGGTCGCCGCGAGCGCGCCCTCTGAATGGCGGGGGAGCTCGGCGGCGTTGCCCTCGTCGGTGTCGATGTGCATCTCGAGCGCGTAGGACGCCTTCACGCGCACGAGCACGTCGCCGAACGTCAGGCCGCGGCCGCCCTCGTGGCCGACCTCGACCTCGACGATGTCGCGGTCCTCGACGCCGAAGTGCTCGGCGTCGTCCGGCGTCATGTGGATGTGACGCCAGGCGCAGATGACGCCCTGGTGGAGCTCGACCTTGCGGTCGTCCGTCCCGAGCAGCGTGATCCCGGGCGTGTTGTCGACGTCACCCGAGGCGCGCACGGGCGCGTCGATGCCCAGGTGGAACTCGTCGGTGCGTGAGACCTCGACCTGGGTCTTCGAGCGCGCCGGCCCGAGGACGCGCACGCCCTCGATCGTGCGCTTGGGGCCAATGAGCGTGACCTTCTCCTCACAGGCGAACTGGCCGGGCTGTGAGAGCGGGCGGAACTCGGTGAGGGTGTGCCCCTCACCGAAGAGCGCCTCCACGTGCTCCTGTGAGAGGTGGATGTGGCGCGCGGAGATGGCCACCGGGATGGAGCGCTGGGTGTCCCTGGTGAGGTCGCGCTCCTGGCACAGGTGCGCGGTGTGGTTGGCGATGGCGTGGGCCTCGTCGGTGGCCACGACCAGGAGCTTGCAGCGCGAGCGGCGGTTCGAGATCTCGGCGACCTGCTGGTCGTGCGAGACCTCGGCGTCGCGGTTGAGCTCGTCGTCGAAGCGCGCGCCCAGGAAGTCCAGGCGCTGGCAGATGCGGTGGCGCACGACCTCGGAGTTCTGGCCGATGCCGCCCGTGAAGACGATCGCGTCGACGCCACCCATCACCGCCGCGTAGGCGCCGATGTACTTGCGGACGCTGTGCGCGAAGACCTGGATGGCCATGCGGCAGCTCTCGTCGCCCTCGGCCGCGCGCTGCTCGATGTCGCGCATGTCGTTACCGACGCCGCTCAGGCCCGCCAGCCCCGACTTCTTGTTGAGCAGGTGGTCGAGGTCGTCGACGCTCATCCCGTCACGCAGCAGCTTGATCAGCACGCCCGCGTCGAGGTCGCCCGAGCGCGTGCCCATGACGAGCCCCTCGAGCGGCGTCATGCCCATCGAGGTCTCCACGGAGCGCCCGTACTCGACCGCGGCGACCGAGCAGCCGTTGCCCAGGTGGCACGTGATCACGCGCAGGTCGCGCACGTCCTCGTCGAGGAACCCCGCGGCCGCGTGCGCGACGTAGGCGTGGCTCGTCCCGTGGAAGCCGTAGCGGCGGATGCCGTGCTTCTGCGCGAGCTCCTGGTCGATGGCGTACGTGCGCGCGCGGCGAGGGAGCGTGTTGTGGAAGGCGGTGTCGAAGATGGCGACGTGGGAGAGCTCGGGGAGCAGCCTCATCGCGGTGCGGATGCCCGCGAGGTTCGCGGGCGTGTGCAGCGGCGCCAGGTCCGTGAGCGCCTCCATCCGCGCGATGACCTCGGGGGTTATGCGCGTGGGCTCGACGAAGTCCTCTCCGCCATGCACGGCGCGGTGCCCCACGCCGTCGACGCTCACGCCCTCGGGCAGCGAGGCGATCATCTTCGGGATGAAGACCTCGAGCGCGTCGGCGTGCGTCGAGGCGCACGAGACCGCGTCGCCCCCGTTGAGCTTCGCCGTGGCGCCGTCGGTGCCCAGGCGCTCGATCTTGAGCTCCGCGACCTTCGCGCCGTCCTCGTGAGCCACGACCGCCGCCTTGATCGAGGAGGAGCCACAGTTCACCACCAAAATATGCATGTCCGCTCCTTCGTATGTCTTTGTATCAATGGGGCGCTCGGCCGCGTCGAACGCGACCTCTCCGAGCACCGAATCATCAGGACGGGGGACACCTTAGAGGCTCGCGCGCGAGGTCGAAAGGTTCAATCGCGCGGCGTCGTCACCGGCAAGTGTTCTGGGTTTCGGGCCGCGAGTGATTGCACTAGCATCACCGACTCCGAAACCACTGAATCGACCGGACGCGCCTCGATCGGCCCCGGAGGAGCACGACCCATGATGAGCTCGAGGACGAACTGGCTGATCACGTGCGCGCTGGCGATGGTGCTCGGCTGCGGCACGGGCGAGGTCAAACCCGACGACGCCCCCACCGACACGACCACCGACGACGTCACGACGGTGACCGAGGCGAAGGCTCCGCCCGAGGCCCCCGTGCTCGACGCCCAGACCAGGGCTGAGATCGAGGCCTACGACGCTGCCGAGATCAACGACGGCATGTTCGTCCCGCTCTATGTCGGCGCGCTCGGCGTGGCCGTCGACGGGTCCGCCAGCTTGCGCTTCGACCCCAAAACCCGGCGCGTGCGCGAGGAGGAGCTGACGGGTCCGTATTACATCGGCGGCCTCGAGCCCGCGCTCCATGCTGCCTCGACGGCTCGCCCGATGACCGACGAGGACCTCTCGCGCATGGGCAGGCTCGGGCTGAGCGTCTTCGCCGAGCCCGAGGTCTCCTCCTTCACACTCTTCACCATCCTCAACACCACCGAGACTGGCCTCCGGCGCACGCTCGCCGAGGGCGTCGAAAGGGGCCGCTTCGTCGCCGCCGACGTCGGCGGCGGCCAGCGCGTCAAGCTCATGGTGAGGCGACCCGGCCAGCGTGGCTGGGACGGCTACAACGTCACCACCGCGAGCTCCGCCCTCACCACCGCCGGTGAGGCGGTGCTCGCCGATGAGCTCGAGGAGCAGCCCGTCCTCCGGATCGACGCTCGAGGGATCTGGCTCACGTTCGCTGGCGCCCCCCTGAGCCCCTCCGCCGACTGCCCCATGGGCGGCCCCTCTCTGTGCAACGAGGACGTCGCCGACGCGACCGAGCTCATCTCGAGGGTCAACACGTCCAGCGGCGCCGAGCGCGAGGTTGCGCTCACCGAGCTCGTCGCCGTGTACGACCTCAGCGGCCTCTACAACCAGCTCCTCGTCCTCAAGGAGGCCAACCCCGACTCCCTCGTCGTCCACGTGGGCGCGAGCGCGGAGATCCCCCTCGGGGTGGTCTCTGCGGTGATCGCTGTGGCGCGCTCGCGCCGCGTCAGCCCGAACGCCGACGGCACCTTCGACGACGACGCCTCCCTGGAGGCCGCGAGCCCTGCCCTCGAGCGCCCGAACCACAGCGGCGACGAGCTCTTCCCCTACCCCGTCCTCACGTTCGACCGGTGAGCCGTTCGAGCGCGTTCGAGTCACGACGCCTGTGCGTTTTTGAGCGGCCCGCTGGCGCGCCGACCGATCACTATGTGTTCATCACGCGACTCGATTGATACGATGCCGCGCCAGTCAGCCTCCCGCCGACGGCACCCACCCCCAATACGAACAAGGCGACGTTGGAGACGCGGCTCAAGGCTCACGCGCGCCATACTCCTTGATCGCAAGTGCTTCCCCCCTCGTGTTCGACCCTCTCGAACGCGACCAAGACTGCCCCGCAGGCGTTCAGGTCTCGTTCAGAAGACGACTTCAAGTCACCTGGAGTCGTGGCTTCGTTTGCGCCCCATAGAACGGGCAAGCACATTACGATATCGCCTTCCCGATACACTGACATGTCGAGATCGTCGCGGCCAAACGCGCGAAGTTCATAGTATCGCTCCCAAACATGATGAGCTGGTACGGGTATGAATCCTCTGCGCTGGTCGCGTATGTAGCGGCACCGAAGCGTGGATGAGCGGCGCGGCGCCAGCGTGTGTTTTTTGGCTTGAACGGTTCGTGTTTTCGATCAATGGTCAATTGTGACTAGTCAGTTGTGCCTAGTCAGTTTGAACCACGAGGAGTGAACCATGAACGATCCAACATTCACGTTCGTCAGCGTCTCGACGGCCAAGCCCGGCAAGCTCGATGATCTGATCCGCGCGGCGAGCCGACCCAATGAGATCATGGGGCAGCGCGTCGAGGGTGTGATCGGGCGGCAGGTCGCTGTGGACCGTGAGCGCAACACGGTCGTGGTCTGGTCGACCTTCGAGCAGCGGGAGCCCCTGTACACGTACCTGTCCTCGGAGCAGGGCAAGCTCGACCACGCGGGGGGAGAGGACCTCGAGGCGATCATCGAGACCTTCGAAATGTACGAGATGACGCCAGTCAGCGGACAGCTTCAGTGAGCACGAAGGCGCTCAAGGAGCTGCTGGTCCTCGGGACGTTGCGCTCCCATCCCCTCCACGGGTACGCGCTCGTGGAGGCGCTCGAGGCCGGGTTGGGGTGGGCGGTGGGCCTGAAGAGGTCGACCGTGTACGCGATCCTGAGGCGCTTCGTGGAGCGCGGGTGGATCGAGGGCGAGTCGATGCGAGACTCGAGGTACCCCGAGCGCGAGGTCTACTCGGTCACCGCAGATGGCGAGGAGGCTCACCAGGGCCTCCTCGCTGGGTGCATCGACGAGCTCGTGGAGGGGACCCACCCTGTCGCGGTGTTGCTCGCGCACATGGACGAGCTCGACGCGAGCCAGCGACGCCACGCGCTCGAGACCCTGCGCGACGATCGCCGCCATCGTCTCCGCGTCCTCGAATCGTTCCCGGTGCACGATGGGCTCGCGGGCAGCGCGCTCGACCTGCTCCGCGCGCAGGTTCGCTGTGAGATCGACGCGCTCGACGGTGTGTTGGAGCGTGGCCTGGTCGGGACTACGAGTGAAGACTCATGAAGACGGGTCGATGGATGGGGACATACGTGTTCAGTCGAGGCGCAAAGCCGCATGAGAGGTCGACGATCGCAGGGATGGCGAAGGCGCGTTCGCGCATGTCATTGGGGTCGCGAAGCTGAGTTCGAAACTGCTCGAGTGAGTCGCGAGGCTTGAAAGAGGGACGTTGGCGAGCCAGCGTCCCGAGCAGTTCATCGCCCCACTCGCGCAGAATTCGAGCCGTGCGCAAGACACCCGCGCTTGGGCCCGATCTTTGGTAGGCTCCGTCCTCTCCACCGACGCGTGGTCTTGCAGGGGCGTCACGGCGGCAACGAATCGGGAGATGAGCCCGCTCGGCGCGACGACCCCGGCGACCGTGAACGGTGGCCGGCCCACGCACGCAACGAGTCGCAAGAATGACATACGGTGGACCCCGCACAGGAGTAAGAAGATGCATTATTTCAGCAAGATCGTGCTGCACAAGAGCGCGCGCACTCAGCAGGAGTTCACTGATCCGGGGCGCGGAACCCAGGCGATTCACAGGTTGATCTGGAGGGCGTTCGAGGACCAGCCCGGCCAGGAGCGTGACTTCATCTTCCGGGTCGACGTCGAGGACGACGCGTTCGTGATGTGGGCGGTCTCGAAGCGCGAGCCAGACGACTGGGGCGGCCGGTTCACCGTGGACACCAAGCCCTACTCGCCGCGCATCGAGGTTGGGCAACAGCTCGGGTTCGAGCTCCGGGTCCACCCGACCGTGACCTCGTCGAGTCCAGGCAAGCAGCGCGGAAAGCGCCACGATGCGGTGATGCACTACAAGGCGGGGCTCGAGCCCGAGGTTCTCGAGTCCATGCCCCAAGAGGCCCTCATCGAGAAGGCGGCGTTGGCGTGGATGTCAGGACAGGGCGCGCGCGTCGGGTTCGAAATCCAGACGCTCACGACCGATTCCTACGTCCAGCGCAAATTCAAGAAGAAGCCCACGAGCAAACACCCAGTGAAGCTGAGCATCCTGGACCTCTCTGGGGTGCTGGTCGTGAAGGACCCCGACGCCCTAATCGGCGCGCTGACTGGCGGACTCGGCTCGGCCAAGGCGTACGGCAACGGGCTCTTCATGTTGAGCCCACTTTAAGCGTGGCAACTCGACGCTGAGATCAAGTCTCAAACGTTGTGTGACAGGCATCCCCATACGCTATCGGTTTAGCCGCCCGGCACGGGCATGAGGTAGTCGCAGGATAAGGTTCTATGGGGGTCTTGCGGGGTCATGCGTCGAGCGAGCCAGGCATCGAGGTCGAGCACGCGCCCTGTGAGCTCGTGGCTCCATAGCCAGGCCAGCACCCGCCCGGTTTGCATCAGCTCGCGCTCAACCTTCTCCGCACGTGTTTCGGGCCACAGCCGCTTCCAGGGCGTGCCTTCGTTGCCGGGTTCCGGGCCGAGCTTGAGCTTGGTGGGGGTCGCATCGAGGACGTTGACGGCCAGATGCAGCTTGAGCCCGGCCTTGTCTGGTGCGGTCGAGGGCCAGCGAGCATGAAGGCCGTCCCACAAGCGCACGATGCAGGTGTCGAGGGCGGTGACGTGCTCGACCTCGGGGCCGAGGACGCTCTCGAGGCTCGAGGTGGGCGTGGCGGCGAGCAAGGCGTGTAAGAGCTGCTGAGCAGGGTTGCCAGGTGAGCGCGAAGTTGCTTACTTTCGAGGATAGCCATGGGAATTCAGCGGTTCAGGTTCGGTTGGGTTGCACCTCCGAACTACCCTGATTCCCATGGCTTTTCCAACTCTCACGGCTCGGCTCACCACCTGAACCGATAGCGTATGCTGCCAACCCTGATTCCATCGTCGTCCACGTGGGCGCGAGCGCGGAGATCCCCCTCGGGGTGGTCTCTGCGGTGATCGCTGTGGCGCGCTCGCGCCGCGTCAGCCCGAACGCCGACGGCACCTTCGACGACGACGCCTCCCTGGAGGCCGCGAGCCCTGCCCTCGAGCGCCCGAACCACAGCGGCGACGAGCTCTTCCCCTACCCCGTCCTCACGTTCGACCGGTGAGCCGTTCGAGCGCGTTCGAGTCACGACGCCTGTGCGTTTTTGAGCGGCCCGCTGGCGCGCCGACCGATCACTGTGTGTTCATCACGCGACTCGATTGATACGATGCCGCGCCAGTCAGCCTCTCGCCGACGGCACCCACCCCCAATACGAACAAGAGAGCCCGATGAGCGTGACGAAGAAGACGTGTGCTTTGTTGGCGATGGCGTTGACGATGGCCGCGTGCAGCAAGGGCGACCCCAAGCCCGATCCAGAGCCCGCCGAGCCAACCACGGCCGTCGACCCGGCGACCGCGCCGATCCTCGACGACGCCACGCGCGCCTCCATCGACGCGTTCATGAAGGCCCACGTCAACGACGACGCCTTCGTGCCCATCTACCTGGGCGAGCGCGGCGTGGCCGTCGACGGCCAGGACGCCGTTCGCTTCGATCTCACGACAGGTGGCTTCGCCGACGAGGATCGCGATGTCGGGCCGAACTCGCTCAGCATCGCGTCGCTCGTGCCCTCGCTGGACGCGGCCTCGAAGGCGCGCCCCAAGACCGCCGAAGATCTCGAGCGCTACGTCGTGCTCGCGCCCAACATCTACGTCGAGCCGTCGGTCACGTTCGGCACCTTCACCGAGGTTCTCTACACGACCGGACAGCGGTTGATACCCACCTCGGTCGAGGGCTCCAGTAGAATCACCATCGGCGGCGGGCAACCCCTCAAGATCGCGACGCGGCGTGGCGACTCCTGGGGCGGCTTCAACGCCGTGACACCTCGGCTCGAGGTCGGGCCTCCCGATCTCGAAGAGCTCGACGGAGCGCCCCTCGAGCTCATGCTCTTCATCGAGCCCGCTGGGGTCCGCGTGGCTGGCGAGGGTGCGCTGTTGCCGCCCATCGCAGGTTGCCCCGCTGACGGCCCCACGGTGTGCAATGAGGGCGGCGCCGATGCCTCCGACCTCATGGGTGAGGTTCGGGCGTCGTCGGGCGCTGAGCGCGACGGCGCGCTCTCCGAGCTCGTCGCCCTGTACGATCTGAGCGCGTTGTACGCCGCGGTCCTCAAGATCAAGGTGCGCTACCCTGACGAGACCGTGGTCACGGTCGCCGCCAGCCCGGGCGTGCCGTTCGCCGTCGTCTCGGCGGTGCTCGACGCCGTGCGTTGGAAGCGCGCTGGCGGCGGCCCCAGCGGCTCCTTCGCCGACGACGCCGCCTTCGAGGCCGCCGCGCCCTCCACACGCCCCTTCTCCTACCCCGCCGACGCGCTCTTCGCCGACCCGATCTTCGCCATCGCGCGGTGACTGGAGCCCCCCGCTCACACCTCGCCGCGCCAACCCTGGTCTGCGGCGGCGTAGGCGGCGCGTAGCGCGTCGCTGAGCGCTTGTGGGAGCGGCCCGCGGGCCGCGATCTCGACGTTCTGGGACAGGTGCACCATGCTCGAGGTCCCTACGATCGCGGTGTGTGCGGCCGTGTGGAAGAGCGTCCACCGGAGCGCGACCTCGTGCCACCCGAGCGCTCCTGGGTCGAACCCCATCGCGCGCATCCGCGCCCAATAGGCGTGGGCGTAGTGCCCGCGGGGCTCCTCGCCGAACCGCCACGGCGCGTTCCCCAACGGGCGCTTGGCGACGACCCCCTTCGCACACGCCGCGAGCATGTGGCGCGTGGCGTGTTGGTCGAACGGGTTGATCGAGCACTGCACCACGTCAATCCTCGGGTCCGCGAGCGCCTTGGCGAGCGCGTCGCGCTCGCCCGAGTAGGCCACCGCGCCGATCTTCCCAGCCTCGCGCGCCTCCACGAGCGCCTCGACCACGCCGCCCCGCTCGAGCACGTGCGCCGGGCACGAGTGCAGGTGCGCGACGTCGATGTAGTTGGTGCGCATCCGCTCCAGCGCGGCGTCCACGCCCGCGCGCACGCACCCGGGCGTCCAGTCCTCGTGGCCGGGGACGCCGTAGCCGAACTTGGTCGAGAGCGTGAAGTCGCCTCGGCGCCACGACAGGTGGCGGCCGATACGCTCCTCGCTCAGGCCATAGGAGGGCGCCGTGTCCACGAACGTCACGCCCATGTTCACCGCGGCGTTGAGCAGCGTGCCGACGTGGTCCTCGTCGAGCTCGGGCGCGCCGAGGTGCCCGGCGCCGAATCCCAGCGGGGAGACCTCGATCGTGGTCCCTCCCAGCGTGCGCGTCTTCATGTGCGTGACCTCGTGTGTGTGGGGTCACCCTCGCACGAACATGCTCACCAACCCAACCGCGCTGGGTCGTTCGGAGGCATCGGGCCGGTCGGTCCGGTCGGTCCGGTCGGCCCGGTCGGCCCGCCGTGGCCCGGGCGGTGAGGGTGCGCCGAGCCGCGCTGGAGGCGCGCGCGTTGGATGGCGTTGGTCCCACGGACCACCTTGACGGCGAAGATCCCCGCACACAGATAGATCGCCGCGTCGATGGACTGCAGGGCGAGCGCGAAGAGGCCGGTCACGGAGTCGCTGAAGAAAGGCTTGATGAGGGAGAGGATGCTGTAGGAGATCCAGAACAACCACCAAATCTGGACGTCGCTGTAGTCGACCTCCTCGTCTTCGGGAGAGAGCTCGATCCACAGCTCTCGGACATGTTTGTACGGGGCGTAGTAGCTCAAGATCGGGATGAGGTGGCTCCACATCGCCATCGAGGCGCTCCCCTGGGCGTGCTTGCCGAAGACCTCGGAGAGGTTGGCGTACGCCCGCGACACCCACTTCATCCACATCACACCTGCCGCGATCAAGGTGCCCATGTAGGGCAGGCCGAAGGCCATGAACAGGAGCGCGAGCCCGAGCTGGTTCGTGTTCTGGATCGGCCCCTCCACGGAGGGGTTGTAGAACACAGTCACGATGCAGACAGCGGCATACGTGATCACGTTGACGCGCAGGCACCTGATGAGCCAGACCGAGCGGCGCTCGAGATCCGCGACGCGTCGTGCTCCGTGGGCTCCGCGAACGTGTCCGTGGCTTCCGTAGTCGTTCATCCGAATGTCCTCTCGAGGTGAGGCGCGATGTCACGCCAGGTTGATGATCTCGAGAGGGTTATCGGCCAACGCGACCCGCGTGTTGCCTGATCCAGTCGTAGGATGACGTGTCACCAGCCCATATGGGGCGGGCCGGAGTGGTTGGATGGGTGGTTCGATGCGTTCGGGCCGTGATTGCCCGGCGACGGATACGAAGGCGCATGCTCACGTTCCGCGGCGAGCTCGACCTGGAAGCGCGTCAGCGCCTTCACGACGCGCGCCGCGAACAGCGCTCCGGCGGCGAACAGGCCGACGTCGATCAACGAGAACACCAGATACGAGACCCCTACGAGTTCGTCGAACACGCGCTGCTCGAGCTGTGACAGGAAGGCGCTCCCGATCCAGAGGCCCCACCAGATCTTGATGTCGATCATGTCGCTGGCGCGCTCGCGCGGCGCGGTCATCACCCACGCCTCCTTCATGAACTGGTACGGGGCGTACAGGTTCACCAGGGGGATGATGTAGCCCCACACCGCCATCGTCCTCGAGGTCTCGGGGAACTCGCCGAAGATCTCGTTGAGGTTGTCGTAGAGCCTGGACACCCACCGGGCCCACGTGACGCCTGCCGCGATGAACACGGCGAAGAAGGCGAAAACCAGGATGACGGTCGCCATCGCGGCGACCATCTCGAGCGCCGTGGCATCGGTGTCCGGGCTCCAGCTTGCCACGACTGCGGCCGCGGAGAGCGCCGAGTAGACCGCCGTGGTGATCCAGACCATCACCGTCGCCATCGTCGCGCGGCCCTCGAGGTCGTTGAGCGCGAACAGGTGCGCGTTCGAGTTCGGGGGCTGGTAGTCGTACTCATTCATGGTCGTCCCGCCTTCGCGTCATGGGATTCGAGCGCAACACCTGATGGCGTGCGAGACGGTTCTCGGCCACCTCACAGCGAACGTTTCCTGTTTTCGAGCGTGACCTGTGCGCGGCCCAGGTTCGAGCGGGAGTTTTCTCAGTCGAGGCAGCCGTAGAAGGACGCCTCGAACGCGTAGTCGCTCTCGAAGTAGGGCTGGACGCGGGAGGTCGGCGTGGTCCTGGCGATGATGGCCGCTTGGAGGTCGCCGTGGGTCTCCGTCACGTCACGGTTGGCCGTCATGTTCACACGGACGGGCTCCTGCCCCTCCTCGAGCTCTCCGGCCTCGTCGAGGACCGCGAGCAGCGCGGGGCCGTCGACGCGGAAGATGCAGAGGTCGACGCCGCGCATGTGCTCGAGCGTGGCGGGTGAGAAGAGGCCGCGAAGGTGGTTCTCCTGGAACGTACATCGGCCGCCCCTCATGCTCAGATACCGCAGCCCCATCTCGGGGAGCGCCTCGGTGAAGAGGTCCAGGGCGTCCTGATCGACGCTGCTCTCGATGTCGAGCCAGCGCAGGTTCGGCAGGTTCAGGTTCTTGAGGAACGCCTTCATCTGGGAGGCCTTGAAGCGGTTCTGCGCCTTGAGGATGTTCAGGCGTTCGAACTGGCCCGACGTGGAGAGCTTCTTGAAGAAGCTCGAGCCGGGCTTGTTGCCGCCGACGTCGAGCAGGCGAACGCCGTCGAGGCTCGGGCAGTCGAACATCTTGCACAGCGGCGCGTTCCCGAGCCGGTCGTAGCAGACGCTCACGAGCCGGATCATCTCGAGCTTCGGGCTGTCCTCACCCGCCAACACCTCGGACTTCCACGCCTTCGGGAGCGCGCGGCCCCTCCCGCTCGCGTTCTGTGAGAGCATGTTGTAGCCGCGGAAGTCGACCGGGGTCGCGTCGAGCCAGTGCGAGACGTAGTCCACCGCGGCGCGCGCGGCCTCGGGGCTCGCGCCCTCGAACGCCGCCACGATGGCGAACCAGCTCGGGGCCTTCTCGTCGTTGATCAGCGGCCGCAAGCGCTCGATCACGTCGTTGGCGTCCGCCTCCGGCGGCGCGGACGCCTTGCCCGCGTCGACCTCGCCGTTGAACGCGTCCCAGTCGACCTTCCCTCTGATCAGCTTCCCGACGAGGTCCTCGTCGATGACGGGCACCCTCGCGACCCCGGCGCGCTCGATCTGGTAGCCGCACCGCTGGCCAGCGACCAGGTAGTCCGTGCTGGCCGTGAGCGTGTAGGTCACCGAGGCGCCCAGGCTCGCGAGCGAATCGCCGAGCAAGGTCGTGTTCGCGTGGCGCGTCATCGTCCCGACGATGGCGAAGGTGGCGTCCTGGATGGTGTTCGGCGTCGGCATGGTCCGCTCCTGCTGTGTGCGTGAGCCTCCCTCATGTCGAGAAGGTGGCCTTCATGGTTCGTGCGTCGAGACGCAGAACATACGCGCCGTGGGGGCACGCGTCAGCACCACGCAGATCGCGTCACGAGCAACCAACAACAGCCAGCAGGCGCTCTCGAACCCACCGGCTCCTGTTTAAGCGCGTTTAAGTCTCCTGGCGCCGTGGAACCCGTCATGTTGAGCGTGGGCCGCCGCCACGGCGCTCCAGGTACATCAAGGAGGGAGACGTCATGCATCAGTGCGCCATTTGCCAGGGTTCGTTCAGTGAGCGAGAGCTCGAGTTTCACGAGAAGGGGAAGGTGTGCGGCATGTGCGCGCTCGAGAGCGAGGTCGACGTGGACGCC
>OJDV01000483.1_pt1 | contig 14023 bp, 15 predicted proteins | sample 1592911 | NCBI WGS metagenome assembly OJDV01 (sample SAMN05416860, study PRJEB24817) | seawater metagenome | isolation source: Sea water | place: Canada:Atlantic | collected 2013-11 | reverse complement strand
ATCTACACAGAGTAGATCGTCGGCAGCGTCAGATGTGTATAAGAGACAGGGTCTCTATTGGTACGGGTAATAAATTAATGTCAGTAAAGGACAAAGATGATTTTTGGAAATTGAAACAAGTTGCCATTACAAAAAGAAGAAAAAAATTGAATTTAAAATCATTGGGATCCCAAGCCAAGTTTTTTAAAGAAACCGTTTTAAATCAAGCAAAGACCATACTTTATCAACCACCAGATACTGCAAATTACATTGCTATGATGTTTCTAAAAGCAAATTCTGATGAAGCTATAAATGAACATATTGTTCGATTATCTCCTTTGATACATATCGATTCCAATACTTTGGAAGAAGAGAAGTCTCTGATAAATAAAATGTATGCTTTGGATATGGATATCACAAAAGATGAAGAAATTCAATGCCTATTGGATGGTTTTACAAAGTGGAAAGAGGGAAAGATTATCAACCAACCTCTAGAGTTTAAAATCAAACGTAATAATGACATCGTTTTTATTAATGGCAATAAGGATTATAAAAACGGAATGGATCAATGGAAAAGTTGGGGTATTTAAAATCTGATTCCTAAACTTGAGCTTATAGAATTATTTAAAAGTATAACGTTGCTCTGCTGTGGAGGATGCTTTAAGTAATTGGTTATAGATGCTTATCGAATTAAAATTTTGGGTGATTTCTTCAGATACCGCAATTCCAGAAACGCCTGTTTCTAAAATGTCTGCAACATCTTCTGTGGTGATAGCTCCAAAACCAATAATAGGAGTTTCAGTATTGATGGCTTCTATTATTGCTGTATAACCATTTAAACCTAAAACTGTTGGTAAATTGTCTTTTTCACTCAATAATCTAAATGGGGACAAACTAATATAATCAACTTCTTTTTCAATTAATGTTTCGCATTCTTGTAAATTATTTGCGGTTCCACCTATAAGTTGCCAAGGGTATAAATGTTCTCTAGCAATTGTAGGGCAGGGGTCTATTTTTCCTAAATGCACCCCATCTGCCTTTACTTCTTTAGCAACTTTATAATCATCATTAATAATTAATAAAGTTTGAAAGTGAGCGGTAATTTCTCTAGCTTCTTTTGCAAATTTTAAAAATTTCTTTTCGGAACTATTTTTTAACCGCAATTGCACTAATTCTGCACCAGCACTACAAGCTTTTTGGATATTTTCTAGATGTTCCTTTGGGGTATTTCCTTGGGATATATAATGTAATTTTGGTATCATCATGCCTTGACAATTCTTGAGTGTTCCATAAAATAAGACTCAAAACGTTTTAGTTTTGGGTGTATTTTTTCCGAATAAATTACATACTGGCATTTTTTAATACTTTGAGTAATTGACATCAATGCTTTATAGGTAGATTGTTGTATTAGAAATTCCGCATCGTCAATACTAAATATTTTTAATTCTGAGGTGCTAAAACCATTTAATAAAAACAATTGGTTAATAGATTTAGGTGTTGAAATAAGAATGTCTACACCTTCAAATATTTCTGATTTTTGTAAATCCACATGAAGCTGTTCGTGACCTACATAAACTCGCAAGGAATTATATTTAGTATATCTTAAAAAAAGATCATATATCTCCAAAGCTCTTTCCTTATTTTCTACAAGAACTATAGCCCTTGGTGCATTTCCAACAGCCTCAGATTTTAATTTTTGTAAGGTAGTAAGTATCAAGGTGGTTGTTTTTCCACTGTCTTTTAAAGCCGTACAATAAACATTAGCACCACTTTTTATAATAGGAATACTTTTAGTCTGAAAAGGAGTAGGGCTTATTATTTCTAGATTTTCTAGAGTCTCTTTTATATCGGGATTTAATTTTTTAAAAGGCATAAGAATAAAGAGATAAGCTTTGGTTTATTATTTTAATAATTAGAGCAAATATACTACCTACAATCGAAATAGATGGGCTTTTACTTTTTCTATTATTGTACAATGGATAAGTTCATATTAATTAACGAAGTCTAATGATGACAGAAGAACAATTAACTATTATATAACTCATTAATCTTGCTTTTATAGGTCTGGCCTATAGGTATTTTATTGTCTTTAATTAGGATGCGATTTCCCTCAATAAACTTTATTTTATCAATAGCAATAATAAATGATTTGTGAACTCGCAAAAAGTTAGAAGCCTTTAATATATTTTCATAATGAGATATTTTTTCATGACTCACAATCATTTCCTCTTTCAAAAACAATTTGGTATAATTACCATAAGCCTCTATATATAGTAAATCATTCAAATCAATTTGATGGTGTTTTTTGTCACCTTTCACAAAAAAACGAACTGAGCTATCTGTTGAATTGGAAACTTCTTTAATAATCGTTTTAGTTGTTTGTGTTTCTGAGACCTTATTTACAGCTTTAACTAAGCGATCAAAACTAAAAGGTTTTAAAATATAATCAATAACGTTTAGCTCAAAGCCTTCAAGTGCATGTTCTTTATATGCAGTTGTAATAATAGTTTTTGGCGGTTTTGTTAATGTTTTTAAAAAATCTAATCCTCTAAGCTTTGGCATATTAATATCCAAAAACATAAAATCTACCGTGTTTTCATTTAAAAATTGCATGGCTTCCATAGCATTGTAACAATTCTTCTCTAATTGCACATACGGTAGCATACTACAAAATTCTTCAATAATTTCATGAGCTAAAGGTTCATCATCAATGATTATATATTTAAGCATGTTTAGAAATTTTTAAAGTTGCTTTATAAGTGTTGTTGCTTTTGTCAAAAGTTAACTTGTGTTTTTTTGGATAAATTAAAGCCAATCTACGTTTTAGATTTGTAAGTCCAATGCCTTTAGTTTCATTAATTTCTTTCGGATCAAAATTGTTTTCAATTTTAAAATGAATAAAATCAGTATCATCATACAAGTTAATGTGAATAAATGCATTTTCCGTAAGGGTTTCGATTCCGTGTTTAAAAGCATTTTCTAAAAGAATGATAAATAATAATGGAGCAATAGATAAACTGGTATCTATTTGATGTTCAAAAGTAATTTCTACAGTCTTCTTATAACGAATTTTATGAAGCTCTATATAATTGTTTAGATACTCAATTTCATCAGCAAGCTTAACCGTTTCTTTTTCACCTTCATAAATAGTATAGCGCATCATATCCGATAATTTCAAGATTACATCGGGCGCTTGTTTAGAATTTTTAACCGTTAAAGCGTATAAGTTATTTAGCGTATTAAAGAAAAAATGAGGGTTTATCTGTGTTCTTAATAATGATAATTCTGTTTTAGATTGTTCTGCTTTTAAGTTTTGTACCCATTTCCATTGTTCAAAAACCCAAACTATAAATAATATCGGAATTGGTAAAAAGAATAGAAAAAATGGAATGTCTTCCTTAACCTTCAAATAAGCTTCTAAATCTCCTGAAAACAATCTTTGGTAAAGAAAATATATAAGTAGTGGTCCATAGATAAGGACTATTAATTTCCAATATTTTTTAATGAAAGAAGGAGCCAACAGGTAGACAAAACCAATCCAAAATCCCATTATAAGTATGAAGGTTATTGGGTTGTCAGGCAATTTCATTATTGAATCAATTACTAAAATAATAATGAGCAATAAAAATAAACTAAGTGCCTTAATTAAGGTCTTCTTTTTTGTTTTCAAATAATTAAAATAATGAATAGGTAGTGCAATTGCCAAGCCCCAAAAGATTACAAAAGGAATAATCATATACCATCCATCCTCTTGAATGATAAGAAAACCATAATAATATAACAAATAGAAAATTGGAATTATTATTATTAGTCCAATAAAGAATGCTTTGTATTTTTTTAAAAACTGAATCATACATCAAAAGTAACCATGTTAAACTGTCTTGACAAAAAAAATGATACACGCTATCATAATTAGTACAAACAAGGTACTTTTTTAGTTCAACCACTGTTTGGTTCAAATAAAGTTACGTGTGTAGTAACTATATCTTGGTTCATCATCTATTATTTTAATACTCGTTATATGATGTGTTATTTGCTTCATAATCAATTTAAATATATCATCATGAGAAAAATAATTATTACAGTATTACTAACGATTTGCATTGGTCAAGTTTTTGGTCAAAGAATCAGAATGCAATCTGGATCTACAGAACCACAGCCTATTGAGCTTAATGAAGTTCATGAGATGGTGATAAACTTAGCCGACTCAATTGCCGTCAATTATATTATTGCTGAGAAAGCACCTATGCTAAAGAAAAATTTATTAAAAGAATTAAAAAAAGGAGAATTCGACCAATTCAAGGAGAAGAATGTTCTAGCAGAACACCTTTCTAACCTTTTAGTAACCTGGAGTAATGACAGACATTTTTTAATACTGAAAGCAGAACCAGCAGATGAACGTCTTGTAATGCCTTCGTCTTACGACCACCTGGCAAAAGATAATTATGCCTTTGAAAAACTAGAACATCTAAATGGTAATATTGCTTTCATAAAGTTCAACCGTTTTATTCCCCCTGCATATACGGGAAGTTTAATTAGCTCAGCCATGCTTTTCGCTGCAAATTCGGATGCCGTAATTATTGATTTACGCGATAATTTTGGAGGGTCACCAGATACGGTTGCTATGTTGGCCGGTTTCTTTATGAAAGAGCCTACTATATTATCTATTAATTATACGCGCGCTACAGATGAGAAAGAAGAAATTTGGTCGACTAAGGTCGATGTTAGAATTAATTCATCTAATCCTGATAATTTTATTATTCCTACAAGCTCTTTAGAAAGACTAAAAAACGTACCTCTCTATATTTTAACAAGTAATTTCACGTTTTCAGCAGCAGAAATGTTTAGTTCTTCTTTACAAGGACATAAACGCGCAAAAACAGTTGGAGAAAACACTGGTGGAGGTGGACACGGAATCATGCCTTTTGAAATCGCACAAGGGTTTACAGCCTATATTCCAATGGGACGCTTGTATCACCCTTTAACCAAAGAATCTTGGGAGGTAGTAGGAGTTAAGCCAGATATTTCTTGTGATGCTACAGATGCTAAACGAATTGCTCAAATCACCATATTAAAAGAGCTACAAGAGAAGCCCGATCATAACACAAAAATAACTGAATATTTAAAAGAATTGGAAGATCAATCATCTAAATAAGTCAAATTCAGAATTTAACAATTGCTTTATAATCAATTTAAATATACAATCATGAGAAAAATAATTAGTGTAGCGTTACTAACGCTTTGTTTAGGAAATGCCATCGCGCAAAACAAGGATACTTCAATTCTAGAAAAAATAGAAGCCATAGATAAAGAACTTACTACTGTACTAGAAAAAAGTAAAGCAGCAGGATTTGCTATTGCCATTGTAAAAGGTAACGAAATGGTGTATGCTAAGGGGTTTGGTTATAGTGACCTCGAAAATAAATTACCAGTTACACCAAATACACTATTTGCTATTGGTTCTACTACCAAAGCGTTTACAGCCTCACTATTGGGGATTTTAGAAGAGGAAGGCAAAGTAGATTTAGACGAATCTCCTAGAACATACATTCCTGAATTACAATTTTTTAATGCAGCAATGAATGAACAAATAACGATTAAAGATCTAATGGCACATCGTACTGGATTGCCACGTCATGATGGTTCCTGGAAAAGCTTTGGACACGATTCAAAGGAAGAATTATTGACTCGAATAGCATTTCTAGAGCCCATAGCACCTGTACGAACCAAATGGGTATACAATAACTTTATGTATTTTCTTCAAGGTGCTATTATTGAAAGCTTAACTGAACAAAGCTGGGGACAAAATATTGAGCAGAATTTCTTTAAACCGCTAGAAATGACAAATTCTAATACAAACCTAGATGCATTAAAGAAGAGTTCTCAAGCAGCAATTGGCTATTATTTTGATAATGGTATAAATGCACAGATAGATTACTATGACATCGCAGCTATGGAGGCAGCAGGCAGTATAAACAGTTCAGTTACTGATATGTCAAAATGGATGATGGCTTGGTTAAATGACGGACAATACAATGAAAACCAAGTGATACCAAGCAAATATGTTAAAGCGGCTATGAGTTCACAGATGATTATTACGGGGAAATTTCCTAAAGATAATGATCCAAGTACATTTATGAATAATTATGGTTATGGATGGTTTATAAAATCTTATAAGGGGCATTATCGCGCAGCTCATGGAGGTGGAATTGAAGGGTTTACTGCTGAAATTGCTTTGTTTCCTACAGACGATTTAGGAATTGTGATATTAACCAATCAAAACCAATCTGGACTCCCTCAAACGCTAAGAAACAGGATTTCAGATATATTATTAGATGCTCCTGAAACTGAGGACTGGTTGGCACGTTTAGAAATGCTTGTTGCACATCAAACAAAAGTACAAGAAGTTAAAATTATCGAATCTATTAAACCCGTTCATGCTTTAGAGAAATATACAGGAAGCTACAGCCATAAAGGTTATGGAACCTTTGATGTGATTATAAAAAACGATTCTTTGTATGCTGAATTTCCTGTAAAAACCTTGTGGTTAAACCCTGTTCATCCTAGTGTATTTGAAACATATTATGTTATTGATAATAAAGTAGAAACCAAATATCAGGACAATAGCATCCATTTTATTTCAGATTTCGAAGGCAAGATAATTGGCTTAGAAGTAGCGATGGAAAGAAGACTGGATCCAATTGTTTTTAATAGAGTACCTTTAAAAAAAGAAGCAACTAATTAATTAAAGCATCTAATACTAATAAATGGAATACAAAAAGATGATTGCTTTTTGTATTCCATTTAGATGTTTAAAATAAATAAAAAGTATGGGTATTAAAGTTTTTGTAGAACTTCTGGTAAAGGAGGAAAAATTAGAGCAAGTACGTCCCTTACTAGCATCACTTCTAAAAGAGACTCGTTCTAGAGAAGGAAATAAAGGAGTTCTTGTTTATAAAGATCAAGACAAACCGACTGCTATTATTCTAATTCAGGAATGGATATCTCGTGATCACTATGAGCAATACAATAAATGGCGTTCTGAACGTGGAGACCATATTAAGTTGGCAGAACTTTTGGCAGAACAGCCTAGGCGAAGATACTTTGACTATATAGGTGTTTAAGCCCTCCTTTGATAACTGGTTTTTTTGAAAGAGAAATTTCAAGAAACAAACAGATGATTCCCTAAATAAAGGATCTGAGAAAACATGGAACAATTAATAGCTAAGCCAAAAGAAAAAACAGAATGAATATACATATTGAATTTCCCTCACAAAATGAGTATCCTATTTATGCAGAGATGTATTTGAAATTAGTAAAAAAAGACGGAAGTCTTATTAGTCAGTTGAAGTCGAGTTTAGAAAAAACAAAGACTTTGATTAACAGTTTATCGAATGAAGAATTAGACTATAAATACGAAAAGAATAAATGGTCAATAAAAGAAGTTTTAGTTCATATTATTGATGATGAAAGAATATATGGATATAGAGCTCTTTCTTTTGCTAGAAATGACAAAACTAATCTCCCAGGATTTGAACAAGAAGATTATAACCTTTATTCTGATACATCAGAAAGAACAATTGAGAATATAATGGAAGAATATGAAACTTTAAGATTATCAACTATTTCTTTATTTAATGGATTTTCTGATAAATCATTAAAGCGTATGGGAATTGCAAACGGAAATCAAGCAAGTACAAGAGCTTTGGGATATCATATTCTCGGACACGATTTGCATCATATTAAAATAATAGAAGATCTATATTTAAAATAGTTGGTAAAATAAACCCAATAGCGTCTATACTCCAATAGATATTTTCTTTCTAGACATTTCTTTTTCAGCCCAGCTTCTCAATTGTTTTATTACTGGGATTAATTCTTCGCCATTTGTGGTAAGTGAATACTCAACTCTTGGTGGAACTTCTAGATATACTTTTCTTAAAACAAGTTCATCCTCCTCTAACTCTCTAAGTGTCTGAGTTAACATTTTAGGAGTTATACCAACAATGGCTCTTTTTAATTCACCATATCTCATAAACCCATCTCGAAGCACCCATAAAATACGTCCTTTATACTTACCTCCAACTCTTTTAAAAGCATAATCTACTATACAATAAGCAGTTTCATTATTATTTTTCATTTATTTTACGATTTTAAACTGTTGATAATCAGCATTAGTATAAAATTAGTATGTAGTGTACAAATACGTAAGTACTTGCCGTAAAGATAATAAAACCTTTTCTTTGTACAAGTTATTCAAAGAAGTCTTTTTTTATGAAAAAAATAAAAAATATATCGCCAGTCTTATTTTCATTCTTTACACTAGTAGCATTTGGTATTATAGTTCTATTGCCGATTGATACTATTTTAATAAAAATGTCACTTTCAGATTTTCATTCTGAATATATTGGATTAACAATTAAAATGGCATTCACCTTTATATTAAGCTATCGCATAATAAAAAAAATGAGAATCGAAAACATTGTTGGTTCCTCTTCTAACTATAGTTGGAAATTTAAGTATTTAAATATTATACCTAGTTATCTGATTATAATAGGAATTTTAAGTATTCTATCTAAAGATTTAACACAAGTGCATATTGAAAACTTATTACTACTGCTTTTTGCTTGTTTAACAGTTGGGTTTGCAGAAGAATTTTTATTTAGAGGACTATTGCAATCATTATTTTTAAAAAAATATATTTCTCAAAAGAATGGAATTCTTATTAGCACATTAATTCCAGCCATAGTTTTTGGATTATTTCACCTTATTAATTTGATAAATAATGAGGATGTATTTGCAGTTTTAATTCAAGTTGTATTTGCTACGTTTATTGGATTCTTTTTTGGTGTTTTAGTCTTAAAAACCAATAAAATATTACCCGTTGCAGTAACTCACGGACTCATAAATTTTTTCTTTTCTATTGCATTTCTGCCTAGTCTAAAAGTTATAGAAGATTCGGGAGCATCTATAGCTCCTATAATTATAACCTTACCGCTTTTTATTATTGGCCTTTTTGTTTTGAAAAAGATTAAGAAAGAAGATGTAATGAAAAAGTTAAATGAAAGTTTTAATTAGAATAATACTATTTGCAATGAATTTAAAAGAACAACTATCAGAAATCACAGAATATTTTTCACCTATAATAATAGGGGAGGTAAATGATGTTTTTATCAAACTAGTGAAGATAAAAGGCCATAAAGTACCTTGGCATAATCATAAAAATGAAGATGAATTATTCCAAGTTCTAAGTGGAAGTCTTCTATTTGAAGTTGAAAATCAGGAGTCTTTTACAATGAACAGTGGAGATATATTCATAGTTAAACGCGGTATAAATCATCGAGTCAGTTCTAAAGAAGAATGTCACATAATGCTTATTGAAAATAAAACGACTCAACATACCGGAGAAAAAATAAATGAAATAACAAAGTCTATTAGAAAGCAAATGATAATAAAAACCTAACTAATAATAAAATTAATAACCAATTCACATTATGAAAACAGCAATCAAAAATCCATTCGTAATAACAGCTATCACTCTAATACTATTTAAGGGAATCCTAAAACTTCCAATAAATACAACAATAGTAGAAATTTTTGATTTAACTATCCAACAGTCAGACAATATTAGTAGACTCTTAAAAAATTTGGTAATTATTATACTAGCTATATACGCTATAAAAAAACTGAAACTTGTTGAACTCTCAGGCTTGAGCAAACATATAAAGTTGCAAAACAAATTCTTGATTTTAATTCCTTTGTACTTAGTGATAATAGGCGTATTTTCTCTTTTAGGTACAGATTTATCCAGCATTTCTGCTATTAATTTTATTTTACTCTCGTTGGCAATGCTTTCGGTTGGATTTGTAGAAGAGTTTATTTTTAGAGGTATTCTTCAATCGGTATTTTTAAAGAAATATAGTCAAAGAAAAAACGGCATTTTAATAAGTATCTTTCTTCCTGCAGCACTTTTTGGAGGGTTACATTTATTTAGTTTAGATATGTCAAATATTGCTGCTTCAATTGGGCAATTTGTATACGCCTTTTTTATAGGCGCAGCTTTTGGAGCAATTTTATTAAAAACCAATAAGATAGTCCCTTTAGCTATCATACATGGTCTTATCGACATCGTATTTACTATCAATACCCTTTTGGACGATGGCGCAATTGCAGGGGAACTTGAACAACAAGACATTGGGCAGGCTATTGGTGGTATGTTGGTGGTTTTACCATTATTTATTGTTGGGTTATTTATCATACGTAAAATTAGCCTTAGCAGTGTTCAAGAAAAAATAGTTTTATCCAGCAAGATTTAATTGTCATAACATTATGAATTTGAAAGAAAAACTATTAGGAGTCACAGAATATTTTTCACCTAAAATAATTGGAGAAGTAAATGACGTTTTTATTAAATTAGTGAAGATAAAAGGAGATAAAGAACCTTGGCATAATCTTAACAATGGTAATAATTATGAATATAGTGTAACCTCACTTGACTTTAATGCGTCTAACAAAAAAATCATCTAATCAAAAATCATAATGAAAAAAACACGTCTTGTCCTTTCGATAATTGCATTAATAATTATAGGGACATTAACTTCAAATGCTCAAGAAAATAAAGAAGCAGCAACTCTTTATTCAAAAATAGACATTTACTTAACCGCAGGGTCTCAAAACGGTTTTTCTGGAGCCATCTCTGTAGTTAAAAATGGGGAGACTATTATTAACAATGGCTATGGAGAGGCTAACAAGCATACTAAAACGCTTAACAACCCAAACACTATTTTTGACATAGGCTCTAACACAAAACAATTTACAGCAACTGCGATTTTAAAACTAGTTGAATTAGGAAAACTAGAATTAACGGATTCGTTAGGCCAGTTTTTCAAAAATCTACCAATAGATAAACAGAGCATCACCATACATCAATTACTAACACATACTTCGGGCTTTTTAGATTCTGTGGGACGTGACTTTACAGAAATCTCACAAAAGAATTTTTTCGAAAAACTTTTCGCAAGTACATTATTATCTGTGCCTGGAGAAAAATATTCGTATTCTAATACTGGATATAGCACATTAGGACGAATCATAGAATTAACTTCTGGTCAATCTTACGAAGCTTTCGTTAACGAACATCTTTTTACTCCAGCTGGGATGTTTCAAACAGGATATCTTTTGCCTAAATGGGATACAAAACAAATGTCTCATGGCTACAACAGAAATATAATAGAAACGGAGTCAACAATTACGCGTTATCAAGAAAATGGAGGTGTTAATTGGCACTTAAAAGGGAATGGAGGAATCAACTCGACTCAAAATGATATGCTACTTTGGTACAAAGCTCTAAAAACAAATATAATATTGACACCAGAGTCATTTGAAAAATTAAGTACACCCTATCCCTATACTTCATCTCCTAAAAGCACGTCTAGTTATGGCTATGGCTGGGGAGTTAAAATGTTTGAAAACAATATTAAAAGGATATCACATAATGGTTCTAATGGGACATTTATGCATACTTTAATTTGGTACCCAAAAGAAGATATCTACATTACCTATGCTACAAATGCAAATAGCGCGAAGGTAGAAGGTATTGCTTATGTTGTTGCAAAAATAATTTTGGACGAAAGCTATGTTCCAGAACCAATTAAAAACAATGTATACTCATTTACGTTGGATTACATAAAACAACATTCACCAGATAAATCGAAAGAGCTCCTTACATTGCTTCAAGAAAATTACGCTGATGATATAACAGATTCTAGGCTTTTAAATTCATTTGGAAATCTCTTAATAGGAAGATTAAATGAAAATTTAGATTGGGCTTTGGAATTATTTAAAATAAATGTTCAGAAATACCCTGAGGATGGTAATCTTTGGGACTCTTTAGGTGATGGTTATAAGGTAAATAACTTAAAATATGACGCCATTAAAAGTTACCAAAAAGCAATTGAATTGGGATATAAAGATTCACAGGAAAAGCTAACCGAACTAATTAAGGACTAGAAAAACAACTATTGCCAACAAAGTGTATAAGTAATAACTTGGTTCACTGCCGGCTTACGAACATTCCTGCGGAATATTCTATCTGTGATTTATTTGCTAAATTAGTTGCTTAACCACACAACTAACCTTACACCGAACCGTTGTGCTTCATTATGACCGACAAACTATATACCTATATTAAGAAATCTGAACTAAATAACTAAGAAGCCTCTAAATTAAAAAAAAGTTAAATCGTATTCATGTAATTGATATATCAATTATATTTGTATCAAACACACAGTATATGAACCTACCTCTTCCGTCGGAAACAATATTTCATGTCATCGAAAGCACCATTAAGGAGTATCGAAAATTTGCACAAAAAAACATTTCAGAACAAATACAGGACATGACCATTGATCAGGGTTTGGTACTCCTCTTTCTAAATGAGCATCCAGAACTGACTCAAAAAGAAATTGCCGAACTGGTGTTTAAAGACAACGCCTCGATGACGCGAATGATTAATACCATGGTTCAGAAAAAACACCTAAAACGCTCCATGAATCCTGAAGACAGAAGGCGTTACAAAATTGAAATCACAGACAAAGGAATGGAAGTCTTAAAAACCCTCCCTCCCATTATTCATCACAATAGAAATTCATCATTAAAAGGAATCACAAAAAACGAACTCAATCAATTGGAAATCATTTTGGGTAAAATCAGAACCAATTGTACAAAAAACATGACCTTATGAAAACTATAAGCAAATTTACCGCAATCACAGTCGCATTTTTAATGCTACTCGCCTCTCAACTGAACGCACAGCAAAAACTTGAGCTATTAACACCTAAAGAACAACAAACTGTTGTTGATTCTATAGGCAGTAAACTAAAGGCAAACTATGTTTTCCCAGAGGTAGCAAAGAAGATGCTCTCCAGTATTGAATCGAAACTTGAGAACGGTAATTATAAATCCATCTTAGATCCTCAGGAATTCGCCACTACGTTAACGACAGACCTCCAGTCTATTAGCAACGATAAACATTTAAGAGTCACTTTTGCTCCAGACCGAATAGCCGAGCAACAACAGACGGTTACTGCTGAAGATAGCATCGCTTATTTGAATCGCTATGTCAACAACATGAAACGAAATAACTTTGGTTTTAAGGAAGTGAAAATTATGGCTGGTAACATAGGTTATCTGGATCTTCGAAGTTTTTCTAATGTAGAATACGCTGGAGAAACGGCCGTGTCTGCCATGAACTTTTTGAGTAATACAGATGCAATTATTATTGACCTTAGAAATAACGGAGGTGGAAGTCCAGCAATGATCCAACTCATAACGAGTTACCTCTTTGAAAGTGACCCAGTTCATTTGAACAATTTCTATTGGCGTCCATCAGATCAAAATTCTCAAACCTGGACCTTACCACATGTAAGCGGTACGCGCAGTCCGGATACTCCCGTTTATGTATTAACTAGTGGTGGTACTTTTTCGGCAGCGGAAGAGTTTAGCTATAATTTAAAGCAGTTAGAACGTGCTACTCTAGTCGGTGAAACTACTGGTGGCGGAGCACATCCTGGCGGTTCCGTTGTGGCGACAAATCGATTTATGGTTTGGGTACCTACTGGCAGAGCCATTAACCCAATCACCAACACCAATTGGGAAGGCACTGGTGTTATTCCACATATTAAGACTCCTGCTGCAGAAGCGTTAGATGTAGCCTATATGAAAGCTTTGGAATTACTTATAAAAAATAACAAGAACGAAGGTCTACAAACTTTCTACGAATGGCCACTTGCCGAACTAAGTATAAAGACGAATCCGGTGACCTTAGATGCTAAAACGTTAAAAACCTTTGCAGGAATTTATGGTCCACGTATGGTGACCTTCGAGAATGGCAAATTATTTTATCAGCGCGGCAGTGGAACAAAATATGAATTGCTTCCGTATAGTAATAATGAGTTTATACTGAAGGGTCTCGATAGCTTTAGAATACGTTTTTTAGCCTGTCTCTTATACACATCTCCGAGCCCACGAGACAGGCAGAAATCTC
>OJDV01000482.1_pt1 | contig 14046 bp, 12 predicted proteins | sample 1592911 | NCBI WGS metagenome assembly OJDV01 (sample SAMN05416860, study PRJEB24817) | seawater metagenome | isolation source: Sea water | place: Canada:Atlantic | collected 2013-11 | reverse complement strand
AGATTTCTGCCTGTCTCGTGGGCTCGGAGATGTGTATAAGAGACAGATTCTAAATCATGCCGTTTACGAATTGATTGTAAAAAAGGACTACCCAAAAGCTGTATTACTAGCACAAATTTTACTCCTTTATGAACCAAATAGAATTGATTATATAGACACTTTAGGTGAAGCACATTATAATAATGGACAAATCAGTATGGCAAAATATTATAATGAAATCATTAAGGTATCAAAATCAAATACTAAGGACATGGGTTTGATCATGTGGGAAACAAACCAAAAGGAAAGATTAAAAAACAACAACTAAAAACACATAAACAAGACACAAAACTATTCTTACTAAAATTTGCACTATCTTTTTTGTAAATAATGTAATTTTGCACCTCAAAATACATTTAGCATGCAGCTTTCAGAACAAGAATTAGTACGACGCGAAAAACTCGCAAAATTAAGAGCCTTAGGCATCAACCCCTATCCTGCAGATTTATATCCTGTAAATCATACATCAAAACAGATTAAGGATAATTTTGAAGACAGTAAACAGGTGATTATAGCTGGTCGTCTAATGGCTATTAATATTCAAGGAAAAGCTTCTTTTGCTCAATTACAAGATAGTGAAGGTCGTATTCAAGTGTATTTTAATAGAGATGAAATCTGCGAAGGAGAAGACAAAACAATGTATAATGATGTCTTTAAGAAACTATTAGATTTAGGAGATATTGTAGGTATAGAAGGAACACTTTTCACAACTCAAGTTGGAGAACAAACCGTAATGGTAAAACAATTCAAATTGCTAAGTAAAGCCTTAAAACCATTACCAATACCAAAGCAGAAGGATGGAGTTGTTTATGATGCTTTTACAGATCCCGAATTACGCTACAGACAACGTTATGCTGATTTAGTTGTAAATCCACATGTTAAAGAGGTCTTTGTAAAGCGTACAAAACTCTTCAATTCTATGCGTGAGTTTTTTAACACGGCTGGATATTTTGAAGTTGAAACACCAATATTGCAACCTATTCCAGGTGGAGCAGCTGCAAGACCTTTCACAACACATCACAATAGTTTAGATATTCCATTATACATGAGAATTGCTAACGAATTGTACCTAAAGCGTTTAATAGTTGGTGGATTTGATGGTGTATATGAATTCTCAAAAAACTTCAGAAATGAAGGTATGGACAGAACACATAACCCAGAGTTTACGGCAATGGAAATCTATGTGTCTTACAAAGATTACAATTGGATGATGGATTTCTGTGAGCGTTTACTAGAACATTGCGCATTAGCTGTTAATGGAACGACTGAAGCAACCTTTGGAGAACACAAGATTAACTTCAAAGCGCCTTATGCTCGCATAACCATGGCAGATTCCATTAAACATTTTACTGGGTTTGACATTACAGGTAAAACTGAAGATGAAATTCGACAAGCGGCTAAAGATTTAGGCGTTGAAGTGGACAGCACTATGGGTAAAGGGAAGTTGATTGATGAAATTTTTGGTGAGAAATGTGAAGGTAATTACATTCAACCTACATTCATCACAGACTATCCAAAAGAAATGAGTCCATTGTGCAAAGAACATCGTGATAATCCAGAATTAACAGAACGTTTTGAGCTGATGGTTTGCGGAAAAGAAATTGCAAATGCCTACTCTGAACTAAACGATCCAATTGATCAACGCGAACGTTTTGAACACCAATTAAAATTGGCTGCAAAAGGTGATGATGAAGCTACCGAATTTATTGATCATGATTTCCTTCGTGCTTTAGAATATGGAATGCCTCCAACATCAGGTATGGGAATAGGGATGGACAGATTAATCATGTTCTTAACTAATAATCAATCCATTCAAGAAGTATTATTCTTCCCTCAAATGCGACCGGAAAAGACGCAAGTTGAAATGAGTGAAGAAGAGAAAGCAGTTTTCGCTATTTTGAAATCCAATTCGCCAATCGACCTCAATGAGCTTAAAATTCAATCAGGTTTGAGCAATAAAAAATGGGACAAAACCATTAAGGGATTAACTAGTAAAAAGGTTGCCAAAGTCGTTAAAAACGATGATGGTCTCCTTGTTGAAATCATTTAAATTTTGTCTTTCCTACTAAGAAAGGAACTCAATAATATTTGAAAAGGAATTACAGAAATGTAGTTCCTTTTTTAATTTCATAAATCTTTTTAAACGAGAGAGCAGAAATTCTTTTACGCAGTTTTTGAATAAAGCATATTCTTTCAAAGCAAAAAAACAACTTGACATCGATTTATAAAGTTGATTTTAAAGATTTTCATTATCTTGCATACGCTATTTAAAAGAAAAATTACCCAAATTATGAAAAAGCTCAGTTTTCTATTCGTCTTTGCATTTGCAATATTCTCATGTAACAATGATGACGATCTTATCGCTACATGCGATAAAGCAACAGACATTTCTGCAACAAACATTACAACAACAACTGCGACGATAACTTGGAACGATCCAAATAACGCAGGTTCTTATTTTGTTGAATATGGTGTTTCTGGTTTTGCTTTAGGTTCAGGAACAACACTTATTGAAAGTGGCACAACAGCAGATTTACAAAACTTATTACCCGATACCACTTACGATGTCTATATACAGGTCGTTTGTAGTACTGATAATTTAAGTATGTATTCTGATATGTATAGTTTTACAACTGCAACGTTACCAGTGATTACAGAGTTTCTTCCAACGCTCTCTGAATTGAATTTATTCTCTGGAAACTTAGGTGATTTACAACCTTCTCCTTTTGCTTTTAATTACGAGTTAAGCACAAAACTATTTACAGATTATGCAATTAAACAACGCTTAATTGTACTACCTGAAGGAGAAAAAATGACGTTCAATGGAAATGGGTTTCCTTTATTTCCTGATAATTCCTTAATTGCAAAAACGTTTTATTACAACAATAATGAAACAGATTTATCTCAAGGAAAAAAAATCATTGAAACTAGACTCCTAATTAAAATCAATGGTACTTGGGAACTTGGAAACTATAAGTGGAATGATTCTCAAACTGATGCAACATTAGACATTGATGGAGGTGTTGTTCCTGTAACTTGGGTAAATTCCGAAGGAGAATCTCAAAGTGTCAATTACGAAATTCCTTCAAGCACAGACTGTTTTACTTGTCATAGTAATAGCTCTAACACTACTCCTATTGGTCCAAAATTAAGGACACTTAACTTTAATATTAATGGTTCTAACCAGTTACAAGCCTTGATTGATAATGATATGCTTGAAGGATTAACAGATCCATCAACTGTTAGTACTTTACCAGACTGGGAAGACATTAGTTTCGGATTAGAAAGACGAGCAAGAGCTTACATGGATATAAATTGTGCGCATTGTCATATTGAAGGTGGCTTTTGTGATGAACAGTCTCAATTAAGACTGTCTTATGAAACAGCTTTTGAAGAATCAAATATTTCTGATAGTAGTGATAGTATCTTAGCTAGAATTCAAAATACCATTCCAGATTATGGAATGCCATTAATTGGAACAACAATACTTCATGATGAAGGTGTTTCTCTATTGATTGATTATATCAATTCATTAGAATAAACAACCTCAACCAAACATTATAAAAAGCCACTGTTTCAGTGGTTTTTTTTTACGTTAAAAAGTTTCACTATTTTAGGGGTCAACCATTGATTAAATTTTGGCTCAGATTATGAAAAAACTCAGTTTCCTATTCCTACTAGCAACTTTACTATTAGCTTGTAGTAACGATGATAATGATTATGTAGAAATCGAAACCATTATTCCTGATGTAATTCCAGAGTTTAGAACAAATCTTTCTGAATTGAATTTATTCAATGGGAACATAGCTGATTTAATTCCCAGTTCTAAAACATATGAGTACGATATAAATTCAAAACTATTTACAGATTACGCAACAAAACAACGTCTAATTGCATTACCTGAAGGTGAGCAAATGACTTCTAATGGTGATGGTCTACCTTTATTTCCAGACAACACTGTAATTGCAAAAACATTTTATTATAATTTAGATGAACGCGATTTATCCCTTGGAAAACAGATTATAGAAACTCGGTTACTAATAAAGATTAATGGATTATGGGAAACTGGAAATTACAAATGGAATCAAGATCAAACTGATGCTGTTTTAGATTTAAATGCTAGTCCTATACCAGTCTCCTGGATTGATATAAATGGTCAAAGCAATTCAATTAATTATAAGATTCCATCAGATAATCAATGTTTTACATGCCATAGAACAAACCAAGAAAAAAGACCAATCGGAATAAAATTAAGATCCTTGAACATGACTATTAATGGTATAAATCAATTACAAGATTTAAAAGACAAACAACTCCTAGTCGGATTAAATAATATTTCTGATGTTAGTGTTTTGCCAAATTGGAATAACAGCATTAATTATACCTTAGAAGAACGTGCTAGAGCTTATATTGACATAAATTGTGCACATTGTCATACTGATGGTGGTTACTGTCAAGATCAATCTATCTTGAGATTAGACTATGAAACATCTTTTGCCGAATCAAATATTCTTACACAAAAAAATAGTATTATTACCAGAGTTTCCTCAGATTTTCAACCAGGTTTGACTATGCCATGGATTGGTACAAGTGTACTTCATGAAGAAGGTGTAGAATTATTATTAGAGTATTTGAATTCTTTATTCTAATATCTTCAAAATAAATATTTTATAAAAGCCACTATATAGTGGCTTTTATATTTTGAACCTTCTAATAATTATTAGTTAAAATAGTATTAAAAGTAAACTATCCTATTAATGCCATTTATAGATTTCTTATTTTCACATACTAATTTAAAATTCAACCATTTTGAAAAATCTCTCCATTAAATTACTCTTTGTAATTTCGGTTTTTTTTGTTGTATCATGTTCCTCTACAAAAGAAGCTAGTAAATCAAAAAAAGGAGCTACAACAGCTACTAAAAAACCAGTAAAAAAACCTGGGAAAAATGACATTCAACCTTTCAGTAAAGTAATAACAAAAGACGCAAAAAGCGACGAAGGTTTATTTACTGTTCACACGTTAGACGAAAAGTTCTTTTATGAAATTCCAGATTCTCTATTCGATCGTGAAATGCTTATGGTAACTCGTATCTCCAAAACTGCAAGTGGTTTAGGCTTTGGTGGTGGAAAGCTAAACGAACAAGTATTACGTTGGGAGAAAAAAGGAAAAAAAGTAATATTACGCGTTGTATCATATAATGTATTTGCTGCAGATTCGCTTCCAGTAAACGAAGCTGTAAAAAACTCAAACTTTGAACCTGTACTATTCACGTTTCCTATAAAAGCATTTGGAAAAGATTCAACCAGTACTGTCGTTGATGTAACACCTTTATTTGCAAAAGATGTAAAATCTCTTGGCTTACCAAATTTCTCAAGAAAGCCATATAAAATTTCACGATTAGAAAGTGACAAATCATATATTGAAAGTGTTAAAAGTTATCCTAAAAATATTGAAGCCAGACATGTAAAAACCTATGCTGCTGGTTCTCCTCCATCAAATTCAAGTACTGGAAGCATATCTATAGAAATTAATAACTCTATGATTTTACTGCCTGATAACCCAATGAAACGCCGTTATTTTGATGAACGCGTTGGTTGGTTTACAAGCTCACAAACAGATTATGGTTTGGAAGATCAGAAAAGTAAATCCTTAGAGTTCTTAGATCGCTGGAGACTTGAAGTACGCGATGAGGACATGGAGAAATTCAACCGTGGAGAACTCGTTGTTCCTAAAAAACAAATCGTCTATTATATTGATAGAGCTACTCCAGAAAAATGGCGTAAGTATATCAAACAAGGTATCGAAGATTGGCAAGTTGCTTTTGAAGCAGCAGGTTTCAAAGAAGCAATTATTGCTAAAGATCCGCCAACAGTAGAAGAAGATCCAGAATGGACTCCAGAAGACGTCCGTTATTCAGTAGTACGATATTTGGCATCTCCAATTCCAAATGCAAGTGGTCCTCATGTAAGTGATCCAAGAACTGGCGAGATTTTAGAAAGCGACATTAATTGGTATCATAATGTGATGACATTATTACGTCGTTGGTTCTTTGTTCAAACAGCTGCTATCAATCCTGATGCCCAAAGCCCACAATTTAAAGATGAAGTTATGGGCCGACTGATACGTTTTGTATCATCACATGAGGTAGGACACACACTGGGATTACCGCATAACTGGGGAAGCAGCGTTGCTTATAAGGTTGAAGATTTAAGAAGTGCAGAATTTACTCAAAAGTATGGTACAGCTCCATCAATAATGGATTATGCACGATTTAATTATATAGCTCAACCTGAAGATAAAGGCGTCGCTTTAATGCCAAACGTTGGTGTTTATGATAAGTATGCGATTAATTGGGGATATCGACCAATTTCTGATAAAACAGCTGAAGAAGAAAAGGAAACTTTAAATAGTTGGATTATAGCTCACGCTGGTGATCCAATGTATCATTTTGGAAAAGAACAGTATGGCAACGATGTCGTAGATCCTAGTTCTCAGCGAGAAGACTTAGGTGATGATGCTATGTTGGCAAGTGATTATGGAATTAAAAACTTAAAGCGTATTGTTCCAAATCTTATTAAATGGACAACAAAAAGTGGTGAAGGTTATGAAGATTTAGAGGAAATGTATGGTCAGGTTATTGGTCAATTTAATTTATATAATACTCATGTATCCAACAATATAGGAGGTGTTTATATAGACCATAAAACAGCAGATCAACCAGGAGTCGTGTATACTTCTGTTCCTAAAGAACATCAAGAACGCGCTATGAAATTCCTAAAGGAAAATGTATTTGATACACCAATCTGGTTAATTGATGAAAACATTTTTGACAGAATAGAATATTCAGGTTCTGTCGAACGAGTAAGAAGATTACAAGTAAGAACATTAAACAATATCATGAGTTTAGGCAAAATGCAACGTCTTACTGAAACCGAAACCTTGAATGGAAATGATGCTTATGCACTTACAACTATGATGAAAGATGTACGTCAAGGTATTTGGAGTGAATTGCGTAGCGGAAAAAGAATTGATACATATAGACGTAATTTACAACGTGCACACATTGACAGATTAGGATATTTAATGACTGCTGAAAACCAACGTGGAAGTAGTAATCCTTACGTTAAAGCTACTGCTGTAAACACAAGTCAATCTGATATTAGAGCAGTTGTAAGAGCTGAATTAAAATCATTACGTAGTCAATTACGTTCTGCACGTGGAGGTGATTCTATGAGTAGAATACATATTGCTGATGCATTAGAGCGTATTGATGCAATATTGAATCCTAATGGATAAAATTACTAGTAAATAAATTGAATAAAAAAAGCTTCAGAGATATCTGAAGCTTTTTTTTTATGAAGATCTATATTAATCCTCTCCTGTTTGTTTTAAATTCTCAATATCATTTTCTATAGATAATATCAATAAGCTAGTAGCTGTACAAAAAGCAGGACTCGTAATGCAATGATGTCCATTCCAACTTCCATCTTCATTTTGTATTGTCATTAAACGCCCAGAAATATTATCATACCAGGTCATCCAGTCACTGTCGTCATTAACAATCATAGACTCGCCTGTTTGTAGAAAACTTAAAAACTCTTCTCCTCCATTATTACCAAAACCGCTCATAACATCATTTTGCTGAGCTGTTTGTTTTGATGCATTATACACATTATAAGACGATGTGTAAGCAATAGCCTCGCTTTCAGAAACGCCAATGTTTTGTAAGTTTGCCACAGTTACTTTATCATCCTCCTTTAACTTACCTTCTTTTTTTGCTTTGGTAATTAGTTCTTTAGCTTTTCTTGCATCCTTAGCTGATCCTCTTGCAGAATTACTAACTGAATACAAGATTATTCCTGCACCATCAGTAGTTTTTACTGATTTAGATTCTTCATCATAATTATTTTTAAGATAATTTTTCTGACTCCTTATTACCACTTCATCAAGTGTAGCTCCAACAGATTCTGCAGATTCTAAGGCACTTGTTGCTAAACCAGATTGCAATACACCAGCCCAACCTGCTCCTTTCATCTTTCCATCTTTATCCGTTGCTCGTTGAATCTTATCTACACAAATATCTAAACCTTTTTGTACTCGTTTTTTAGTTTTACCATCTAACTGTTCCTTCAATAGATTCGAAAAAAACTGAGCTGTTAAAACTGCATCTATATTATTGCCTAACTTAGATTGTATTTGTGTCCCTTTTTCTGCAGTAATAAAAACATCATCTTTAGAAACACTTTCTACTTGGCTTAACAAAAATTCTACTGCTTTATTTAGTTCCTCTTTATACTCACCAGTTTTTAATGTGCTGCCACTTCGCAAAATTGCCATAGCAGCCATAGATGTTGTTGCTGGATCTGCATTAACAGCATGAGGATTCATTTCTCCTTGTCTATTATGACTTCCTGCTCCATAACCACCATTTTCAAGTTGCGCACTTGCTAACCAAGCAAGTCCGTCGTTTACTACTGGCTGTATATTTTCCTTTATTTTATATTTTGCATAACCGTCAGAAGACTGTTCTCCAAAAGTGGTCATAAAGACACAACCCTTTTCATTTTTCACTATAAATGGTTCTTTTTCTGCGCCTTTGTTTACAAACAGTGCTGCACTAGACAATACTATGATCGCTAGTGTCGACATTAAAAATTTTGTTTTAGTTTTCATATCCTTATCATTTTTGTTTAGATAAAAGTATTATGATTACAATGTAATTAGAACATAGAATGAGTGTAGAGCACTTTTCAGTGAGTGAAAATGCTATTTAAAAAAGAGTAGAAATTAGATGTTAAAATAATAAGGCCTTTATACCATCTTTGTACAAATCAAAACTTATAAGATTATTATGACCTCCTCCTTCAATAGTTATAAATTTAGTTTTATTCTCAGGCGCAACAGATTTTAGTTTTTGAGCAGAACTATAAGGAATTATGCTATCATCTGTTCCATGAAACATCATAATTGGACAATTTACAGTCGTGATAAATTCATTAGAAGGAAACTCATACTTTAGCAATGCCTTCAAAGGAAATATTGGAAAACGATATTTTGCAACATCCAAAATACTATAATAAGGAGTTTCTAAAATGAGTTGTTTGGGTTGGTACTTGGAAGCTAAATAGGTCGCAATCCCTGTTCCTAAAGAACGACCATACAGTAATATATCTTCTTCAGAATAAGATTTTAATAAATAGTTATAACAATACTCAGCATCATCATAAAATCCTTGCTCACTCAACTTCCCTTTACTCTTTCCGTAAGTTCTATAATCCATAATGAGTACATCATAATTTAGCGACACAAAATGTTCGCCTATAATTCCCCAACGGCTTAAATCACCACCATTTCCATGAAAATATAAAATGACCCCTTTAGGGTTCTCATTTTTAAAATGCAAAGCATTTATGGAGACATCTTCAGCCGTTTTAAAAAACAACTCTTCAAAAGGATATCTAAATTCAAATTGATAATTCTGAGCCAAAGTAGTTGGCAAAAATAAAATCTTCTCTTGTATAAAATAAATTGATGCTCCAATCATAATGTAGAGTACTAAAAGAATTTTAAGGATGCGTTTAAGCTTTATTCTTAGTTGGTTTTGATGAGTGAATGACATTAATGCTCGTGGTTTTTAAATCTATGGTTTTGGGTATTTTATTTATAATATCATCTAGCATACTGTGATAAGACTCGAAAGTATTCAAGTTTTTATGTCCACCACCAATAACAGTATGTAATTTGGTTAGATTAGGTTTAACTTGAGATAACTTAACACTCGTTTTATATGGAATAAGTTTATCATGAGTTCCATGAATAATATGAATTGGGCATTGTACATATTTTAACCATTTGTAAGTTGGTAATGGATATTTCATCAGTAATGATAACGGCATGAAAGGTGCATATCGTGCCGTCACTTTTGTTAAACTATAATAAGGCGCATCTAGAACAAGCATTTTAGGATGATTCATTGAAGCCAATTTAGCAGCAAATCCAGAACCAAGAGATCTTCCGTAGAGAATAATCCGATCTTCTGTGGTCATTTCTTTCAACTTCTCATAGACCAACTGTAAATCACGTTTAATTGCCTTTTGAGAACGTCTGCCAGTACTTTTTCCAAAACCTCTATAGTCGACCATCAATACATTATAGCCATGTCTTGTAAAATCAACAGCAAATTTACCCCAACCTTTAATACTCTTAGAATTCCCTTTAAGATATAAAACAACACCTTTGCTTTCTCCTTTCGGAAAAAACCGCAAACCGTTGATTACAGCTCCATCTCTAGTTTCTAAATTATATTCCTTAGTTTCTTGATTATCATAATCAAACTGAAAATCTTTATCCAATTTTTCAGGCTTAAACAGCATATAGTCTTGAAGATAATATAGTGCGATACTAATAGCAATATAAATAACTAATACTGGAATAATAATAGACAACCAATATGGCATATTGAGGGTTTTAAGTCTATACAAGATAGGAAATTAATTCAGAATCATTTTTTGAAAGTATAGTACTAAGATTATCTAAGCTAAAATCGTTTACTTTGCAATTCAATTATAGATGAGATGTATTTTTTACCCGAAAAATTAGATGAGTACGTTGTAGCGCATTCTCAAGAAGAACCTGAATTATTACAACAACTCACAAGAGAAACGTATCAAAAGATTTTGCAACCCATTATGCTAAGTGGACCTTATCAAGGAAGAGTGCTGAGTATGATTTCAAAATTAAAATCGCCTAAAACTATTTTAGAGTTAGGCACGTTTACGGGTTATGCTACATTGTGTTTAGCAGAAGGTTTACAAAGCGATGGTGAAATTGACACTATCGACATTAATGAAGAGTTAATTGATTTTCAACGCAAATACTTTGATGAATCTGAATATGGCAAACTCATCCATCAACATTTAGGAAGTGCATTAGATATTATCCCTACACTAAAAAACACTTATGATTTGGTGTTTATAGATGCTGACAAACCTAATTATTCAAACTATTTTCATTTGATCATTGACAAAATGAATCCTGGAGGCATTATTCTTTCAGATAATGTGCTTTGGCATGGAAAAGTGGTTGAGCCTCTTGATGAAAAAGATAACTCTACAAAAGCTGTTTTAGAATTTAATACGCTTTTAAAGAAAGATAATAGAATAGAAACGGTAATGTTGCCAATTCGTGATGGCTTGACTGTAAGTAGGAAAAAGTAATAATCTATTGCTCTCTTTTTACAGATCCAGAGAAATCTTCAATTTCATCTTTAACCTTACTAATTTGTTCTTTTATGTCCTTAGTGACATTAGACTCTAAGTTTTTACCTTCAGTAGATGATTTCTTAATTTCAGATTTTACTTCGTTAGAAGCATCTCTTAAACTTCGCATTCCTTTACCTAAGCCTTTTGCAACATCAGGTATTTTATCTGCACCAAAGACCATCACAGCTATAAATAGTATGAACATGACCTCTGTGGTTCCAATAAATAAAAATGTTGTAAATAGATTCACGATGCAAATATACTAAGATGTTTGGATTGGATGAAAATTGACCGTTAAATTATTTATCAATTTATTCAATTTTAATCATCACCACTTTCGACTTGAATATTAAAAGCTAGAAGTTTATCAATTAAAAACTCAAAGAGTTTAATATCGCTTTCCTGTTTACAAACCTCTAAAAACTTTGGATCCTCAGAAGCATAATAGAAAAATTCTGTCTTTAATTTCTCTTCTAATTCAATGTGACCAAAAAGATCGTCTGACAGTTCGGCAATGGCTTTTTCCATACAAGCATCTTGTTCTTCTAACCTGACTAGACGTTTTAATTTCTTGGTTCGCCCTGATATTCTATTCAAAACTTTATGAATATTAATAGTAGCCACCAAACCATAGTAATACACAAATTTACCTCCATCTGCTTCACGTAATCGTCGTTCTTTTTGCGTTTTAGGCTTTCCTGTATAACCAGGAATACCTACATCATAAAAATTAATATCAGCTTTTGCATCACTGTTTTCTATATCAGACATTAAATCTCCTGTAAGCACTTTACCAACAATTACCTCATCTAGTTCGTTAACTCGATCTTCAAGCTTAATTGTAATAAAACCAGATACAAGCATCTCTTGAGTTACAATTATTGTTTTCGGTATATACTGAACACTTGACACTAGAATGGTATCATTAATTTGTGTGGAAACTTCAAAAGTTCCTTTATGGTTTGTAATCGTGTATTCTTCTGCTGAAATGTTTAAGATATGAATACCTTCAAGTTCTGCACTTGCTTCAACTTGTCCTTTTAAATCCATTGTTTGGGATGCACCAAAAAAAGGACTTAGACAAGCTATAAATAAAACTAATATGCACTTAGTCGTCTTCAATTTGAAATTTAAATTCTTCAAGTTTTAGTTGTAAAAACTCTAACATTTTAAAGTCATTGTTCAATTTACTTAAAGGTAAGAAATTTGGATCGTCTGTTACAAAATAAAAAAACTCTACTCGTTTTGCTTCTTCTAAATTATCAATGTCAAATAGCATTTCAGATAAATCTGACATGACATCATTCATTGCATTGTCAACATTTTCTCTTTCTATTTGTCCTTTTAATTCTTTTGTCCGACCAGAAAGCCAATTGAGAATTGGAGTTAAAGGCACTAAGCCTCCTCCTGTAGTTGCTTGATGTAGTCGTCGTTCGGACTGTGTTTTTTGTTTTCCCGTGTATCCAGGAATTCCTAAATCATAAAAATTTATATCGCGCTTAACATCGCTGTTTTCAATATCTGAAAGCAAATTTCCAGTTAGTATTTTACCAACAACAACCTCATCTAGCTCTGTGATTTTATCAGTAAGGTCTAATGAAATAAATTTAGATTGAATTATTTGCGGTGTTACCAAAACCTCTATTGGCTTATATTGAATGGCTGAAATTAATATGGTATCATTAACAGATGCTGAAATTTTAAATTCACCATCATCATTTGTAATGGTAAACTTATTAGCTGTTTTGTTAATGATATGAATTCGATCAATATCTGAACTGGCAGTTACTTTACCATGTATTTCAGATGATTGAGAAAATACAAACCCAAACTGAATAAAGCATAGGATTAAAAAAGCAACTTTTTTAATCCTTATCATTCGTTTTATTTAAGAACGTTCTGCTCTTCTTACTAAGGACTTCTAAGAACTCTAATTCTTTTCCGTAGTTAAGCAGACTAAAATTAAAGTTTTCATCATCCTCTACGTATCTGATAAATTCTTCTACACGATGTTCAGGAATATCAAAATTATCAACTAAAAACGATGAACCGAAAAAATATTTTATGGAACTCACTGGCACTTCTGGCACTCCTGCTGCTTTCTTATCTTTCACTTTAGATCTAAATAATGGCAATAGTAATTGATCTACAACATTAATTATGTTCAAACCGTTAACCATAGTTTGCGATTGTGAGTGCATAGCAATATTATTTATTTCTGATCTATTGTCATCAGAAAACTCATACTCATCACTTCTTTTAATTCCGAAGTAAAGCGCATCCAATTTTGGATTGAAGGTTTTCACACTACCAATATCAGTATCCAAATCTCCTGAAAGTCCTTTAGTCATGACTAATACTTCATCCAGTTTATTAATCTCTTCTATTAAAATAACACGAATACGTTTTGATGCCAAAATGGCTTCACTAACTTTGAAATCAAAATTTTGATATTGCAAAGCTCTAATTTCAATAAAATCATTTAAAGCTACAGCTAGAGTAAACTCTCCATTTTCATCAGTTACTGAACCTTTATTTGATGATGTATTATAAACGGTTATACCTTCAATATCATTACCTTCTACAATGATTTTTCCTTCAACAGGAACACGTCTAATATCCTGAGACATTGCACAAAAACTTAGACAAAACAGTACTAATGGTAATAGCTTTTTCATAGGTTAGTTATTTTACTGTCTCTTATACACATCTCCGAGCCCACGAGACAGGCAGAAATCTCGTA
>OJDV01000481.1_pt1 | contig 14052 bp, 16 predicted proteins | sample 1592911 | NCBI WGS metagenome assembly OJDV01 (sample SAMN05416860, study PRJEB24817) | seawater metagenome | isolation source: Sea water | place: Canada:Atlantic | collected 2013-11 | reverse complement strand
GCCTTGCTCAGCGGAAAAATGCGAGCGCGAGCGAGTAGTTTTTCCGATGCAGCAACTTGTTATATTTCATGACCATATTGTGAAAAGTAGCTACGCATAAGACGTTTAGTTTTTTTGTTTAAACCCCATAGGGAATTATTCATAGACCTTTTACATATTTCAATATTAGGCTCAGCTCCTAATTGCAAAAGTAATATGACCATTTCAGTATGACCAGCTTCCAAAGCATGAACGAGAGCGAACTCCGGTAGTGGTGAACCTAAACTTCTTAATTGTGCAACGCCCTCCGTATGATTCTCTACTGCAAGCCAATGCAAGACATTCTCTCCAGAATAATTTACTGCTCTTAGACACTCTCTATTAGCAGTAACAATATCTTTTACTTTATATGGTTCATTAAGAACCGCATCAAGTAAAATGTCAAAATCGTGTGACTTATAACTATCTACTTCGTCATGTCTTCTCATAAAATTAGGTCAGCCAATGCTGAGAAAAATATAACAGCTTATTATAAGGAACCAAATATTAACAGCCTATGCAGATTCCGTATAGTTATTTAAAAAGCAGAACTGAAAAAAGCGAGTATGAGCTTAAACAACGGATGTTAGATTGTTGTGCGTTAAAAGCTTTTCACCAAATAGTGCTATCAACTAGCCTAATAAACGAACCAAAACCTCTTCATAAATTTCAGTAAGCTTTTCAATATCACCCACAGCAACACATTCATTAACCTTATGAATCGTTGCGTTTAACGGGCCAAGCTCTATCACTTGAGCTCCAGTGGGTGCAATGAAGCGACCATCTGAAGTTCCTCCTGCTGTAGAAAGTTCAGTTTCGTAGCCCATTACATTTTTGATCGCGTGTTGTGTTGCTTCGACGAGTTTTCCGGCAGAGGTGAGGAAGGCTTGGCCTGAGCAACGCCAGATGATCTCATATTCCAAGTTGTGTTTGTCTAAGATCGCGAGTAGGCGTTGTTTTAATTCATCGACGGTGACTTCCGTACAAAACCTAAAGTTACACATAACGCTAGTTTCACCGGGGATGACATTTTCTACGCCTGTGCCTGAGTTGATGTTGGAGATCTGGAAGGAGGTCGGTGGGTAGAATTCATTGCCTTCGTCCCATACTTCTTGTTGCAGTTCTTGTAGGGCAGGGAGCAGGTCGTGGATTGGGTTTTGAGCGAGGTGTGGATAAGCGACGTGGCCTTGGATACCTTTGACGATAAAGTCAGCACTGAGTGATCCGCGACGACCATTTTTGACCACATCGCCAAGTTTATTCGTGCTGGATGGTTCTCCGACTAGACACCATTCTATCTTTTCATTTCTAGCTTTCAAATGCTCTACAACCTTGGCGGTGCCTTCGGTAGCTACGCCTTCTTCATCGCTGGTGATCAGGAATGCAATGGATCCATTTGGCTTAGGATTTTTTTCTAAAAAGCGTTCCGTTGCGATAACCATTGCTGCAATACTGGTTTTCATATCAGCGGCGCCACGCGCGTAGAGCATGCCATCGCGAATGGTTGGTTCGAATGGATCAGAGTCCCATGCTTCAATTGGGCCGGTTGGAACGACATCGGTATGGCCGGCAAAGGCGAAGACAGGGCCTTCCGTGCCGAATCTTGCCCAAAGATTGTCTACTTTTCCAAAACGTAAATGTTCGCAGTTGAAGCCGATGGTGGACAGTCTGGCGGCGAGTAATTGCTGACAGCCGTCATCGTCTGGGGTGATGGATTGCTTGCTGAGGAGTTCGTTGGTTAGATCAAGTGATTTGGTCATGATAGGTATCTATTTTGTTAGTTATTGATCGGCTATAAGCCTATGGTTAGCGTTTGATGATAAGTGATTATTTCAGTTTTTTGCTGCTTTGAATACTGCTAATATCTCACTCGCTGTGTTGCGATTATTGGTATCTTGGCTGATAAAGCGTGGTACTTCGAACTCGCTGAACTTAGCTGTTTTGTAGAGTTTTTTTATCTCAGGTGTGTCATGGTTTGAGATGACGACACGTACGCCTTTAGCGGCGATCTCTCGTGCTAGATCAGCCAATTCTTCTTGTTTCTCTAGGCCGAAACCTTCAGCGCTATAGTTGGTGAAGTTGGCTGTTTTACTCAGCGGTACGTAGGGAGGGTCACAATACACCACGTCACCTTTCTCAGCTTGTCGCATGGTTTCTGCAAAGCTCGACAGCTGGAAGTCTGCATGGTGAGATTTTTGTTGGAAAGCTTGCATGGAGTCCACCGGTAGCGAGGGTTGTTTGTAGCGACCAAAGGGTGAGTTAAAACCACCCGATTTGTTGTAACGACATAGGCCGTTGTAGCAGTGTCTATTTAGGTAGATAAATAGAGCGGCTTTACGGCGGATATTCTTGCTATTGTTGAATTCATCGCGGTTGGCGTAATAGCTTTCAGCATTATTGCTATCTTGGAAAAGCTTTTCTGCGTAGCGAATAAACGTTTGGTTTTCTTTATGCAGTGTTTGATAAAGATTGATCAAATCAGGATTATTATCTGCAAGCAGGAAGTGGTCGTAATGGGTGTTTAAGAAAACTGCACCGGATCCAACAAAAGGCTCGATCAGACGATTAGCTGGTCCCAGAGCTTTGCTGATCCGTTCTACCAAACGGTACTTTCCACCCGGCCATTTCAGAAAAGGTCTGGATACGATCAACTGGATTCTTCTTGTGTCTTTGCCTTGATGCTTAGTGCGTGAATGTCAGATTCCATCATTTCAGCCAATGTGTCATAAACCATTCTATGACGTTTGATCAGAGATTGTCCGGTAAACTGATCAGAGACGATCGCGACGGTAAAGTGGCCTTTTCCTTCCTTAGCGCCAGCGTGTCCGGCATGCAGATGGCTGTCATCGCTGATGTCTAACTGATCAGGTGAAAAGGCTGCTTGCAGTTGAGTGCGGATCTGTTCGACGCGATCACTCATTACAAGTCGACTTTTTTGAAGGGTTTAACAATCACTTTTGCGTAAACACCTGCGAGCAGGTAAGGGTCTTCATCGGCCCAGGCTTTTGCACCTGTTAGTGAATCAAACTCTGCGATCACAAGGCTACCAGTAAAACCTGCTTCCCCCGGATCTTCGCTATCAATTGCTGGATGTGGCCCGACGAGTAAAAGCTTACCGTCATCTTTAAGCTTCTTAATTCTAGCGATATGAGCCGGACGAGCTTCCATGCGTAATGCTAGGCTGTTTTCGATATCTTCACTGATAATAGCGTAATACATTGTTGTTATTCCTCAGGTTCATTATTTGATGTCGACTCAGGTTCTTCTTCGATATAACGTGACATATACATGGCTTGGCCGATAACAAAAAGTACAGTAAGGCCGAGTATCCCGAAGAGTTTGAAGTTCACCCATGTTTCGGTTGGGAAGTTAAAAGCAACATATAAGTTGGCACAGCCTGTGGCGAAAAAGAAAATTGCCCATGCGTAATTGAGTTTGCCCCAAACGTGATCAGGCAAGACGACCTGTTCATCCATCATTCTGCGAATAATATTTTTGTTTCCGACGAATTGGCTTCCGAGAAAGACGATTGCAAATAGCCAATTGACAACGGTTGGCTTCCATTTGATAAAGCGTTCATCTTGAAAAATGAGTGTTGCACCACCCAGTACGACGATAAGTCCCATCGTGATCAGATGCATTTTTTCGACTTTACGATGTTTCAGCCACGAGAAGGATACTTGTCCAACCGAGACGACAATGGCAACAACGGTCGCCAGCATAATACCTTCTTGTGGATCTTGAGGGATTTTGAATGCGATAAAGAATAGGATAATAGGTAAAAAATCAAACAGGAATTTCATGAGATATAAAGTTAGAATAAAAAAGTTGTAGAGATTCTAGCGGAAAACGCCCCGTCATACACCTTAAACAGATATAATAGATGCATATGGGACAATATCTTCAAATTCATCCAGACAACCCTCAGTTACGTTTGATCAATCAGGCCGTTGCAGTGATGCGGAAAGGTGGTGTTGTGGTCTATCCAACAGACTCTTGCTATGCCATTGGTTGTCACATAGGCGACAAGGCTGCGCAGGATAAAATTCGTAAGATTAGGCAGTTGGATGATAACCATGATTTTACGTTAGTTTGCCGTGATCTATCTGAAATATCTTTATACGCAAAGATAGATAACAGTTCATATAAAAGCATTAAGTCACTGACTCCAGGTCCTTTTACATTTATACTTAAAGCAACTCGTGAAGTTCCTCGACGCTTACAAAACCCTAAAAGAAAAACCATTGGTATACGAATTCCTGACAATTCTATCGCGTTAGCTTTGTTGGAAGCTTTGGAAGAACCTATTATGAGTTCGACGCTACAAATGCCGGGTGATGATTTTCCGTTAAGTGATCCTGAAGAAATTTATGAACGACTCGGAAAATTAGTCGACATTGTCATCGATGGAGGCGCATGTGAATTAGAGCCTACTTCTGTGATCGAACTTATGAATGAAGCCCCCGTGATCAGACGTCACGGCCGTGGTGACGTCAGCCAATTTGAATAGGAAGCTATGTTTGAACTCTCTCTGATCCAAAAAATTATTGTTTGTGTCCCACCTATCTTGTTAGCCGTTACGTTGCACGAGGTTGCGCATGGCTGGATGGCTAAATTGCATGGTGATCGTACGGCCGAAATGCTGGGGCGATTAAGCTTAAATCCGATTAAGCATATTGATCCGATCGGCACTATTGCAGTACCAGCACTGATGGCTATCTCGACAGGATATATCTTCGGATGGGCGAAGCCAGTTCCTGTTTCATTTCGTGATCTTAATAGCCCGAAAAAAGATATGGCTAAGGTTGCCTTAGCAGGTCCTGCGGCTAATTTTATTATGATGGTTATCTGGGCTGTCATTTTAAAAATTATGCTAACGCTGCCTCAGTCATCAAATTGGCTGACAATCCCTTTAACCTATATGGCCTGCGTAGGTGTCTATATAAACTGCATTTTGATGGTGTTGAATCTGCTACCTCTACCACCGCTGGATGGAGGGCGAATTTTGACCTCTTATTTGCCCGGTCCACTCGCTTATAAGTTCAGTAAGATTGAGCCTTATGGATTGTTCATTCTTATCGGATTATTATTTCTTGGCTTTTTTGGAAAAGTTCTGACTCCAATTGTAGAAAAGACTATTGGACTATTCTCTAACTTTGTTGGGATTGATATTTCTGGTTTGGTCTATATCCTATTCAGTTAAAAAAATATTCAACTATTAGGGGTTATTACTTGGGTGTAAATGAACAGCGCGTAGAGATGGGCCGTGACCGCTGGAACGGGCATGTTGGCACTCAATTAATCCAATGTATGGAACGAAACAATGAGTGATGACATCGAGCCGTCTGAGCAGAGCGACGTCGAAGCAAACCAACCAGAAGAAGCATCCACTTTAACTGAGGTAGTGAGTTCTGAAGCTCTAACCGATTCCAAAGGTAATCCTGTTCAGGTAGAGATGCCTTTTGCGATCGTTCAAGGACAACCTCTGACGACACCCCCGAAAGATCTGTATATTCCACCGGAAGCATTAGAGATCATTCTCGAAGCCTTTGAAGGCCCGTTAGACTTACTGCTTTACCTCATTAAAAAACAAAACCTAAACATACTTGATATTCCGATTTCTAAAATCACCAAGCAGTACATGAGCTATATTGAAATGATGACGGAGCTCAACCTTGAGTTGGCGGCAGAGTATCTGGTGATGGCGGCTATGCTAGCTGAGATTAAATCACGCATGCTGTTGCCACGAATCCAAGATGATGAAGAAGACGAAGACGATCCTCGCGCAGAATTGATCCGTCGCTTACAGGAATATGAGCGTTACAAAAAAGCGGCAGAAGAAATAGATGAGTTGCCTCGCTTAGAACGCGAAATTTGTACTGCGGTTATCGATTTCCCTCATAAAAACCAAGATCGACCATTGCCCGAGGTTTCTCTCGAAGCCATTCTTAAGGCCTTTGGTGAGGTGATGAAGCGCACAGAATTGAGTACACACCACTATATTAAGAGAGAACCGCTATCTGTACGTGAGCGGATGAGCCTTGTCTTAGATATTATCGTTGGTGATGAGTTTATTGAATTCTCACGGTTGTTTGTGCCAGAAGAAGGCCGTGCAGGCATCGTTGTTTCATTGTTGGCGATATTAGAATTATTAAAGGAAACCCTGATCGAAATGGTACAGAACGAAGCCGAAGGCGTGATTTATTTACGAGCCGCCGCATGAACCAACAAATAAAAAACATATTAGAAGCGGCATTAATGGTTGCTGATGAACCCTTGAATATTGAACGTATGCTGTCGTTGTTTCAGGAAGAAGGTGCTGAACTGCCTGATAGACAAGAGCTCAAAGATGCGCTCGAAGCGCTTGAGGAAGATTACGTTGAGCGTGGTATCGAGCTTAAACACGTTGCTAGCGGTTATCGCATTCAGGCTAAATCTAGTGTTGCACAATGGGTGAATAAACTCTGGACGGAACGGCCTCCTCGATATACGCGTGCTTTATTAGAGACCATAGCAATTATAGCCTATCGTCAACCGATCACTCGTGGTGAGATTGAAGCGATTCGAGGCGTTAGTGTGAGTACTAATGTTATTAAAACCTTGCTAGAAAGAGAGTGGGTGAAAGTTGCAGGCCATCGTGATGTTCCAGGGCGACCTGCAGTTTATGCTTCGACCAGACAATTTTTAGACTATTTCAATTTAAAATCCATATCTGAGCTGCCAACATTAGCTGAGCTTCGCGATCTGGATGAAATAGCGGGCGATCTATTTAGCAAGGTTGAAGGTAATAAAACAGAAGCAAATGGAGAGAGCGCAGCTGAAGCGTCAGAAAGCGCTGAGATCGAAACGGATGCTGAGTCTACTCTTGATTCAGGCGAAGCAGATATTCAAACTGAAAACTCTCGTACTGAAGCTGTAAATAATGAAGATTCGATAGATAACGATTCAGGTAATAATGATTAACTATCAACAATATAAAGCATATAGTTAAAGTAAAATATACTAAAATAATAAAGGATATTTAAAACGTGAAACCGATTGTATTAAGTGGCTGTCAGCCATCAGGTGAATTAACCATAGGGAATTACTTAGGCGCCTTAAAACAATGGGTCGATATGCAGGATACTCATGATTGTTATTATATGTTGGTTGATCAGCACGCGATTACTGTCCGGCCGGATGCAGTGGCTTTACGAAATGCTGTGTTGGATGGCCTTGCGCTTTATCTCGCTTGTGGCGTAGATCCTGAGAAGAGTACGATCTTCATCCAGTCGCATGTTCCAGAACATAGCCAGTTAAGCTGGGTTCTGAACTGTTACACGCAAATGGGTGAGCTAAACCGCATGACCCAATACAAGGATAAGTCACGAAAGTCAGAAGCCAATATGAATGCAGGTTTGTTTACTTATCCTGTTTTGATGGCAGCGGATATTCTTTTGTATCGCGCGGATCGGGTACCCGTCGGCGAAGATCAAAAGCAACATTTAGAGCTCGCTCGTGATGTCGCGATACGTTTTAATAATATTCACGGTGATCTTTTTACGGTTCCCGAGCCTTACATTCCAGAGCAGGGCGCAAGGGTAATGAGTCTGCAAGATCCGACGAAAAAGATGTCTAAGTCAGACACGACAACCGGTAATTTTATTGGCTTGTTAGAAGATCCGAAAAAGATCACTAAGAAGATCAAACGTGCTGTGACGGATTCCGATGAAGAAGCTAATGTCTATTATGATGTTGCTGAAAAGGCCGGTGTATCGAATCTATTGACGCTGCTTTCTTGTGCGACTGGCCGCTCAATAGACTCTTTGGTTCCAGATTACGAAGACAAAATGTACGGTCATCTAAAAGGTGATGTTGCTGAAGCTATCGTAGCTATGTTGGAGCCGATCCAAGAAAAGTTTCATCAATATCGTAAGGATCAGGCTTTCCTTGATGAGGTTATGCGACAAGGGGCTGAAAAAGCTTCTGCTCATGCGAGCACTGTATTAGCATCGGTTTATGATGCGGTTGGCTTTATCGCACGTCCTTAATTATTCGATTTATAAGTTAGTCAATCAACGGGTTATAACTTTAGCCAGTTGATTTCTAACGCTGTTTGTTTGCCGATCAGGCAAGATTTCAAACTTTTGGGCATCTTGGACTCTTTTGCTGAAGTGGGAATTCGGCCAGCCATGATCTCCGCTTTTTTCTGCTGATAAGGGTTCGCTAAATCAGGTACTGCATAGCCGATCGGATAAATAGGCTCACCATTAGGCCCATATTTATCTGTCGCTCCGACCGTGTGTAAGAACTCATGTGCGATAACAATATTATTTTGCCCTTGCTGCGTCTTTTCGGCGAAGGCATTCACATAACCAAGCAGGCCCTTATTGAGCCCATATGAATGAGACAATGCCTTTCCATCAACCGTTTTATGATACAGCACGAACATTCGTGCTCGACGTAGGTTTGATTCATTATCGGGCGTATTTTGCCAGGCCCAATAACGAAACTTGATACTCCATGTAATAACCGAAAGTATGCTTGAATCCGGTTGCGGCGGTGTTGGGGGGAGAATATTGATCTGTGGCCCTAATGTTGTTTTGGTCGGCTTACTTAGGATCAGTTTGTATTTTTCAGCCTGCATGGCGGTGAACTTGTCGATACTGGCAAAGTGGTTATCTTTGAGGTTCGCAATATACTTATCGACCTCCGGACTATCATTGACATTTATCGGGTAAATCATGATCTCAACCGTTTTGTACCAAGAAGTTGAGGCTCGCTTTTGCTCATAAGAATAGAGCGCAACAAACAGAAGGATCAGAATTAAAAAAAAGATCCGGTAGGTCTTGAAGGTGGTTTTTGCCATTGATTTATTTGTCAGTTTTAAAATGTTATCTCACTGTTAAAGCAAGACTCACGCCGAGTTTATACGTTGAGACATTTTTAGAGCAGTATTTGATCAGTAAAGAAAAACTCGAGCAAGTTAAAGATCTGATCGGGTTTATCGTTTGTTATGATTTTTTAGTTTTCTACAAGATTAGAACGCCACATTCAATTGTATGCTGACAATATCAACGGAGGCATCATATTTACCCACTAAAATAGATTCAGGTAATGCACCAGCTTCAGGCGCAGCATGTGGCCCAGTGGTGTAGTCAATTTCTGGTGTGTTTACAAAGATGTGAGTGTAACCAAGATCAATAGACATATTATCGGTGAAGTTATAACTACCACCAAGCGCGACCCAGAACCGATCTTCATCGGCTATTCGCGGTGTGCGAAGTGCTGCACTTGGGATCGGTGTTTGCTCGAAGGCTAAGCCACCACGAAGACTAAACTTGTTATTGACCTTGTACGTTGTGCCAACAGCATAGCGTAAACTATTTTCCCATTGTTCAGGCGTAACCGCGTCTGGACGAGAAGGAAATGAGATGCGTAATTCTTCAAAGTTTCTCCACTTTGTCCAGGAGAGATCAGTTTGAACTGACCATTGAGGATTCACTTGATGAAATGCACTGATAGAAACAGATTCAGGTAATGAAAGTGAGGCGTCTAGTGTTTGGTTACTCAACAAAGGCTGTCCTGCTGCGGCAAGCCCCGATGCGAATGCAGCGGCTCCAGGGTGTGGGTGAAAAAACTCAGCTGCACCTGTTACGTCATGGCTTACCTTCGAACGATAATGAACTCCCAAGCGCGTGTCTGGTGTTGGTTCATAAGTGAATCCGAAATTATAACCCCAGCTCCAATCGTCTCCTTCAAGCCGTACTTGGCTATCGGTTCCGACTGTCCCTATGTTGGCAGGATTTGCTAAACCGGTTGCAGTGCAATTTGCTGCTAGGATCCGTCCTGCTCCTGCAAGGGATAAGCAAGTACCGGTCATATCAATCGCATTACTCAGTTTGACATCAACGTATTGAACGTTAACTCCGAAACCTACTGAGAACTTATTATTCACTTTATAGGCAAACGCTGGATTTAAATTAACCGTAGCTACATCGGAACGTAAGGCGTGATAGCGACCAACAAAGTCAGGGTCATGATCGGTAACAAGACCAAACGGAACATTTATCCCAAGCCCAACAACCATTCGATCATTGAGACTATGTGTTATGTAAAAGTTAGGGACCAAAGCATCTTTAGCACTATTATTATCGGAACCTGAAAGTGCGGCACCACCTAAACGAGGATTGGTGGTACTACCATTATTCTTGAACTCTCCATCAGGAAGTATTATGTGCAAGGCACTACTGAGATGTGTCCCTGAAAATTGCGTCATTCCTGCCGGATTAAACCAAACTGTAGATGCATCATCGGCAGAAGCAGCGCCACCAGAAAAAGCACTGCCGAGCCCTTTTACACTTTGTTCTGCGATGGCGAAACCAGCTGCTGAAGCGTTGGAAGAAGCTCCCGCGAGAATGAGTACGGGTAGCAGTGATTTAATTTGAGTATTTTTCATCTTTAGCCTTCCTCAATGATACAAACGCACTTTATATGATGTTGTTATAGCAGACGCGCGCTGCTATAACAGATCGGAGCTAAGAAACTTAGCGGCTGTTATACAACAGGCTGAAGTAGTATCTGCCCTCAATCGGTGTGCGATACAGACCTCAATCGTTCGGATCTGCGTAGCTCCGGCCTGTTTTATTGTCTACGAAAGACTCTTTCTATTATTTTGAGTGTAGCATAAAATAGAAAAAATCCATTTCTAATACCTGTTTTTACTTTTAAAAATAATAGTTTAGTAAATAAAGTGAATCCTATTTCTTGAACTTGAGAGGATAACCAACAATATCATATTGTTGATCTATTCCTGATTAAAGCCTGTTAATCTACTTCTCATAAGAGTTAACCAATTTTTAAAAAAATGTAGCCATGTTCTTAGCCTAAGAGCCGGTTATTGACATAAAGTAGAGATGAAAAGCTCAAAGGATCAATAGATTCACAAATGACAGATTTTGATGGAAAGCAATTCAGTAAGAGCTTAACCGGCAAACCAGGGGTTTACCGGATGCTTGATGAGAAAGAAACGGTTATCTATGTCGGTAAGGCAAAGAATCTCAAAAACCGTGTTAGCAGTTATTTTCAGGCGTCTAAGCAACACACGCCTAAAGTTCGATCCATGGTTGCACAAATAACAGCCATTGAAGTGACAATAACGCATACTGAGAAAGAAGCTTTAATACTTGAAAGTAACCTGATCAAGCAGTTGCGACCTCGCTATAACATCGTCTTGCGAGATGATAAAAGTTATCCTTACATTCATATTTCAACCGAACATAAATTTCCTCGTTTACGCTTTCATCGCGGTGCTAGAAAAGGGCGTGGTAAATATTTTGGGCCTTACCCAAGTGCAGGCTCAGTGCGACAAACGCTCAATCTCTTACAAAAGCTATTTCAAGTTAGACAGTGTGATGATAGTTTTTTTAATAATCGCTCTCGCCCATGTCTGCAACATCAGATTAATCGATGCACTGCTCCTTGTGTGGGTTTTATTGAAAGTGATGATTACAAGGCTGATGTCCGTAATGCTGAGTTATTTTTACAAGGCAGAAATCAGGAGGTGATTACAACACTAGCGGATAAGATGGAGCAGGCTTCTACGGACTTAGAGTTTGAAACAGCAGCTAGACTTCGTGATCAGATCAGTTCTTTACAAACCATACAACAGAAACAATATATTAGTTCCGGTAGTAAAAATGTTGATATCATCGCCTGTGAGATAAAGGAGGGGATTGGATGTGTCGCGTTATTCTTTATTCGTGGCGGTCACAATCTTGGAAACAAGGTGTTTTTTCCTGCGCATACAAAAGAGTCCGGGGAAGAAGAGATCTTAGAGGCATTTATCTCTCAATATTATTTGTCAGAGCGAACTGATCGTGAAATCCCTAATAGTATTTTACTCAGTCATAAGGTCGGAGATAGTGATTTGATCAGTCAAATTTTAGAAGCGCAAAGTGAGCATAAAGTAGCGATCAAAACGGAATTGCGCGGTGATAGCGTACGATGGATTAAAATGGCGAAGGAAAACGCTGCGCTGGCATTAGCACAAAAATTATCGACCACGAGCAGTCAAAGGAAACGAAATCAAGCGCTAACAGAAGCGATCGGAATGGATGAGCCTATCGAGCGGATCGAATGCTTTGATATCAGTCATTCACATGGTGAGGCGACCGTTGCATCTTGCGTAGTATTTGGCCCAGAAGGCGCTTTGAAAGCTGAATACCGCCGCTTCAATATCAAAGGCATTACTGGTGGTGATGATTATGCAGCGATGCATCAAGCCCTAGAAAGACGCTATTCACGTATGCAAAAAGAAGATGGTAAAATGCCCGAATTACTGTTGATCGACGGTGGTAAAGGGCAGGTTGCTCAGGCTGTCGCCGTATTAGAAATGTTGCAGATCAGCGAGGTTACCATTGTAGGTGTCGCAAAAGGTCCAAGCCGCAAAGCTGGCGAAGAAACACTTGTGCTTTCAGATGGGGACGATACCATGTCACTTGCAGCAGATGCTCCCGCATTGCACTTGATCCAACAAGTTAGAGATGAAGCGCATCGCTTTGCGATAACAGGGCATCGGCAACAACGAGACAAGAAAAGAAGAACTTCCCCTTTGGAAGGAATTGAAGGGGTAGGGAGTAAAAGACGACAAGCTGTTATCCGCCATTTTGGTGGCATACAAGGCGTTGCAAAAGCGGGCGTAGAAGATCTCGCAAAAATACCTGGAATAAGTAAACAAATAGCCGAAAAAATTTATCAAGCATTTCACGAATGAATATACCTAATATACTGACACTGTTACGCATCGCACTAATCCCTGTTTTTATTGTGATTTTCTACCTCCCATATTCTTGGGCGCGAGAGGTTTCGGCACTCATCTTTGCCTTAGCAGCACTCACCGATCTACTCGACGGTTATCTTGCGAGACGCTTAGGACAAGAATCATCATTGGGGGCATTTCTCGATCCTGTCGCTGATAAATTAATGGTTGCAACAGTCTTAATAGTTCTTCTTCAACAACACCCAACGGTGTGGATGGCGATCCCCATCGCTATCATTATCGGCCGAGAAATTACTATATCGGCTCTACGTGAATGGATGGCAGAAGTAGGGGCTAGAAGCCAAGTCGCTGTGTCATCACTGGGAAAGGTTAAAACAACCGCACAAATGATAGCGATCTTCTGCTTGATCTATCAAGAATCAATTCTCAATATTCCAGTTTTCACCGTTGGCTATATACTTTTATACATTGCAGCAGTGCTTACCGTCTGGTCGATGTGCATCTACCTGATCGCTGCATGGCCAAGGTTATCAGAAGGTTAGAAAAGTCAACAAAAAATATTTGCATCAAGCAACAAAATAAAAGTAAAATTTTTCACATTCATCCTTGACAGATCGGCTGCAACCTATAAAATGACGCCACTTAATCAAGCGGGAATAGCTCAGTGGTAGAGCACAACCTTGCCAAGGTTGGGGTCGCGAGTTCGAATCTCGTTTCCCGCTCCAAAGTATCCATAAAAACCCCGGAACATCCGGGGTTTTTAGTTTTAAAAGTAGGATAAGATCAGGATTGGCAAAACACTTAGGCTGAATGGCAGAGTGGTGATGTAGCGGCCTGCAAAGCCGTGTACCCCGGTTCGATTCCGGGTTCAGCCTCCAAACCTGATCATAAAGGTCCACCCTCACAATATGCCCGGGTGGCGAAATTGGTAGACGCAAGGGACTTAAAATCCCTCGGTGGCAACACCGTGCCGGTTCGACTCCGGCCCCGGGCACCATTCAAAATCAATAAGTTACGTTGAAATTCAAGACTAACTGTTTTTCTCAGGTGTTGTAGCGCGTCGAATGGTTTGATCGATCGCGTCAAATGGTTTAAGCGATTTTGATTTCTCTACAAATAAAAAACGGGTGTTTTCTGGCTGTTTAATGGGGTGATAATGCCTTGTTTAATAGATACGCGACCACCTACGTTCACACCTGATATCGCACCAGCTTGCAAGTGTAATGGTCTAATAAAGTTGAATGAATTTATAGCCTATACTTTTGAAGTATAAA
>OJDV01000480.1_pt1 | contig 14054 bp, 10 predicted proteins | sample 1592911 | NCBI WGS metagenome assembly OJDV01 (sample SAMN05416860, study PRJEB24817) | seawater metagenome | isolation source: Sea water | place: Canada:Atlantic | collected 2013-11 | reverse complement strand
GAGATTTCTGCCTGTCTCGTGGGCTCGGAGATGTGTATAAGAGACAGACTTGAAATAGATTTAAATAGACAAGGTATTGATCTAGGCCCAGATATTGAAAGCTGTATGGGGTTTACGGTTATCTTAGATGCAGATGTTGGGGATCCAGGTTTTGTTTACCAATGGTTTCTTAATGGAACATTAATTCCTGGAGCTACAGACCCCGAATATTCAGCAACCACAACTGGAACTTATAGAGTAGATGCTTTTGAAGGTGTTTGTTTCGTGACAGGAGAAATATTTGTCAATTTTAATGCACCTCCCATAGCAGTTGTTCCTGATGATTTAGCTGTATGTGATGAGGTTCCTAATGATGGTTTTTCGATATTTGATTTAACGCTACGCGATGCACAGATTATTAATGGTCAGCCGGATACTTTTGTGGAGTATTATGTATTAGAGGCAGATGCTGAGTCTGGCACTAATCCGATAGCACCTCCAACGGCTTATGCTAATGTTTTAGAGGGTTATCAAGTTGTTTTCGCGAGATTAGAAGAGATAACACTTGGATGTTACGATGTAGTACCAATGGTCTTACAGGTGGATAAGGCTCCTGCAATTACGGATCCAATAGAGGATTATTTTATTTGCGATAATGATCAGGATGGTTTTGAGGATTTTGATTTAACGAGCAAAGATGAAGAGATATTAAACACTTTGGTAGGAGTTGTTTTGAGTTATTATAATACACAGGGGGATGCCTTGGCAGGGACAAATGTTATTCTTACTCCTACGGTTTATACAAGTGGAGGTGAGACGATATGGGTACGAGCTGAGAATTCAGCATCTTGTGTAACGGTATCTTCTTTTGATTTGGTTTTGGGGCTGGTTCCTATTTATGTGGAGGTACCTTTATTTAGCCAATGTGATGATGATATTGTGGATGGTTTTACGGATTTTGATTTAAACACACAGAATGTTACTATTATAAATGGCGACACAAATTTGAGTGTTACTTATTATGGCACTCAGGTGGATGCTGATGTTCCACAGAACGCCTTAGTAATTCCCCATACCAATACGGTAAATCCGGAGACGGTCTATGTCCGTGTTGAGAGTAATGTTACGGGTTGTTATGGTGTTTTTGCGATGGAATTAGAGGTGATAGCCCCGCCAGATATTTTTGAGCCAGAGGCTTTGGAGTATTGTGATCCAGACAATGATGGCTTTGGGGAGTTTATGTTAACGGATGCGGACTTGCAGGTTACCGGCGGAGTACCCACTGGAAACTTAGAGGTGACGTATCATTATTTATTAGAAGATGCTATTAACGGGGTATTGCCCTTAGCGAGTCCTTATTTTAATGATGTTCCTTTTTCCCAGATTGTATTTGTACGCTTGTTGGATCAAGCCACGGGTTGTTATTCTATTACGACTTTAGAATTGTTGGTTTTGGATTCTCCTCAGATAATCACACCTTCGGATTTAGTGCTGTGTGATACGGACGATGATGGGATTGTCTTTTTTGATTTAACCCAGGCAGAAGAAGAATTGTTAAATGGATTGGATCCGGCGTTATATACTATTAGCTATTATGAAGATATTAATTTAACCATAGCGATAACCAATCCTGGGAACTATCCTAATATTCCTCCTAGTCCACAGACGATTTATATCGTGGTGGAGGATATCGCTAATGAATGTCTGAGTCAGACGACCTTATTGTTATGGGTGGAGATACCTCCGGTACTTATAGCACCTACACAGATGGAGCTTTGTGATTCTACGGAGATTACGGGACCCGATGATGAGACGGAACCTTTTGATTTAGAGAGCAAGACCGATGAGATTACTGGCGGTGATGTAAATATTAGTATTACTTATCACCAGACTCAAGGAGATGCCGATACGGGCGATAACCCACTGGTTAGTCCTTATATTAATGTGACTAACCCTCAGACGATATTTATTCGAGCAGGGGATAGCAACACTTCTTGTGTGGTAAGTCAGGGGATTACTTTGGACTTGGTGGTGAATCCATTACCATCTCCAATTACTCCGACACCATTAGAGGCTTGTGATGTTAATAATGATGGTTTTGCAGATTTTGATTTAATTTCGAAGGACGATGAAATTATTGGCGGTGAGCCAGGGGTAGGGGTCAGTTATTACGAGACGTATTTAGATGCCGAGCAGGGTATTTTTGCCTTGACGAGTCCTTATACCAATATTGTAACTCCTTTACAGACCTTGTATGTACGTGCCGAGTATGTGTCTCCTGGGACAGAATGTTTTAGAATTATAGAGTTGGACCTTATTGTAAATCCTACGCCTATTATTCCTTTGGATATGGAGGACTTGGTAATTTGCGATGAGGATCAGGATGGTTTTGCTGTATTTGATTTAACTCTGAAGGCAGATGAGATTTACGGATCTCAAGATCCTGTTGATTTTACCCTTGATTATTATACTTCTCAGGCGGATGCAGAAGGGGATGTTAATGCTATCGCTAACCCGACCGCATTTTTAAATACGAGTAATCCACAGACCATATGGGTAGGATTGGAAGATAATATTACCAATTGTATAAAAGTAGGATTCTTTGATATTCGAGTAGAGATGGGCTCCGCGATTTTCCAACCCGAGCCACTTAGTCAGTGTGATAATTTGGGTCAGGAAAATGATGGTTTTGCTTTATTTGATTTAACCCAGAAGGACGATGAGATAACTGGAAATGCCCCAGGGATGGTGGTAAGTTATTATGAGGATCAGTTAGATGCTCAAGAGGGGGAGAATCCAATAGATCCAGATACGGCTTATGAGAATACTTCTAACCCGCAAGTTATCTGGGTAGGGGTTACGGATGTCAATACGGGCTGTTATCAGGCTAGTGTTTATTTAACTCTTCGTGTGGTAGCTAATCCATCTGCGCAGGATCCAGATCCTATTGTACTTTGTGATGTCGATAGTCCTGGTGATGGGATAGAGATTTTTGATTTAACGATCCGTGAGGCTCAGATATTAGATGGCGAGACTTGGGATGTGACTTATTATGAAGACTATGAATCTGCGGTAGATAATTTAGATGCCATCGCTATCCCTACAGGGTATCCAAATATAAGTAACCCACAGACTATTTATGTAAGAGTTACTATCGATATAGCGGACTCTGATTCTTGTTTTGAGATCGTGGAGTTAGAGATAGTAGTAGATGCTCTTCCAGATGTTAGTGGTGGGGTTACCGATTATACTATCTGTGAGATAGATAATGATGAGATGGCTATCTTTGATTTAACCTCGAAAATCGATGAGATTTTAAATGGTCAAGACCCACTTGTTTATCAGGTATTGTTTTATGAGAGTCAGGCAGAGGCCGATGCGATGTTGAATCCGATTCAAGATCCAGAGATTTATGAAAACCTTTCCAATCCACAGACGATTTGGGTAGTGATTTCAAATATGGATTCTGAATGTTTTGTTTCGGCACTTAGTTTTGATTTAATAGTAGAGGAGGGCGCTATCGCTAATACGCCTTTAGACCCTTATTCGCTTTGTGATAATTGGAATGAGAACGATGGTATTGCAGAGTTTGATTTAAGCGATCCGGATCTAGTAAATGAGATCTTAGGCGGTCAGAGTCTTATAGATTACACCTTGGAGTTCTTTGGAAGTTTAGATAATGCAGAGACTGCAACTAATGCTTTACCAGATTTATATGTCAATACGATTAACCCACAGGTTATTTACGCAAGGGTTACCAATATTGCAACAGACTGTTATGCTATTGCGGAAGTAATCTTAAAGGTAGAGCAGTTGCCTATATTGAGTTTAGATTCGGAGTATATGCTATGTGTAGATGGGGATGGGAATCCAATTCCTGGTGATGATGGAATCTCACCACCGACGATAGATACGGGACTAGATCCATCGCTATACATTTTTGAGTGGCAGGTAAACGGAGATGTTTTATTAGGAGAAATAGGAGCATCCTTAACAGTTATGCAGGAGGGTCTTTATGTAGTAACTGCCACTGAGATAGCAACCGGATGTAGTTCGGATGCAGAAACGAATGTAATCACTTCATCGCCACCACTGGTTTATGATGTGGTAGTGGTTAGTGGTGCTTTTGCAGAATTGCATAATATTTTGGCAACGGTAGAGGATCCACCTGAAGGCGGATTAGGGACCTATGAGTTCCAGTTGGACGATGGACCTTTTCAGGACCAGGGGAGTTTTGTCAATGTCGAGGCAGGAAACCATACGGTAACTATACGTGATAAGAATGGATGTGGTAGTGTAACGGTAGATGTAGGAGTGATTGATTATCCTAGGTTTATGACACCGAATGAAGATGGATATCATGACACTTGGAATATCATTGGAATAGCATCTGGTGATCCTACGGCAAAAATTTATATATTTGACCGCTATGGCAAGTTATTGAAACAGATTAGTCCACTAGGAGAAGGATGGGATGGAACATATAATGGAAATCCATTACCTTCGAGTGATTATTGGTTTAGAATCGAGTACAAAGAAAACGGAATACAAAAAGAATTTAAAGGGCACTTTAGCCTGAAAAGATAGATAATTATTATTATGAATATGAAAAAAACCTACGTTGTCTTATTATTATTGCTCTCACAGATGGCATTTTCACAAGACGGAATCCCTGTTTATTCAGATTATTTATCTGATAATTTGTATTTATTGCATCCATCCATGGCTGGTGCTGCATCATATAATCAAGTACGATTAACTGCTAGAAGTCAATGGGGGGGTGTAGAAGATGCTCCTAAAATGCAAACCTTGAATTATAACACTAGGGTGGGGGAAAGCTCTGCAATTGGAGCTATATTTTTCAATGATAAAAATGGATATCATTCACAAACAGGAGGATATTTAACCTATGCACATCACCTTAAGTTTTCAAGAAGTGATGCTGATTTAAATCAATTGTCTTTCGGAATTAGTTTTGGACTAATACAATCAAGATTAGATGAAACTAATTTTGATCCAGAAGATTTTGATCCAATCATCGCAGGGATAATTCAAAGTTCTTCCTATTTTAATATAGATGCAGGAGTATCCTATAATTTTCTAAACTTTTCGAGTCATTTTACAATAAAGAATATAATATTCCAAAATAGAAAGATTAATGACGAAGGATATGAATCTAATAACCAAAGAAAATATTTGATCTCTGCAGCTTATGCAATTGGTCAAAATGGAGCAACTTGGACTTATGAGCCTTCTTTCTTAGTTCAGTTTGCTGAAAGTTCAGGAGAGCAAGCTTTCGATATTAACTTTAAGGCTTATAGAAAAATGGATTTTGGTAGGTTATGGGGTGCATTATCTTATCGTAGAAGTTTGGATGGTGCTGAATATGTAGGTGGAACTCAAAAATTACAATATATCACACCAATAGTTGGTATTAATTTTAATAAATTTATGTTTGCCTACACATACTCTATACAAACTGGTGAAGTAAAATTTGATGGTGGCTATCACCAAATTACGCTTGGATTTAATTTCTTAGGAGGACGTGATGCACCTTATGAGTGTAATTGTCCAGCAATAAATTAAAATAAAAAAAACCTTTCTTTATAAAGAAAGGTTTTTTTTATTTTAATATTTTATAGATATTAATTCCAAGTATAATTCTTTTTTTCAGCTTGTTTTTTCAAAAATTGAATCATTACACTTTTTAAGCCATTTGTATTTTCTTTTTCAGCATTGGGAAAAAAATACCTTCGTTTTTTATTTAACTCTATGATTTTCTTCTGAAACTGCTCTCGTTCTTTATGCTATATAGCTTCATAAGCTTTTAACTCTTCATTGGATTTATTTTTTAAATGATCTGATAATACTTTTATTAACCCAAGTAGGCGACAGACTATTCGAAACCGTATTTGTTACCGCATATAACCAATATGCTTTAAATGCTCATGCTTCTTATTATTTATTAAAACCAATAGCTATAGATAATTTAATTGAAGCAGTAGACTATGTTTATGAGATTAAAGAAAAAGAAAACAAGCTCCAGCAGACCATTTTAAAGTCTGTTAATGCAAAAGTAACTGGAAAGTTAACAATTCCCCAAGCAACAAGGATTTGGGGTGTTAGAAGTGAAGAATATACTTTATTGCCAAGCGGATGATAATTACACTCAAATCTTATTTGGTAAATGTAAATGCTGTTGTGGAATATAGAAAAGGAAAAAGAGGAAGTGTTGTTCTAGAAAATGGCAAACAAATTATGGTAAGCCCTTCTTGTAAAAAAGAACTAATGCATTTTTTAGATAACTAAAAGGCTAAGTTTTTTATGGTAACCTTATTGGAATAATCTATTAAAAACTTCCGTAGTACATTAATTTCTGAATTAGTAAAGAATTGTAGCTTTGGTTTTTCCTTGCTAAGAGAGGCTAAATTATAGAGATCAAGGATGTTTTTTGTTTGCCTTGCAATAGCTTCTCCAGAATCAATAATACTTACATTTTCTGGAAGTAATTTTTTTAATTGCGGAATAAGGTATGGGTAATGACTACAGCCTAATACAAGGTAGTCTATGTTTGCTTTTAACATTGGCTGAAGGTATTTTTTTAAAAGCATAATAGTTTCATCGCTATCTATATTTCCTTCCTCGATTAAAGGAACCAAGCCCTCGCCAATAACTTCAATTATAGAAATGTCGTTGGTAACTTCTCCTGAAGTTGACATAAAAAGACTGCTATTTAAGGTGCCTTTTGTTGCCAAAATACCAATGTTTTTGGATTGGGTTTTTAAAGCAGCAGGTTTTATTGCTGGCTCAATGCCAATAATTGGAACATTAAACTTTTGTCTTAAAATAGAGATGGCATTAGTGGTAGCGGTATTGCATGCAACCACTATTATTTTACACCCCATTTCTAATAATAACTCTGTGTTTTTTATACTTAATGAAATAATTTCATCCACAGATTTATAGCCATAGGGAGCATTTTTACTATCTGCTAAGTAAATAGTATTCTCAAACGGTAGTAGCGAATGAATCTCCTTCCAAATAGAAGTTCCACCTACTCCAGAATCAAAAATGCCTAAGGGTTTATTATTATACATAGCTGTAAAAATAAAAAAAACCGCTCATCAAAAGAAGAGCAGTTTTTTTATATTGAAATAATGGAATTATTATATTCCTAATTCTTTTTTAACATCAATTAAAAGGTCTTTTCCTTCTGCAAGTAATAAACCATTTTTATCCATTACATATTGAAATCCTTGTGCTCTTCCAACTTTTTCGATAGCAGTACGTGCTTTATCTAAAATTGGAGCATATAAATCTTCTTGTTTTTTCTGAAGATCGTCTAAAGCACCTTGTCTGTAGGCACTAATGTTTGCTTGCATCCCTTGAACTTCTTCTGCACGTTTAGCATTTTCTTCTGCTGTTTTACTCTCAGCTTCAACTTCGTATTGTTTGATTTTTGTTTCAAACTCTTTTACTAAAGTTTTTATTTCTGTGTCGTAAGTTTTTTGAAGTTTTTCTAATTGGCTTTGTGCTGCTTTCATTTCTGGCATAGCTTCAGCTAAAGCTTGTGTGTCGATATGGGCAACATTAGATTGTGCGTTTACAAAACTAGTAGCACCGATAAAAATTAGTATTGCTGCAAATAATGATTTTAATTTTTTCATTGTAATAGTATTAATTTTATGTGTTATTGTTTATTTAGGTTATTATTAATTACTTATTTGTTCCATTCCCGTTATTGTCTTCCCCTTCATTCTCCTCTTCATTAGTGTCCCCGTTGTTTTTGTTAGCTCTAACTTCAGCGATAGAATCTTTCTTTCGTTGCCTCTCGTCTAATAAAGCTTGTCTTCTAGCATCATATTCTGCTTTCTTTACAGCACGAACAGAATCCCGAACTCTTTTACGTTCTGCCATCATTAATTCGCGTTCGTCCTTTTTAGCTTCAACAGCTTCTTCTCTTTCTGTTACCGCTTGATCTTCTTCTAAAGAAAGATCCTCTTTTTGTTGTACTTCTTTCTTCTCTTTTTTAGAGTTTGCTTGCGTTCTTTTAGCAGTACGGGTAATACTACGTAGTACAATATCGCTAATGTCGTGCCTTTCAGCAGAAAAAAGCATTACAATATCTGCAGATTTATCAAAAATGAAATCGTATTTTTTACTTTCGGCAATTTCTTGAACAATATTAAATACTTGATCTTGGATTGGCTGTACTAATTGTCTTCTTTGAATGTATAAATCACCATTAGGTCCAAATCGATCCTGTTGGTATTTTAACATTTCATCTTCTTTAATTTTAATGTCTTCTTCTCTTTCTTCAACTAATTCTGCAGTAAGCAGGACTCTTTCAGAACTTAAATTAATATTCATTTGCTCCACTTCGTTCATCATCTTGTCAATATCATTTTTCCAACGTTGTGCTTTTCCATCTAACTGTGTAGAAGCTTCTCTATATTCTGGAACATTTTCTAAAATATATTCCATATCAATATAGCCAATTCGAACTCCTCTTTGAGCGTTAGCTGAAAATGTAAAACATAAAATGGTTAGAGCAATAAATAATAACTTTTTTGTTCTCATAGCGATTAATTGTGTTTTAAGAAAATAACGTGCCATAATTAAAATTGTTGTCCTATAATAAAATGTGTTTCCCATCCATTTGGCTGTGCAGTTCCTGGTATTGGATCGAATCCATAAGCAAAATCTATTCCTAATAATCCAAATGCAGGCATAAATATACGTAATCCTACGCCAGCAGACCTATTTAATTGGAATGGATTATAGTTTTTAAACTTACCATAAGATTCTCCTGCTTCAACAAAAGTTAGCGCATAAATAGAAGCTAACTGTTTTAATGTGATAGGGTATCTCAACTCTAATGTAAATTTATTATAGATAGGATCTCCATCAATCCCAGATAAAGATTGGTTAGGATAACCTCTTAAAGCAATAACCTCACGACCATCTAAACTAAAAGAACCAAGTCCATCTCCTCCAAGATAAAATCGCTCAAAAGGAGGAATACCTCTATCTTGGTTATAAGCACCTAAAAATCCAAATTCAGCATTGGTTTTTAATACTACTTTACCAACAACAGTAGTATACCAAGTAGCTTTGAATTTTAGTTTATAGTATTCTAACCATCTAAAACGTTCTTGATCAATTTCAGCTATTCTTTCAGTAGCGTCCACATACCCTGGATCACTAGGAGCTACTCCAATTAAATCTTTTCTTTCATCAGCTAATTCTCCATAATCTGTACTACTAAATGCAGAATAAGGTATAGTTATCTTTGCAGTAGCACTAAATTCAGAACCTGAAGTAGGGAAAATTGGATTAGTTGCGGTGTTGTTTCTACTAATTCCAATGGTATATGCTAAATTGTTAGATTCTCCATCACCAAATGTAAATAGTCCAGTATTGTAATTTTTTAGATTATAATGTTGGTAACTAACAGCATTTGAAAGCGTAAAGAAATCATCTGGCCATTTTAACCTTTTTGCCATACCAACAGACCCTCCAGTAATTAGGAATCTACGGTCTTTATCTACATTATTAGCTCTAGGGTCATAAAAATATTGAATCGTATGTGAAATTGAAGTGCTTAACTGTACTGGTTTTTTTCCTCCTAACCAAGGTTCAGTAAGTGATAAGCTATAAGTTTGATAATAACGACTCCCTTGAGCTCTAATGGATAGTTTTTGACCATCACCCATTGGAAGAGGGCTATATGCTTCTTTATTAAATATATTTCGTAGAGAAAAATTGTTAAAAGATAGACCTAAAGTTCCAACAAATCCACCACCACCGTAACCACCTTGTAGTTCAATCTGGCTAGATCCTTTTTCAACCACAGAATATTCCATGTCTAAGGTTCCATTATTAGGGTCAACATTTAAAAAGTTAGGCGATATTTGTTCAGGATCAAAATATCCTAATTGACCTAATTCTCTTATAGTTCTAACTACATTACGTTTACTGTATTTTTGACCTGGTCTTGTTCTTATTTCTCTATAAATTACGTGGTCATTAGTTTTGTCATTACCAACTACAGTTATATGATCGAAATAAGCAATTTTACCTTCATGGATTCTTATTTCAAAATCTATTGTATCATTTCTTACAGCAACCTCTACTGGGTTTATTCTTGAAAACAGATACCCATTGTTTTGGTATAAGTTAGTAAGGTCATTAGCTTCAGGATCGGTAACGTCTTCAATACGCTCTTGTAATAAAACTCCATTATAAGTGTTACCTTCATTTAGTCCAAGTACTCCTCTTAATTGAGAATTGGTATAGACACTGTTTCCAATAAAACGAATATCTCCAAAGTAATATTTTTTACCTTCTTCAATATTTATTCTTAAAACAATATTCTTATCATCTTTAATAATAAGGGAATCACTTAAAATACGAGCATCACGGTAACCACTTGAAGTATATTTTTTAAGCAAAGCTTCTTTGTCTATTTCATAGTTGCTTTCCGTAAATTTTGATCTTTTCCAGAAACGAACAAAAGATTTTTTCTTCGTTTCTTTGAAGGTTGCTCTCAGTTTTTTATCAGTTAAGGCTTCATTACCTACAAACTCAATATCTTTAATCTTTACTTTTTCTTTTTTATCAATAGTAACAGTAAAATGCTTTGAGAATTCTATTCCTAAACTGTCTTGATATGGGGCTGTTGTAATGTCTACTTGTGTGTTAAGATACCCTTCATCTCTATATTTTCTCTTTATATAGTTCTTTGTGGTTGTCACAAGGTTTTTAGTGATTTTTACACCACCTTTTAAATTATTGTCTTTAATAATTTCTTTTTTCTTCTTCTTCTTAACCCCTACTATAGTTACATCCTTTATTTTAGGAAGTTCAACTATATAAAGTTCTAAGTCAACATGATCTCCTCTAATATCTGTTACATAAAAAGCTATATCGCTAAAAAGGCTTTGTTCCCAAAGCTTTTTTGTTATTTCACTAAGTTTTTCACCCGGGATATAAATCCTATCTCCAGTTTTTAAACCTGTAAATGCTATTACAGTTTTCTCGTTAAAACTTTGTGCTCCAGTAACTATAATAGTGTCTATAGTATATTTTTTATTTCCCTGAAGTTCTAATTGCTGTGCATTAATAGTAAAAATAGAGAATATTGTAAAAAGTAAAATACAATAAACCTTTCTATATGTATGTAAAAGTGGACTATTAGTTAATTTGCTCACTGGTCTTTCCAAATCTTCGTTCTCTGTTTTGATAGTTTAATATTGCTTCAAAAAGGTTTTCTTTTGTGAAATCCGGCCAAAGTACTTCTGTAAAGTATAGTTCAGCATACGCTATTTGCCATAGTAAAAAATTGCTAATACGTTGTTCACCACTGGTGCGTATTAATAAATCTACATCTGGTAAATCACGGGTGTAAAGATGATTATTAATTACCGATTTGTCAATATTTTCGGGCGAAATTAGGTTATTTTTAACTTTAAGACTAATCTCTTTAATAGTTTTTATTAATTCTTCTCTAGAACCGTAACTTAATGCAAGTGAAAGTGTAAGCCTAGTGTTGTTTTTAGTTTTTTCAATAACATCTGTAAGCTCATTATATACGGTCTTTGGCAATAATTCTAAATTGCCAATTGTAGTTAGCTTAATGTTGTTTTTCTGAAGTGTTTCTAGTTCTTTTTTTAGGGAAGAAATTAAAAGTTTCATCAATAGTTCGACCTCTATTTTTGGACGATTCCAATTTTCCGTAGAGAAGGCATATAGTGTTAAATATTTAACATTGATTTCCGCACAAGCTTCCACAACTTGTTTTACCGTTTTTGCTCCACTTTTATGACCAAGATTTCTGAGCATTCCTCTTTTTTTTGCCCAACGACCATTGCCGTCCATAATAATGGCAATATGTTCAGGAAGCTTAGTGCTATCTATTTGGTCTATTAAGGACATGGGCTGTTAAAAATTACAATAACAAGGTTTTCTTCCAAAGGTATAGGTTAAAGTAATACCAGTAAAAACATACCAATCATTATTATTAACATTACCGAACTTTAAGCTTTCATTATCTTCTAATCCTTTTACAGGGTTACTACCATCAAGGTCATCTGTAAAGGTATATCTTGCTCCAATTTCGGCAGCAATAACAAACTTTGTCCCAAGGGTTGCTTTGTAGCCTAATGTCATAGGGATGGCAATAGCCGAAGCCCCATCATAATCTTTAATTATATCTCCTGAAGTTTTGTACAATGCTTTGTACCAGAAGTAAGTTAGTCCAGTGTATAAATAAGGAGTTGAAACAGGCCTGCCACTATACATGTTAAAATCCCAGAAGGTGTATTCTATACCAGCTGAGATTTCTGTAATATTATTTTTAAAAGAATACCCTCTTTCTTTTCGTCTACTTTCTTTGGAGTCATTATCATCTCCTTCAATCTGAGCAAACATGATAGATCCTCTAAAGGCATGCCTTGCGGTTCTATTCCACTTAAATAATGCTCCAAAAGCAGGGGTGTTTGGCGCTATATATGTTGTTTTTCCAACATCTCCTATATAATTGGCACCTCCAAGAAAACCACCTATCTCATAAGTTTGAGAAAACGCAGATAGCGATAGTAATAGTATTAAAAATGTGCTGGTATATAACTTCATACGGGTAAAAGTTTGCAAATATAATAATAAACTTTGCATCTAAGAACGATAAATTAAATAGTCTTTGTTGATTAACAATATTTGGAAGTATTTATTGTAGTATAGTGTTTTAATTACGTTTATCTTCTCCCCAAAGTAGCTTTTCGCGTAGTGTTTTTATAAAACTATCTTCTTTTAATTGAACTAGTTTAATGCAAAAAGGAGCTTTTTTTATAGTGATTACTGTCTTGTCTTTTAAGGTTGCAATTCTTGAATCTAAAGAAGTTAAATAGGACTTTTCTCTTCCCGAAACTTTTAAAGTGATGGTGCAGCTGTCTGGAATGACCAATGGACGAGCTGTTAAATTATGAGGTGCTATAGGGGTTAACACGATGCTGTTGGTTCTCGGGTCTATAATTGGCCCTCCACAACTTAATGAATACCCTGTAGATCCTGTTGGAGTAGAAACAATAAGACCATCAGACCAATATGAAGTAAGGTGTTTGTCATCGATTAAAGTTTCTACCTTAATCATCGAAGTGGTATTCTTTCTGTTGATAGCAATTTCGTTTAAAGCAAAATTGAGAGGATTAATTTTATCATTAATAGGGTCTGTTGTAATTGTTAACAAACTTCTTTCCGAAATTCTGTATTCTCCATTAAGAATTTGCTGTAAACTTTCGGTTATTTTTTCTTTCTGTATAGTTGCTAAAAAACCTAATCTTCCTGTATTTATACCAATAATAGGAATTCCTAAATCTCTTACATAAGTAACCGACTTAAGCAAAGTGCCATCTCCGCCAATACTTAAAAAGAAATCATAACTAGAATCAATACTTGTAAAGGTAGAAACGCCTAAAAAGTTTTTAGAAATATCTTTATGCTTATTAATGCTTTTTAAGAATTTTTCTTCAACAACAATTTCTACTTCTTTCTTTTGTAATGCATTTAAAATATACTGAATATAAGTTTCAGAATCTTCATGATAAAATTGTCCGTATATGCCTATTTTCATTATTAAATATTGAGATATTTATCTAAATAGTTGGATCGATCTTTTAAGTCTTCCAAAAATTTATCTTCATCATGACTAGAAACTACAATATAGCCATACCTTCTAAATGTTTGAACAATGGCATTCATTCCTGTATGTCCAATTTTTATAGTTACTTGAGCGGTTTCATTATTCATTTTAGAGATAAAAGCGCCAAGTATTTTTGCGTCATTAGACTCTACAATCTGACATATTTCGCTAAACGAATATTCTTTAGGTCCCTTTTCTACGACAATAATTCCCCCAGCCTCATTAAGAAAAGGAGTGTTATTAAAAAGATACATAATGTCTGTAAGTTCATAATAACCAAGATATTTATTATCCATACCAAGTACTGGCATAATATTACTGTCTGTCTCTTATACACATCTGACGCTGCCGACGATCTACCCTGTGTAGATCTCGG
>OJDV01000479.1_pt1 | contig 14100 bp, 15 predicted proteins | sample 1592911 | NCBI WGS metagenome assembly OJDV01 (sample SAMN05416860, study PRJEB24817) | seawater metagenome | isolation source: Sea water | place: Canada:Atlantic | collected 2013-11 | reverse complement strand
TACACAGAGTAGATCGTCGGCAGCGTCAGATGTGTATAAGAGACAGATGCTGCTATTAAAAGTGTTGCGCCCAAAAGCTGGGTAATTGGACTTATTCTTGGATTTATACCAATTGCAATTCAGCTTTTTCTGTGGTATTTGCAAACTGGTAATTGGTTCGTTTGGTCGTATGGCGAGGAGGGGTTTTATTGGTCAAATCCTCAAATAGTAGAGGTGTTATTTGGCTTTAGGAAAGGTTGGTTAGTGTATACTCCATTGATAGTTTTGGGACTTTTTGCATTGCCTTTGATATACAAAAAGAATAAAGAGCAATTTATAAGTCTAACATTCTTTTTAGTAGTCTTGATTTACATTGTATCATCTTGGTGGAATTGGTTTTACGGGTCATCCTTTGGTCAGCGTTCATTTGTCGATTTTTATGCCATTATAGCTTTTCTTTTGGCCATACTATTGGACTCAATTTATGAAAAAAAGCTACTAAGTATTTTTACCAAGACATTGATTATCGGCTTTGTTGCACTGAACTTGTTTCAATCTTTTCAATACAAGGAAAACATCATTTCATCTTGGGACATGACTGCCAAAAAATACTTTGCTACGTTTGGAGTTACTGAACCACACCAAGTTAAAATAGGAGGGAGTAGAGCGATATTGCCATACAACGCTCGGATAGATTTGTTTTTAGATACTGCATTAAATTTTGGAGGAAATAATCAACCAGAAATTGAAAAGCACATTAACTATTTTGACTATTCGGCTAAGGAATATGGAGTGGCCATAAAACATCCGTTAAGAACTTGCTCAAATTTAAGTCGAGGATATTTTTTGGAAATAGATATCAATCGATTAGAACTTGACTTGAATAGTTCGGAGAATGCAAAGATGATAGTGGAAATTAAAGATGTCGATGGAAATAACAACTATTACACATGGTTTTTAATCAATGAAGTGCCAGCTAAAAATAAAAGTGAATGGACGAACTATAAGTATCAATTATACCTACCTGTATGTACTTCAGATAACAATCAACTTGCTGTTTACATTAGAAATGAAGATAAAAGTAACTTTCTGATTTCTAAATTTGAGATGAAGTTATTTGATTTGAAATAGATAACTCTATAATTACCACTCAAAGCTGTCATTATCGAACCATTTGCCTTGAAGCTTTAAAACTTGTTCTATTAGATCTCTCACACAGCCTTCACCACCTTTTTTAGAAGATATGTAGTCCGAAATATTCTTAATTTCTTCAACGGCATCATTAGGGCAAGCTGCAAACCCAACTTTCTGCATTACTTTATAATCAGGAATGTCATCTCCCATGTAAAGTATTTCTTCTTTCTTCAATCCAAATTTTTCTTGCAACTTTTCAAAAACTTCAACTTTATTCTTGCATGCTAAATTAACTTCTGTAATGCCCAAAGTATTTAGTCGTTTACGAACACTTTCAGAAGTGCCACCGCTAATAATAGAGATATGATAGCCCTTCTTAACAGCATGTTGGAGGGCATAGCCATCTTTGATGTTCATTCTTCGAACTTGTTCCCCGTCAGGCAGGGTAATCACCATTCCGTCGGTTAAAACACCGTCAACATCTAACATGAAAGCGGTAATCGGTCGAAGTTTAGCTTTAATATTAGACATGTTATTTGTTTTGTTGTGCTTTGAAAATATCGGCTGTGATCAAGTCGTAAATTTTTTGATATTCAAAGTTGTTCGCTAAATATTCAAGATGGCTGTCAATTACTTTTTTGTCGTTTCTTACTGCAGGACCGGTTTGAGTATTGATTGGCTTCTCGTTTTTTATTTTGTCTGCTGTTTTCTCTACTAATGGACGAATAACATCAAAAGGAATCTGCTCTTTTGCTAAAATTTCACTGGCAATGTGAAACAAGTGATTGCTGAAATTATTTGCAAATACAGCCGCAACGTGCAACGCTTTTCGCTTTTCAGAATCCATCGCATAAACTTTTCGTGAAACTGATTTAGCCAAGCTCAAAAATAAATCTTCCGTTTTAGCATCATTTGCTTCTACACAAATTGGAATAGGTTCTAAACTTTCAGTTTCGTTCTTTTGAAAAGATTGCACTGGGTAGAAAATTCCATAATGTTTGAATCCACAAGGTTCAAACACGTCAATAGGAGTAGAGCCTGAAGTATGAACTATAGGGATATTTTTTACTTTGATAGCACAAACAACGTCAGCTAAAGCATCGTCGTTCACTGCTAAAATAAAAAGATCGGTATCCTTCCTCAGGTTTGCTAAATCTGTTGTGTAGTTGGTATTCATTGCTTGACTTAACAGCATCGCAGAACGCTGAGTTCGGCTATAAACTTCATGAATTATGTAACCTGCATTTCTAAAAGCTAGCGCAAAATTATGAGCCACGTTTCCTGCTCCTATAATGGTTACTTTCTTAATTTGTTGTTTAGCATTCATCCTATTGCGTATAAAAATGATTTAATAATTGACTAAATATAGCGTTAAATTTAGAATAGACTCTAGTTAGTCGATTTCCCACTCATCATCCTATTCCATGCTGCAAGTAAGCTTCCCAGCACCATGACTATAATTCCAATCCACAATACATTGATATAAGGGAAGACAATCGCTTGCATGATAACAAAATCTCCAGAATTTTTATTCTTCTCAGCTAACAATACTTTTAGTTTTCCGGTATCCGGATCTATTCCTGCAAATCCAAATTCTAATCCAAGCGCTTCAATTTCAGAACTAATTGAGAAGATACTATTGCCTCGGATGACCATGATTGGCCGAGCTTCATAATACTTTCCTTCCAATGTCTTTGCTGTAATTTTTACGCCTAATGCAATGTCTTCTTCTTGCAAATTCAATTTCTCTTTATTGATGCTACGCTCAAAATTCGCCAGCTTAATAATAGAGTTGCTGGTAAATAAGGAGTCACCAATTTTTAGATTTAATGTATCAGGTTCTCGATAAGTATCTTGTGCCGTTGAATCTAAATTTTCTAAATCGGCATAAGTGATATGCGTAAAAATGTCCTTATCTAAAAAGTGTTTGGTATCGGGCTCAGGTACATTTCCCATTTGTTCGTTTAACTGCACAAAAGGAGATAAACTAAATTCTTTTTGATACCTGCCTTGTTCATTCACTTTGAGGTAATCCATGTCAAAATATACATGTTTACCATCTACCCTTCTTTGTGTATAGGTAACATAATAAGAATCCATTAACACGGTATCGTTGCGTAAGAGCATTACATTTTCGTTATTGGCATCCTTATTATTCTCAAAATTGATATTAACTTGGGTTCTGTTCTTAGAGATTATCTTTTTATTTCCCGCAGATAAAACTGACCCTAAAATCACCATTCCAAAACCAACGTGGGCAATTGCTGAACCGCCTTTTTTTACGTTTCCTTTTAGAATTCGAATTAAATAATCGAGGTTAGCTAGTACTGCAAACAATGAAGTAAATAGTAAAGTGATTAAGAATACATCTCTGATTTCCAATAGAACAGCTATGATGATTGCAGCAGCGAATGAAATGATAAAAGAAGGAGTAATTTTTTTGAAGAACGGTACAACTTCTGTCTTCTTATATTTTAAATATTGACTGATGGCTACAAATAAAGTCACCAAAATAGTCAATGGAATTTGCCAAGAGTTGTAATGCTCAATAGGTTTGGCCGGAGGAGCTAAGGTAGTTCCAAATAAAGCATTAATTACTGGAATAGAGGTTGAAAGCGTAATTTGAAAGGCCGAAATAACCAAAACTAAAGCACCTAAGAACATCCAAAATTCTCTGCTCCAAAATGCATCCTCTTCTGATTTTTTGAGAAATTGTCCTCCGTTTTTGAACAAGAAATACAACGCTATCAATAAGTAGAACAGTAAGAAAATAATTAACTGCCCTGGTAAACCATCTGCAAAAGAGTGAACAGAAGTTTCTCCTAATATTCCACTTTTGGTTAGGTAAGTAGAGTAGACTACCAAAAGAAATGAAAATAGGGCTAGAGCAAAAGCTGAAAAAATGCTTTTCATTTTGTTTCTGTTGATCAGCATGAGGTGACCTGCACCAACCAATACTAACCAAGGAACAAGAGATGAATTTTCTACAGGATCCCAAGCCCAAAAACCTCCAAAACTTAACGCTTCGTATGCCCAAGCGCCACCCATTAATATACCTAAGCCCAAAATTCCAATTCCAAAGAAAGTCCAAGGCAATGCAGGTTTTATCCATTCTTGGTAGCGTTTTTTCCATAGTGCGGATAATGCATATGCAAAGGGAATTAGGGTAGTTGCGAAGCCAAAGAATACAGTAGGTGGGTGAATGGTCATCCAATAGTTCTGCAACAATGGATTTAAACCATTTCCTTCCACAAAACCTAGGTAATTAGGATTGCTTACAAATGGTAAGTTGAACATGTCGGCATGCTCTCTTAACAACACAAAGGGGTTACTGCCAATTTGAATATCGAAAGGAAAAATACCAAGCAACATCGCACTTAAGAAAACTTGAACAGTAGCATAAATGGTCATGACACTGCCTTCCCACTTCTTAGTGGTAAAAATTAGAATATTACCTAAAACGATGTTCCAAAAAGCCCATAACATGGTACTTCCTTCTTGGCCTTCCCAAAAAGAAGAAATGATGTACTTCATTGACATGTCTGACGAACTATGTCGCCAAATGTAATAGTACTCAAACGCATGGGTGTAAATAAGGTAGAACAGTATGCCAATTAGGCCAGCCATGGAGAATGAATGCAAACGGAAGAAGAATCTTCCCCCTCTTTTCCATGAATTTATTTCTAAACTTAATTCAGAAGAATTGTAATAAAAAACAACTGACAATAAACTTGCAACAAAACTAAGAAAGATTAAAAAGTTCCCAATTTGACCTGCTAACAGGTTTTCTCCTATGTATTCTATCATTGATTATGATTTGCTCTCAGCTGTAATTTCTGTTAATTCTCCTGCTTCTCCGTCTTGATATTTTGAAGGGCATTTCATCAAAATTTTGTCTGCCAAAAAGTTCTCTCCTTCTAAACTACCAGTTATAACAACTTGTTCAGAACGTTCAAAATCTTGTGGTTTTGCACCGTTAAAAATTACCTTCTGCTCGTTTCCATTTTTATCAACCATAAAAAATGAGAATTCATTTGCATTACTTTCCGGAGCATAAATAATATCTTTCTCTTTATTCAATTGACCCACAACTTGAAATTGCTTTCCTGGATTTTTAATTGCCATTCCAAAATCAGCGTAAGTTGCTGCGTCGGAAACCGTGCTAATAATTGCACCAATAGCAATGGCAATAACTATAATTCCTATTATATGTGACTTTTTCATGTTTTATGAATTGATTTCTTTTTCTAGTTTATTCAGCTTTTTATCAATAGTAATTAAGTAAATAAACAATCCTATTAAAATAACGCAAAGCACAGCGATGACAACATAAATTTTGCCTTCAGAACGCATGGTATCTGCCATTTGTACGTCTTGTGCTTTAGCTACAATAGAGCTGATTAACATGCTTATTAAGATGATGTATTTCATGCTTCTAATTTTTGTTCTAATGTTGAAATTCGAATTCTAATGGATGCAATCCACCAACCCAATAAAATCCATCCGATTACTGCTGGGTAGAAAACCATTAGCATATTTTTATCTGTATCATAACTATTAAAGCCCGGATTTCCTCCATTTCCTGGATGAAGAGAATCAGTCATTCGTGGTAAAATACCAATGAATACCAATAATAAAACAAAGGCAAAAATGTTATAAACTGCTGAGATTCTTGCCCTTTTTTGTTCATCATCTAACGATCCTCGAAGCACAATGTAGGCCAAGTAAATGAGCATGGTAATTGCAGAACCATTTAGTTTAACATCGTTTACCCACCAAGCGCCCCAGGTAAATTTGGCCCAAATACTTCCGGTAATGGTTCCTAAAATGCCAAATATAATCCCTGCGTTTACCAATTCTCTCGCTTTTGTATCGTGCGATAAGTTGTTTGATGAAAGACCTTTAATGCTATATACTACGGACATTAGAAACAAAAATATCATGCTGAACCACATAGGAACATGAAAGTATAAGTTCCGAATACTTTCGTATAAAATAACTTGTTTCGGAACAGGAATTAAGAGACCTCCAATTATGGTATAAAGGAGCAAGATAACGGTAAGGGCTTTCCACCAATTTCTCATTGAAAATGAGTTGTTTAGTTCTAAATGTGACGAGCTATATCAGCTTCTCCAAAGGTAGGGAAATAATATATAAGAAAGCATGATTACAACTACATTTAACAGTGCTAATGTGACGATGTAAACTTGACATTCGTCCCATGAAAAACCCAAACCACAAAGCATGCTTGCTTTAATTGCCGTTAATAAAGTTGGCAACATGATGGGAAAAGATAAAATGGCGGTTAAGGTGGCATTATTGTTTGTTTTTGAGGCAATGGCAGAACTCAAACTTAAAATTGTGGAAATTCCCAGGCTACCTAAAAAAAGCACCAAATAAAACAAGCGCATGTTTTCTATGGGATTACCAAGTAAGAAGGTGAATAGTAATATAGTTAATCCGGCTATGACCAATTGCAACAAAGCATTGAAAATCATTTTTGAAAGAATAATAGCTTGCGGTTGGGCGAGAGAATAATAATAGAAAAACTCTCGGCCGGCTTCTTTTCTAAAACTATTAATACTTGCATTGGTGGATGCAAAAAGCAAAATAATCCACAATATCGCAACCCAGGTACTTAACTCTTCTATACTCGAAAAGATGAGGTATGCTATAAAAACAGTAGATACAACGTACAGCAAAATACCATTTAGTGTTGCTTTTTGGCGAAGCTCAACAGTAATGTCTTTTTTAAGTAGTTGTACTATTTCTTTTGAAAGTGCGATTTGTCCTAGTTTTTCACAAAGGTAATGGAATTCAAATTTGGTCTCCATTATTTTTCAATTGCTTTTGAAAGAATCTCTTACTTTTAAACCAAAAAACTACTATGTATACTCAACGAAGATTCCCTATGAAAAGCCTTTTGGCTTGGACAAAAAGGGAAATTATCTTTTTTTTCATTTTTTCTACAGTTATAACTATTCTTTATGAGGTCGTTAACATTAAATGGCTGCAAGTACCACTTGCTCCAGTTGGACTGATTGGAACGGCTGTTGCATTTATGGTTGGTTTTCAGAATAACGCAGCATATGACCGAATATGGGAAGCTCGTAAAATTTGGGGAGGAATAGTAAATTCCTCCAGGTCCTTAATTATTAATGTTCGAGATAGCTTCTATTTGCATCGACATGAGGCTAGTATCGATGAAACTCAGGCGGTGAAAATAGTAACACACAGACATGTTGCTTGGTTAACAGCTTTGCGCTATGCTATGCGTACCAAGAAGGCTTGGGAAACCGATTACAGTCCAGATCAGAATAAGAGTATGTTTGAATATAATATACCTGAGTTTGTAACTAGCCTAGAAGAGGAATTAAAACCTCATTTATCGGCAGAGGAATTGCAAATTGTAATGCAGAAGGATAACAAGCCAAATGCTATTATTAGCTTGCAATCAAAACATTTACGAGCTTTAACAGATGAAAAAAAATTCTGGGATTTCTCATTTTTGAATTTTCAACAAATATTGCAGGAGTTAACTGCATTACAAGGCAAATCAGAACGTATTAAAAATTTCCCGTACCCGAAGCAATACGGAAGTATAGGGTATCATTTTGTGCACATTTTTATGTGGTTGTTGCCTATGGCAATTATTCCTGCTTTTGCTTCAATGGGAATTAAAGTTGCTGGTACTAATCCTTTTATTGGAAGTTATTTTGTGTGGTTGAATATTCCTTTTACGGTAATTGTAATTTGGGTGTTTAATACAATGTTACGAGTAGGTTTGGCAGGGGAAAACCCTTTTGAAGGCTCGCCAAATGATGTGCCAATTTCCAATATTTCTCGTGGAATTACGAGAGACATCCTGCAACTTATTGATGAAGAACCAGGATCCATTCCTGAACCATTTAAGAATATAAATCACATAGATATGTAAGGGATAGAAAGGAACTATTGTATCGGAATTTTGAAGCTAATAAGTTGCAATTTGAAATTCAATTTACTGCTCTTCAAGTATCCGGTAAATCGCCACTGTTTATTGTTGAGTTCTGATATCAATCGTCCTGCTCCAATTCAAATATTTCATTTACGCTTTTATCAAATATTTCAGAAATTTTCAATGCCAGAACAGTCGATGGTACGTATCTATTCTTTTCAATAGAGTTAATCGTTTGCCTAGATACCCCTATTTTATTAGCCAATGCTTCTTGAGTTAAATCTTTAATTGCTCTTTGTACTTTGAGTGTGTTCTTCACTATCGATTTTTTTTCATTAAAAATGCCATCATAAAGTAAAAGAAGAACATACTCATTAGAAGTTCTGCGGCACCTTTGTCTAATAAGAAATTTCCATCAAAGAGTAAGCTTATAAATGGTTCTATTATTACAATTACAACACCATAAAGAAAGGAAGCTGAAAAGGCTTTCAACCTAATCCTTAATGTTAGTTCATCTTCTTCTTTATTTCTGGTTATCGTTAATATTAAAAGAGAAATTAGAATACCTGACTTTGCGATTGTTTTTACAATCTCTTTCTCAATTGGCAGTATTTTTAACATAGACATAACTACTACTAAAGCGCTAATTACCATTATTCCAAATGCTACTTTCTTAAAATTTGTTGGCAATAATCGTAGATCTTGTTGATTTTTTTTCATTGGTTTTAGTTTTGTAATGTAAAACAGACTGTGCTATATGACAAATGTACTTGACATTAATGATTTTTCCAAATCCAGATTCTAGTTTTTAGTTATTTAATAGAATTAAAGTAGGGTTATAAACAAGAAGAATTATAGAAGTAGTTGATTGTGAGCAGTCTATTGCTGTTTAAGCAAGGTCTCACTTTGTCAACTTATAAATTGTATTTTGTGGGTTGTCTTCATCCTTTTGGCCGGTTAGAAATATAAAACCATTTCTTACCAAAAGCTTCGTAGAACTCTCATTCTTTTCGTGCGTATAGGCATCAATTGTATTAAGATTTAAATTCTTAAATCCCAGCTCAATAATTCTTTTTAAAGACTCATCCATTATTCCTTTGCCTTGAAATCTTGGATTTAAGTCATATCCAACTTCTGCCGTTTTTCCGTCTTCTGAAAATTTCCACAGGCAAATACTACCAAGCATTTGGTCGCTGCCTTTTTCCGTAATAACCCAGTACAATAGAATTCCGCTATCAATTTTGTCATTGACGTTTGTAATGAATTCAATTGCTTTTACTTTGGTCTCGCAAGCTTGCCTTTTGACAAATTTATTGACTTCTTTATCCGTGCGTAAATAAGAGACTTCTTTCCAATCAGATTGTTCTGGTCTTCGAAACGATAGCCGTTCAGTATGTATTTCTGGTAATTTATTTTGTTCCATTTACGTTGTTTATTGGTCCCAACATTACGTGAATGAATTATTCGCAATTGTAATTGTAACGAGCGAAGAACAGAATCAATGAAAAGGCTGTAGTACGATTTTTTGTGATACGGGCTTTCATGTTTGAAAAATACAAAATTTGAGAGATATTTTTTAAGACTGGTACTCTTGGCCGTATTGAATGTTCTTTCTTAGTTTATGATTCAATTTATCATATGTTTGCTTCTAAACTATAATGTTTTGGTTTTGTTAGCAAATCATTATTATGTCTAACTGATTGATTTTAAATTAAATTACTACCCTTAAAAAATGAAAAATAAATCTGAATCATTGCCATATATCTTAACAGCTATAAAATGCATTTAGCCATGTGCGTGTATGATTCTGTCACAATACAATACCAAAATCCTACTAATCAATAAGAATTAGTTTCAAATTCTGGACAATGCCGGAAGAATTAATTTGCACGTAGTATAATCCTGAAGGCCACCCTTCAATTGCAAAGTGTTGTTCCAAGTCTTTAAAGTCTTCTCTGTAAATTTCTTTACCGTTTGATGTGTAAATGATCACCTCACTATTCTGTCCAACCTTCCTCTTTAAGGTGAAATTTCCATTTGTTGGGTTAGGAAAAACACTAACCTCTAAGCCTTTTCCTTGTACATCACTGTTAATTGTACTATCGAATTGAACAATTGCACTTAAAAAAGGTTGGTTCTCAATTTCAATTTTATCAGCAGTAATAGGCTTTAATTCAGCAGTAAATACGGCGCCTTCATCGTGAAAATCGCCTCTGTATTTTGGTTTTACAGACTGATAACCAGACCCAATAACCAGGTTATTACCAGAAATAGCCACATCTCTTCCAAAACGCCCCATTTTTTGTCTTTTATCTGAAACAAACTTTTGAGTTTGTACAAACATGCCATTGGTGTCTTTTTGAAAAACATAACACGCTCCCGTTCTGTCTCTTTTATTGAATCCATTGGCATTTAATTTATCGTGTTTAGACCCTACAATTAAGTATTGATTGTTCATGGCAACTGCCGATCCAAACAACTGAATCTTATGTACGTCATTTGCCATAATTCTTTGAAACGGACGATAATCCCCATCACCATCTTTTTTGAATATATACACAGCTCCACCTGAATTTTTTCTCGTTTTAATTGATGCTCTATACGCGGCAACGGCTAAGAAATCGCCATGTGACGTAAATGCGTTTCCAAAACCCCAACCTTTCCCATCCCAACTCTCTAATATTTGGGTGTTTAACCATTTATTTCCTTTATTGCTAAAAACATACAACTTTCTTTCTTCAATTTTGCAGGGACTAGTTTTTTGGAGAATAATCTTACCTCTCTCGTCTTTCACTGTTATGGTACTAAACCAAACAGGATCTGCTGTAGGGTCAGAATAATACCCGTTAATAAAAGCCTTGTCGCCCTCTATAGCTACAACATTTCCTAGTTCATTATATTCTGCTATTCCTTCACTTAAGAGTTCACTTTTCCATACCCATTTGCCATTTGCCAATTCATAAACATCTGCATGCTTTGTATACTCATCCAATTTATTATTGTACTCTTTAGCACGAGTCCAAATAATTAACTGCTCATTTTTAGCAACAATACTATACCCGTAACTGCCACCATAACTACCATGTAGAGATAATTCTTGCGATTTTTCCCAATGCCCAGAAGCATTTTTAGCATAAACCCCTACACGACTAATGTGGCGGTTTTGATTTGTAATACCGTGAATAGAAATAAAAATAAAACCTTCAAAAATGGCTACTGTATGTCCAAGAGAATAATTTAAAAAATCAGAGTGGTGTAGAATTTGAGTTTGCGTCCATTGATTAGATCCAGTTCTTTCATAGACATAGGCTAAAATATTGTCTTTAATACCTACTACTTCAGAGCCGCCCGAACTAACAACCATAGTGTTTCCGTCAATGGCAACTCTGCGAGCAAAATATTGATTAGAAACGACACTATTTGGAAGTACTTTCCGAATTCCAGTATCTTGAGAGAGACAGACTAAAGAAAGAAAAGAGAAAATAAAGAGCATTATTTTTTTCATGCGATTCACTTATTTTAAACGTTTTAATACTAAATTTATTATTGGTATTCTTATGAATTGGAAATATTAATAACCATGATATTACTGTTTCATGAACTCATAAAATACCTCCAAAGGCATTGTTTGTGCTACATTTGGTTGCTGTTTTGTATGATAGGCCTTATAATAATATGCTGTAGCTTTTAATTCATCCTTTTTCATTAAGCGATCATACTTTTTCATAATCTTTTCGCTAATGTCATTTGTAATTACTCCGATTACCTTGTTTTCTATAATGTCTAAAACTCTTTTTCCACAGATAGAGACATGCAAAAAGTTCATACTTGCCGAATTGTTTATCCACTTATCATATCTTTTGTCTTCAACAATTACCCCTGTGATAACATATTTTTGACCAAGGAAGTCTGGAACTAACCCCCGTTGACAACCTTGATCGCCTGGATTACTGACCCACACGTAATCTACATTTGTACTAGCATGAAACGTTTTAATTACTTTTAGTTTAGTCAATAACAAAGGCCGATGTTTATACGGTCCTGCGGAGGATAATGTGTCAATTTGAACCACCTCTAATTCGGCAGTGTATTGCGATATTGAGGTCATAAATGTTTTAGGAGGAAAAGCACAGTCACAAGCATACCCTCCAAGGTGAACGCTGATGAATATAAAAAATGAGAGGAGGTATTTCATATGTTTATGGAAGTTAATACTGGAATAATAAGTTATTGGTCTATGATAGATTGTCATGCTTTAAAGCCAAATTCCTCGCTTCATATGTTTTATGCTAGCAATGATTGCAGGTAACAGTACACTTATACAAACAGAATAAATTGCTATTTACCAGAAATGGAGTTATTCTTTATTCTGTATAAATTCAATTGCTTTTTCCAATACTGGATCCTTATTTTCCAAATAATGAGATAGGTTTTTCTTGACTTTTATATCGGGCAAAATTCCATACCCAACAAATTCTTTTCCATTGGGGTAGGTATCTTTTTTTGTGCAAATTCTTGCACTTCCACCATTTGGCAAATCAAACAACATTGGTTGTCCTGTACTACCAAAAGTAGCTTCGCCAATTTTGGTTATGTGTTTTTGATTGTCTGTAAATATCAAAAAATCTTCTGCTGCAGATGCCGTATTATGGCCGATTAAAATGACTGTCGGAACTACAATTCTCTTGCTTTTAAGGTGTATCGTGTCAGGTTCGTAAGGGAATTTATGATAAAATTCATTGCGATAGGATAAATCAGCCTGTTTTGCCCAATCAAATTCAAGTGAGTCTTTTTCTTTAATCCACATTCCCCAAGCCTTGTAAGTTGGTATGTGCAATCTACTTTCTGACTTTGAACCGTATAATATTGTGTCGTTTGTAAAATATTGAAATATTTCCATTCCAACATCTGTTCTACCGCCACCATTGTATCTTAAGTCAATAATCAACTTTTTTGCTTTGTACAATTCAGGTAATTTTTCTAAGAATAAGCTGTCGATTTGGGGGTCGCTAAAAGAATTTAAAGAGAGATATGCAACATCTTTCTCTAACCAAGTAAAATCCAATAATTCTCTTTCCTGAAATGCTGGATAAACACTTTCTTTATTTGATTTTGAATGAGTGAGTTTTAGTGATTTTATTTCTCCGTTTGGCAATTTAATTTCTAAATCAAAAGTTGTTCCTATTGGGCCTTCTAAAAGTCTGCTTATCCCCCAATCTTGTATAATATGATCAGTAGAAGATGAAATGTAAGGGATAACTTTTTCTTTGACGTATAGACTCGTTTTTAATTTGTTGACTTGAATTATCTCGGTTCCAATTGGTAATTCCCTTTTTTTACTTGAATTAATTCTAGTAATTATTGCTTTTCCGTCAATGTTCGACAAAAATATGCGGTATTCACCAAAGTTTGTTCTTTGAATTTTGTCTTGAACTTCTTTTGGGAAATAGACATTTGTATGTCCATCTTTCAGTAGGGCACAAAATTTTTGCAAAAGTCTATAATAGTCATAATCATTATTAGTTTCCTGCACCTGTGCTATAAGTTTTTTGTATTCTATATCCCACGCTTTTCTATCAATTTTATATAAATAGATAAAATTGTAATTGACTTCTTGCCAAAATTTTGAAAGCCCGTAGACTTTTTCAGATTTTGATAATGTGTTGGGAATTTGAGCAAATAAGTTCCCGGTATTTAACAAGATCAAAAGGAGAACAAGGTTTTTCATATCAAACGATTTCGTTTAAGACACCTGATATTTAAATTTTGTTGCACCTAAAAATTGACGTTAAATAGGCATAGACTTGAAAGACTTGAAGGTCATTTTTTAAGTTTTTCCATTTGTAGAAATCTAGCAACCAAGAATAGTTAAGATGTGATGTATATAAAATTAAGACGAATCAGCCAAAAGGGTAGTGGCCATTGCAGACTCGGACCAGACATGTTCTTGGATTACGCATTGAATAATAAATAGATTGGGAGTACATCTTGTGGGCAGTACTATTTCTGTCTCTTATACACATCTGACGCTGCCGACGATCTACTCTGTG
>OJDV01000478.1_pt1 | contig 14124 bp, 14 predicted proteins | sample 1592911 | NCBI WGS metagenome assembly OJDV01 (sample SAMN05416860, study PRJEB24817) | seawater metagenome | isolation source: Sea water | place: Canada:Atlantic | collected 2013-11 | reverse complement strand
ATCTACACAGAGTAGATCGTCGGCAGCGTCAGATGTGTATAAGAGACAGCGCCCGACGCGCTCCACATCGCCTGCGACTGGAGCCATCCGGACGCCTTCGCCGAGGCGCTCACCCACGCCGAGCTCACGCATGGGCCCGCCGACCTCATCGTGGCGTGGATACACTCGGGTCACTCCGGCGTCTGGGACACACTCCTCGCGACGGCTCGGCCCGGCGCGTTGCTCGTCGAGGTCGTCGGCTCGGCCTCGCTGGACCCGAGCCGGGGAGACCTGTCCCACGAGGACGCCGCGCGTCGCGCAGGCCTGACGCACGTGACCGCCGCGCTCGGCTACGCGCTCGAACCCGGCGGCCGCGCTCGCTGGCTCACGCACTCCGAGATCAGCGCCGGCGTCCTCGACGCCGTGCGCAACCGCGTAGACACCGTCGTGGGCGAGTCGTCTCCCTGGCCGCCACCATTCTGAGAGACGCTCAGTCGAGCTTGGCCTTCTGGAAGACCTCCCAGTCGATCCCCTCGAAGAACTCCTGGGGGAGCCTGAACTCGACGGCCATCGCCACCTCGCCTTCGCTCGCGTCCTGGCGCACCTTCACCTCGATCGGCAGGCGCCCCGAGATCCCCACGCCGCCCTCGGGGAGGCGCGACGAGCCCTCCCGGGCGTCGAAGACGCGGCCCTCCACGAAGACGCCGTCGAGCGACATCCTCATGTGGTCGCGGGGCGTGAAGTCTTCCTCGAGCACGCCGCTGACCTCGTCGCCCTCCACGCGCTGGCTCAGCTCGATGACCTCCTCGAGTTCGAGCTCGTGGCGACGCGTCGGCGCCCCATCCTCCTTGAGCTCCAGCGAGACCGAGTCCGTGTCCAACACCACCCGGTCGATCCGGATCGCGTAGTCCTTGGACGTCCTCAGGTACCCCTCGTCGGTGCGCTCGGCGCCGGGCGAGAAGCCCGCCTGCAGGCCGAACGTCCCGAGCCCCTCGCTGGCGTCGGCCTCATCGACCCCTGCCGCCGCTAGCGCCGCGGCCACCACGAACATGAACTTGTTGTTTTTTCTCTTCACACGCCACCTCCTCTACAGACTCACCCACTCATCCCATGCTGTCTCGAGGTCGCTGGAGCGACCTCCTGTCGCGCACCGCGTCGAGGATGGAGGGGACGTCTTGGGCGCCAGCGTCAGCGCCTCGCAGGTCGGCCACGCGTGGAGCGATCGCCCGAGCGTGACGTGTCCGGGCGCTCGCGCCGGCGCCATGGTGGATGAGACACGGACACACCTCTCGAGCTCGAGTGACGCGTCCGAAGGACACGCCTCCTGAGAGGCGACGCCCTGACCAGGGCGTTGATCGCCGGGCGCCGCGCGCGCCCATGACGTCATGATGTGAGCGCACGCGTACACGCAGATGAGGACCGCGACGCACAGGCAGAGCGCGAGCAGGAGCGCCGGATGGTTCCGGGCTCTCTTCCTCACATCACTGCGCATACCATCGCGCACCATCGCTCCGGGTCAGTCGTCCATTCGTGTCGGGGTGCAACGCTCGACGCCGTCGGTTTGTTTCCCGGCGCAATCGACACGCCACACGCCGCATCCAATACTGGACAGGCCCGCGCCCCACCTCAGGAACGCCCAATGAACACGACCTCGACCACACACGGCGCTCTCCTCGGCGCGCTCCTCGGCGCGCTCCCGGCGCGCCTCTCCGAGCGCTGCGTGACCTACGACCCCTCGCGCGCGCTCCGCGACGCGGGGCTCGTGGTCTACTGGATGCGCACCGCCGCGCGCGGGCACGAGAACCCCGCGCTCGATCTCGCCATCGAGGTCGCCGAATCACAGGGGCTGCGGCTGCTCGTCTACCACGGCGTTGACGAGCGCTACCCCTACGCCTCGGACCGGATGCACACGTTCATCCTCCAGGGCGCGCGGGACGTGGCCGCAGAGCTCGCCGCGCGCGGCGTCCCCTACGCGCTCCACGTCCGGCGCGAGGGCGCGCGCGAGGACGCGCTCACAGACCTCTCCGAGCGCGCCGCGCTGCTCGTCACGGAAGAAATGCCGACCGACCCGCTGCGCGCGCTCACCTCGCGCGTATCGGGCCGCGCGCCCTGCCCCGTCGTCACCGTCGACACCTCGTGCGTCGTCCCGATGACCTGCACCTCGAAGGCGCCCGAGCGCGCGTTCGCGTTCCGAAAGGACACGAAGCGCGCCCGCGCGACTCGCCTGCGCGAACCATGGAAGGACGCGACCTGGAGCGGGACATCCGAGCCCCCAGCAGACCTGCCCTTCTCGCCCGTGGACGCGTCGGACATGGACATCCCAGGCATCGTGGCCCTGTGCGACATCGACCACGGGGTCGCCCCCGTCCCCGACACGCCTGGCGGCGCGCGCGCCGGCTACACGCGGTGGGAGCGGTTCGTCACCGACGCGCTCAAGCACTACAAGCGCAACCGCAACGACCCCGCGAAGCACGCGTCGGTCAGCCGGATGTCGGCCTACCTCCACTTCGGCCACGTGTCCCCCCTGCGGATCGCACGCGAGGCCGCCTCCTACGACCACGAGGGCGCCGAGAAGTACCTCGACGAGCTCATCACGTGGCGCGAGCTCGCCTACCACTGGTGCCACCACACCGCCTCACCCCACGACACACTCGACGCCCTACCGGGTTGGGCGAGGCGCACGCTCGCCGACCACGAGCGCGACCGCCGAGGCGCACTCTACACACGCGAGCGCCTCTCGCGCGCGGCCACGCAGGACCCCGTCTGGAACCTCGCGCAGCGCTCGCTGCTCGCGCACGGTGAGCTCCACAACAACTTCAGGATGACCTGGGGGAAGCAGCTCCTGTCGTGGACTCCGACGCCCCGGCGCGCGCTCGACCTGCTCGTCGACCTCAACCACCGGTACGCCCTCGACGGCCGCGATCCCGCATCCTACGGCGGCCTGCTCTGGTGCCTCGGGCTCTTCGACCGGCCGCACGATCCCGAGGTCCCCGTCTTCGGGTCGGTGCGGCGCTACGAGACCGACCACTACGGGGAGCGACTGAAGATCGAGGCGTACCGCGAGGTCGTCTCGCGACCCGCGGTGGGCTCCCGCCGCGTCGCGGTCGTGGGCGCAGGGCTCTCGGGCGCGATCGCCGCGCGCACGCTCGCCGACCACGGCGTCGTGGTCACCGTGCTCGACAAGGGCTACGCGCCAGGCGGGCGCATGTCCTCACGCAGAGACCCGGAGACGGGCCAGTGGTTCGACCACGGCGCGCCTCGGTTCACCGCGCGCCACGAGACCTTCCGTCGGTGGCTCAGGTCCTGGATCGACGAGGGTGTCGTGGCCAAGTGGCGCCCAGACGCCGCACTCGTGACCTCGCCCGGGCACCACGAGCCTCTCGCGGACGAGGGTTCCCTGTTCGTCGCCACGCCTCAGATGCACGCGCTGGTGGGGCACGTCGTGTCGGACCTTTCGGACGTCCGTGGGAAGACGCGCGTCATGGAGGCGCGCCGTGACGACGGGGGCCGATGGTCGCTCACCACCGACGGCGGCGAGGAGCTCGGCCCGTTCGACGCGGTCGTGTGGGCGACGCCCGCGGCACAGGCGGCGCCGCTGCTCGAGCGCGCTGCGCCCGAGCTCTCGGCGCGCGTGGAGGCGCTCGCCACCGCGCAGACGCCCAGGTGGGCGCTCATGCTGACGTTCGACGCGCCCCCGGAGGTCGACTTCGACCTGGCCGAGGTCCGAGACGACGCGATCGAGTTCGTCACGCGCGAGGCCAGCAAGCCAGGCAGAGAGTCCGGCGAGCGATGGGTCGCGCACGCCACGGAGCCGTGGACGCGGTCGAACCTCGAGCGGGAGCGCGAGGAGGTCGCCATCGATCTGACCGCGGCGTTGCAACGCGCGCTAGGGCTCGCGTCGCTCGAGCCCTCACGCGCCGTCGCCCACAGGTGGCGCTACGCGCTCGGGGGCGCGTCGCTGCCGGAGCGGTGCGTCTGGGACGAGGGCGCGCGCGCCCTCGCGTGTGGGGATTGGTGCGTCGACGGCGAGGTCGAGGGCGCGTTCCTCTCGGGGACGGCGGCGGCGGGCCGGCTGCTGGGATGGTTCGCGCGTGAGGCCCTGGCTGAACGGGCGGAGCGCACGAGCCAGCCCTCGCTGCTCTGAGCGCAGAGCGCGACGGAGCGATCTGTGTTCTAATCGGGCCACACTCTGCCCCTCGCCGCAGGCCCCGAGACCATGCACGCACGCCACGTATTCGCCCTCCTCACGCTCGCGCTCGCGCTCGGCACGGGCTGCACCTACGACTTCGACCAGTTCCGTGAACAAGGCGGCTCGACCACGCCGACCCAGGACGTCTCGGGCGACTCTGGCGCGTCGGACACGGGGCCCAGAGACGTCGGCGCGGACGCTCGCGTGACGCCCGACTCGGGCGGCGACGGCGGCCCCGCGGACGCCGCGCGCGCCGACGGTGGGCCCGCGGACGCGACGGCGCCGGACGCCGCGGACGCCACGGCGGACGCGTCGGAGGACATGAGCGTCGAGGAGGACATGGGCGTCGTGCCCGACCCCGCGCTCTGCGGGAACGACGTCATCGATCCGGGCGAGCTGTGCGACCCCTGCCCGGTCTGCGACGACATGGACGCGTGCACGATGGACTCGTCGCAAGGCTCGGCGAGCACGTGCGACCAGGTCTGCTCGTTCTCACAGCCCCAGGCGCAGTGCATCTCCGGGGACGGCTGCTGCCCGGTCTCCTGCACGCTCGCCGACGACGCCGACTGCACCCCAGACTGCCGCCTTGACCACACCTGGCCCCAGAACCTCAAGGGGCTCGAGGCCCAGCTCTTCGCGCTGCTCAATCAGGGGCGCGCGCAAGCGCGCTCGTGCGACGGCGCGACGTTGAGCGGGCCCCAGCCCGCCTTCACGCTCGACCCGGCGCTCGTGATCGCGGCGCGCTGTCAGGCCGAGGACATGGCGAAGCGGAACTACGTCTCGGCGACCACGCCGGAGGGCGATCAGGTCGACTTCTGGGTCGACCCGACCGGGTACGACTGGGCCTCGCTCGCGTCGCACGTGTCCTCGGCGGCCACGCCACAGGCGATGGTCGACTCGTGGTTCGCGTCCCCCAGAATCTGCGCGAGGATGATGGACCCGAGCTACACCGAGGCGGGCGTAGGCTGGGCCACCGCACCTGGCACCACGGGCGGGCTCCCCCGCGGGGCGCACGTCGCGGCGCAGCCACGGTGAGGAGCCTCAGGGCTCCCAGATCGTGAAGATCTCGGGCGGCTCGTCCGCCTTGATCATGATCGTGTGCTCGAACTGCGCCGAGAATCCGCCCGGGATGTTGAGCAGCGTCCAGCCGTCTGTCGCGGTGCGCGTGAGCGTGGCGCCCGTGCTCAGGAACGGCTCGACCGTGATCACCTGACGATCCATGAACACGCGCCGCTCGCGCGCGCTGTAGAAGCCGAGGAGCTCGCTGGGCGGCTCGTGCAGCGCGCGGCCGATGCCGTGCGAGCACAGGTCACGCACGACGCGCGCGCCGGCATCCTTCGCGTGCGCCTCGAAGACCCGACCCATGAGGTTGAACGGGGAGCCCGCGCGCAGCCTCGAGATCGCCACGTCGCGCGCCGCGCGCGCCGCGTCCACGAGGTCGAAGAGCGACTGAGGCGCGCCCTCTACGACCGTCGTCGACGCGTTGTCGCCGTAGAACCCGCCGAGCTCGAGCGACACGTCCACGTTCACCACGTCGCCGCGCTCGATCACGCGATCGCCAGGGATACCGTGCGCGATCTCCTCGTTCACGCTGATGCACGTGTAACCAGGGAACTCGTACGTCACGATCGGCGCCGACTTCGCCCCGATCTCGCCCATGAGCTCGCCCGCGAGCACGTCGAGTTCGCGCGTGGTCACTCCGGGCTCCACCGCGTCGGTCACCACCTTCAGTATCCTCGCCGCGGCACGCCCCGCCTGCCTCAGCCCTTCGAGCTCCTCGGGCGTCTCAACCGTCATCTTCGTCCACCTCGACGAGGCCTCGCTCGTCTCTCACTATGCACATCATCATTTCGCAAGGAAACGATCGCGTCACGACAATCGAGCCGCTAGACGCCACCGCCAGTTCTGACAACGTAGACACAGAATCATCGCGTACGCATCACACTTCTTCACACACCAAGCGCTAAAAGATGGACACCACACACGGCAGCGAGTCATGGCTTGAAGGGTTGTGCGCGTCTCCACGCTCCGAGGAGGGGTTCGTGCGCATGCGCGATGAGCTCGTCGCGCGGCAGCCGACTCCGGACGAGCTCTCCATGCTGCTCGAGTTCGTCGCCAGCTGGGAGCCCTCGGTCCAGCGCCACGCGCCGCTCGCGTGGCTGTGGCGCGTGGCCCGAGGCGTCGACTGCCCCGAGATCGCGCTGTGCAACGCCATCAAACCGAGCCACCTCCGCCCACGGCACCCGCGATCCTCTCGGCTCGCGCACGCCGACCGCCGCGGCGACTACATGGACCGCCTCTGCGAGGACGACGGCTACGTCGCCCGTCAGCTCGCGCTCGGTGCAGAGGATGACCCAAGACGCACGGCCGACCCGAGAGGAGCACGAGATGTCTGAGCAGTGGGGCACGATCACCACCGAGGGGATCACGTTCGAGGAGTTTTGTCGCACGTTGCTGAGCATCCCATCGGCGCAGGCGTGCGCGTCGCCCGATGACCTCGCGCGCATGTTCGAAGACGTGTCCGTGGTCCAGAACCCCTCCCAGCCAGAGCGCATGGACGTCGAAGCGCATGGCTGGGCCTACGACTCCCCCGAGAACATCCTCGACGCCTTCAAGGCCATCTCGGGCAAGCACCCTCACGCGCACGTCCGCGCCTACCACTGCGACACGCGCGGCTATGAGATCGACCGCACGTACACGCACACGCCCGAGCCCAGGCGCGACGACACCACCTTCGGTGACCTGCGCAGCGCGCTCGCGCATGGGCCCTCCGAGGACACCTTTACAAAAATCTGCGATCTCCTCGGGAGCACGCAGCCAGACCCGAGGCTCCTCGACTACGTGCGCGCGCACATCGCGACGTGGCCAAGAGACATCCAACGCTCGGCGCCGCTCTCGTGGCTCTGGCGCCACGTCCAATGGAACACGTGCCCTCAGATCGGCTTCTGCAACCTCGTCGACGTCCCCGCTGCACACGGCGCACCGGACAACACGCTGATCGGTCACTTCTCGATCCGGATCGTCGGCCTGGACGCTCCCGACGTCTACATGAAGCTCTTCGACCCGGAAGCCAACTCCTTCGACTCCCTCGACGACTTCGTCCAGGAACACGAGGGGACGCGAATCCACTCGCCTCGCCCTGGCGAGGCGATCATCACGTACACGCACAGGAGCGCGTACTGTCTGGGGTGGCACCTCCAATGGGTCCAGCGCACGTTCCCCGAGCACCTGATCCACGCGTACGTCTGCAACGACTACAACGACTACGGCTACATGACGCTCCATGAGGGCCCGGACCTCCTCTACCTCGAGGACATCTGCTCACCGCTCCCGCTGGAGGCGCGCGTGTCCGATGGGCTCGGGGGCGAGCTCGGGCTCGTGATCGGGGACGACCCCGACGCCTCGACCATGAAGCGCCTGGACACGATCCTCGCGCGCGTCCGCGAGCTCGGGGGCGACCCGGAAGATCTCATGAACCTGTCGAGGGTCCCTTCCTGGTTCGACGGCCAGCCCCCAGACCCCAACGCGAGCGCCGACCCGAGGGACCAGTCCATCCTCGAGTGCATCCGGACCACGCACCCTCCGCGCTACGTCCCGGCCTCGAGGGACGAGCTCGTCGACCCGATGAACGACGACGACATCCCGTTCTGAGTCAGAACGGCGACGGCTTCGAGAAGTCCCAGTACGCCCACCGCGTCGCCTCCTCGAGCACCATCGACGCGCCCTCGGTCCCGTCGAAGCGCACGAGCAGGTGCGGCGCGGCCACGCCCACGTCGTAGCTCAGCGTGTCACCGCCCAGCCTCGCCTCGACGTGCCACACCTCATGGTCCTTCCCGCCCGCGTCCTTCACCGTCCGCGTGTCGACGACGACGAGCTCGCCTGGCCTCCAGGTCGGCGTCCGGGCGTGGCTCTCGAGCTGGCGAGAGAGCACGGTCACGGGGACCTTCAGGCCCTCCTCGAACTTCAGGTCGCGCACGGCGAACACGAGCTGCTCCTCGGCCACGCCGCCCTCGGGCCACTCCGAGAGGTCGAACTCGCCCTCCCCCTCCGACTCGAAGTACGACCGGTACTTGAGCGCGGGCGTGTCACCGCGCAGGTCGAGGTTCTTCGTGGTGATGCCGCACCACTCGTGTGAGGTCGTCGTGAGCTTGACCAGGCTCGACGGGTTGTCGCGCCTCATGAACGTCCCGCTGGACAGGTTGTAGGGGTAATTCTCGGTGGGCATCGAGAACACGACGTTGCTCTTGATCACCTGGAGCGTCTCGGCGCGCTCGGGCCAGTCCGACTTCACGAGCTTGGCCGCGTCGAACTCCTCCTTGACGTGGATCACGGTCATCTCGAAGTCGCGGCGTTGCCCGTAGCGTGATCGCGTGCCGGCGTACCTGACGACCTCGGCCTTGCCGTCGTCCCAGTGGGAGCTCGCGGCGAACCCGCTCGAGGCCCAGCCGGCGGCGGCGCCGTCCACGCGCGCGAGCGCCGCGCCCGAGCCGCCGGGGTCCGCGCTCGACTCGACCTCGGCCGCGGGCGTCTGCGCCCGCGGCGAGTCGGCCGTTCGGTTGGTGGAGCACGCGAGCGCGGCGGTGAGCGTGGCCGCGAGGGCCACGCCCCGGAGGGTGGTGGTGGACATATAGGGTCCTCGAAGTGGGGTGGTGAGCGGTCTCGAACGCGTCGTCTATGAATGATGCCTGTGGTAGGTTTCGGGGCGCCCACCGGGTCGCTTCGAATCTGACCACGAGCGCCCGCGCGCCAAGCATCACCCGCGCCCACGAGCTCCACCATGGCACGCCCATTCCTCACCGCGAGGTGGTCCCACCTGATCAACCTGACGTACGCCGTCGACCCCGCGCTGCTCGAGCCGCACGTCCCCGCGGGCGTCACGCTCGACGTCCAGGACGGCGTCGCGTTCGCGAGCCTCGTCGCCTTCGACTTCCTCGAGACGCGCGTCTACGGCATCGGCTGGCCAGGCTTCAAGAACTTCCCGGAGCTCAACCTGCGCTTCTACGTCAAGAACGGCGACGAGCGCGGCGTCGTGTTCATCCGCGAGTACGTGCCGCAGAAGCTCGTCGCGTCGATGGCCAGCGCCCTCTACAACGAGCCCTACGTCGCCGCGCCGATGGGCTCTCTCGTGCGCGACGACGGCGAGCTCGTGACCTTCGAGCTCTGGGTCGAGCTCGGAGGCCGCAAGCACCACGTGCGCGCCACGGGGCGCCACCCCGCGTGGACGCCGCCCTCGGACTCGCGCGCCCACTACTTCAAGGAGCACGAGTGGGGCTGGGGCACCGACCGCGGCGGACGCACGCTCAAGTACCGCGTCGAGCACCCCGTCTGGGCGACCTGGCCGATGCAGTCGCACTCGCTCGACCTCGACTTCGGCGCGCTCTACGGCCCCGAGTGGGCCTTCCTCGCCGACGCCGACCCCGTCGAACGCGCCTTCTGCGTCGGCTCCGACGTCAAGGTCTTCCCCGGTGAGGTGGTCTAGATGATACAGACGACGATCCGCGCCCTCGCGCGCCGCTACGACGCCCTGCTCTTCGACGCCTACGGCGTGCTGATCCGCTCCGACGGCCCCGTCGAGGGCGCCGTCGAGCTCATCCACGAGCTCACCGACGCCGGCCACGCACTCTACGTCCTCACCAACGACGCCTCCCGCTCCATCGCCGCCGCCGGCGCGCGCTACCGCGAGCTCGGGCTGCCCATCCAGGACGACCAGGTCATCACCTCCGGCAGCCTCCTCACGCGCTACTTCGCGGAGAACGACCTGCGCGGCGCGAAGACCATCTCGCTGGGCACCCCGGACTCCCACGCCTACGCCCTCGAGGCCGGCGGCGAGCTCGTCTCCTTCGACGACGAGCCCCCCGACGACCTCGACGTGCTCGTCATCGCGGACCTCCCCTCCCAGGACCTCCGCGAGCGCTCCGAGTTCGCGCTCACCGCGCTGCTGCGCACGCTCGACGCCGGCGGCTCCCCCACGCTCGTCCTCCCCAACCCCGACCTCGTCTTCCCACGCACCGCCACCGCCTTCGGCATGACCGGCGGCGCCCTCGCGGCGACCTACGAGGCCATCCTCGCCGAGCGCTACCACACCCGCTCCTTCTCCTTCGAACGCCTCGGCAAGCCCCACCCCTACATCTACGAGCAAGGCGCCGTACTCGCCGGAGTCCCGAAGGAGCGCATGGTCATGATCGGCGATCAGCTCCAGACCGACGTCGCCGGCGCGCTCGCCTTCGGCATCGACGCCGCGCTCGTCGCCACCGGCCTCACGTCCGCGCTCAACGTCGGCGGCGACTGGCCCATCGAGCCCACGTACCTGCTCGGGTCGCTGGAGGGCTGAGGCGCGCCCCCGGTTCACCTGCGCTTCGCCCCTGTGGTATGCCGTCTCACACGACGCCGCGCCAAGCCTCCGGCAGGAGACATCGCGCGGACGCGACACACCGCAAGAACCCGCGCCACAGGATGAACGTGATGGATTGGAACGCGCTCGCGACCAGGGTGATCGATGGAGAAGTGGCCACGCGCGATGAACTCCTCGCCGTCATGGGGTCCGGCGACGACGAGCTCCTCGCCGTCATGAACGCCGCCTACCTCGTGCGCACCCACTTCCACGGGAAGAAGGTCAAGGTTCACGTCCTCCAGAACGCCAAGAGCGGCATGTGCCCCGAGGACTGCTCCTTCTGTAGCCAGTCGGTCCACCACAACTCCGACATCGAGCGCTACAAGATGCAGGAGGTCGACGAGCTCGTCGACGCCGCCAAGGCCGCCTTCGAAAAAGGCGCGGTCACCTACTGCATGGTCACCTCCACGCGCGGCCCGACCAACCGCGAGGTCGACGTCGTCGCCGAGGCCGCGCGCCAGATCAAGGAGAAGTACCCGCTGCGCCTGTGCGCCTCCCTCGGGCTCCTCAAGGACGGCCAGGCCGAGCGCCTCAAGTCCTCCGGCGTGGACCGCTACAACCACAACATCGAGACCTCCGAGCGCCACTTCCCCAACATCGTCACCACGCACCAGTGGGCCGAGCGCGTGGCCACCGTCGAGCGCGCCAAGGCAGCAGGCCTCGAGGCCTGCTGCGGCGGCATCATGGGCATGGGCGAGGAGGACTTCGACCGCGTCGACCTCGCCATCGCGCTGCGCGACATCGGCGTCGAGTCCGTCCCCGTCAACTTCATGGACCCCCGCCCCGGCACGCCCATGGGCGAGTCCGCGAGGCTCACGCCCAACGACTGCCTGCGCGCGCTCGCGATGTTCCGCTTCGCGCACCCCCGCGCCGACGTCCGCATCGCCGGGGGCCGCGAGGTCTCGCTCGGCGCCATGCAGTCGCTCGCCCTCTTCGCCGCGAACTCCCTGTTCACCGACGGCTACCTCACCACCCCCGGCGCCACCCCCTCCCAGGACTGGCTCATGATCGAGCAGGCCGGCTTCGTGGGCGCGCTCGCCGAGTGGTGAAACAAAAACCAAGAATCACCAATTGAATCATGAGGTTGGATGATGACGAAGACACTCACCCAGCTCCCCGATCGCGACACCCTCGCCGCCATGGACGACCGCTACGTCTGGCACCCGTTCACGCCGCACGCGGTCTACCGGGACGAGGACCCCGTCATGATCGTCGACGCGCAGGGGCACTACCTGATCGACGCCGACGGCACCCGGATGCTCGACGGCGTCGCGTCCATCTGGTGCAACGCCGTCGGCCACAGGCACCCCCGCGTCGACGCCGCCGTGAAGGCCCAGCTCGACCGCTTCGCCCACGCCACGTACCTGGGCAACTCGAGCGCGCCCGGCGTCCTGCTCGCGCGCGAGCTCGTCGAGCGCTCGCCAGACGGGCTCGACAAGGTCTTCTTCTCGGACAACGGCTCCACGGCCACCGAGATCGCCGTCAAGATGGCCTACCAGTACTTCCAGCAGATCGACGACGGCGCCCAGTCACAGCGCCGCCGCTTCATGGCGCTCACCAACGCCTACAACGGCGACACGCTGGGCGCCGTCTCCACCGGCGGCATCGACCTCTTCCACGGCAAGTTCAAGGACCTGCTCTTCGAGGTCGTCCGCGGCCCCTCCCCCTACTGCTACAGGTGCCCGTTGGGCCTGGAGCGCGCCACGTGCGCGTCGGCCTGCGCGGACGAGACCGTCCGGCTCATCCACGAGCACGGCCACGAGCTCGCCGCGGTCATCATGGAGCCCGGGATGCAGGGCGCCGGCGGGATCATCACCTACCCGCCCGGCTTCCTCGCCGCGGTCCGCGAGGCCACCGAGGAGGTCGGCGCGCTGCTCATCCTGGACGAGGTAGCCGTCGGCATGGGGCGCTCCGGTGAGCTCTTCGCCTGCGCCAAAGAGGGCGTCACGCCCGACCTGCTGTGCGTCGCCAAGATGCTCACCAACGGCTACGTCCCGCTCGCGGCCACGATCGCTACGCAGCGCGTCTTCGACGGCTTCGTCGCGCCGCCCGCCGAGGGCAAGACCTTCTACCACGGCCACACGTTCACCGGGAACGCGCTGGGCGCGGCCGCCGCGCTCGGCACGCTCGAGGCCTACGACGAGGAGCGTGTACTGGAGAAGCTCCCCGCCAAGATCGAGCACCTCCGCGGCGCGATCACCCGGCTCGCCGACCACCCGCACGTCGGTGACGTCCGCCAGTTCGGGCTGTGCGCCGGCTTCGAGCTCGTCGAGGACCGCGCCACCAAGGCCCCCTTCGACCCCGCCGAGCGACGCGGCTACAACGTCTGCCGGTTCGCCCGTGAGCGCGGCGTATTTCTCCGCCCGCTCGGCGACACACTCGTCCTCATGCCACCGCTGACCATCACTGTCGACGAGATCGACACCCTCGTCGACGCGCTCGCCCACGGGCTCGCGCGCGAGTTCCCCTCGAGCTGACACACCAGGAGCCTCTCGATGTTCATCGTCGTCACAGGGACCGACACCGAGGTCGGCAAGACCTTCGCCGCCGCCGCCTTCGCCCGCGCGCTCGTGCGCTCGGGCAAGCGCGTCGTGGCCATCAAGCCCGTCGAGTCGGGCTGCAACGACGCGCGCGGTGGCCCCGAGGACGGCGAGGTCCTGGCGAGGGCCACTGGCCAGTCGCTCCCGGCGCGCGCGCTCACCAGGCTCGAGATCCCCGTCGCGCCCCCGCTCGCTGCGCAGATGGAGGGCGTCGAGCTCGACCCGGCCTCCTGGATCACCGTCATCCGCGCCGCCGCCCAGGACGCAGACGTCGTGCTCGTCGAGGGCGCCGGCGGCCTGCTCTCCCCCATCTGCTGGGACGTCACCATCCTCGACATCGCCCGCGAGCTCGACGCCAGGGCGCTCCTCGTGGCAGCCGATCGCCTCGGCACCCTCAACCACACCATGCTCACGCTCGAGGTCATGCGCGCGCGCGGCGTGGAGGCGCTCGGCGTCATCCTCAACGCCGCCGAGCGCCCCGAGGAGGCCAAGACAGCCTCCGACGCCTCGACGGGTACGAACGCGCAGTCGCTGCGCCGCCTGCGCCCTGGCCTCCCCATCCTCGAGGTCCCCCACTACGCCCGCTGGGAGGACGCCGTCCCCGCGCTCGCAGCCGCCGCCTCATGGCTCGCGTCGCCCGACGACGAGGCGCCCGCGCCATGACCCCGGACCACGCGGACGGCCCGGGCTGGGGCGACTGGATCGATGAGACGCTCGGCGCGCGCCGCGACACCGACCTGCTGCGCGCGCTCGATCCGCTCACCCCCACGGGGGCCGTCACCGCCCGCGACGCCTCCGGCCGCGACCTCACGCTCTTCTCGGCCAACGACTACCTCGGCCTCGCCCACCACCCCGAGGTCCGCGAGGCCGTCGCCCGCGCCGCGCGTGACGCGGGGCTCGGACCACGGGGCTCCTCCCTCGTCTGCGGCTACACCGACGCCCACGACGCGCTCGCCCACGGCATCGCGCGCCTCAAGCGCGCGATGCCGCTGTCTCTTATACACATCTGACGCTGCCGACGATCT
>OJDV01000477.1_pt1 | contig 14125 bp, 10 predicted proteins | sample 1592911 | NCBI WGS metagenome assembly OJDV01 (sample SAMN05416860, study PRJEB24817) | seawater metagenome | isolation source: Sea water | place: Canada:Atlantic | collected 2013-11 | reverse complement strand
TCTACACAGAGTAGATCGTCGGCAGCGTCAGATGTGTATAAGAGACAGTGAGAGTTGTGCGAGCGATGCGCAGCCAGAGAAAGAGAGCGAAGCGCAGGTTGTGGTCGCTCGGCTCGAACGAAGTGAGAGTTGTGCGAGCGATGCGCAGCCAGAGAAAGAGAGTCAGGCGATGAGCTCGGAGAGCACGCCCTCGTTGAGGTCGGGGATGCCGTAGGAGTCGACATCGAAGTGACCGAAGGCGTGGCAGAGCGTGACGAGGAGGTCGTTGGTGTTGCGGCGCCCGAACTCGATGTGGCGCCCGCCGGGCTTGAGGAAGCCGCCGGCGCGGCCGGCCATGATGATGGGGACGTCGTGGTGGTCGTGGTTGTTGCCCTTGCCGAGCTCGTTGACCCAGAGCACCACGGAGTTGTCGAGCATGGTGCCGTCACCCTCGCGGACCGCCTTCATCTGCGTGAGCAGGTCGGAGAAGCGCGCGGCGATGTAGGTGTTGAGGCGGGTGAGCTTGTCCTGAGCGTCGGCGTTGTTGTCGCCCTCATGGGAGAGCGCGTGCCAGGAGTCGCTCAGGCCGATGCACTGGAGGGAGAGCGCGCCGAGGCCTCTGCCGAACTGCATCGTGGCGACGCGGGTGCGGTCGCAAGCGAGCGCCTGGACGGTCTGACGGATCTGGAAGTCGGCGATGGCGCCGGTCTGGGCCTGGGAGCCAAAGTTGATGCCGCCTGGGGCGTCGGGAGCCTCGCAGACGACGACCTCGTCGAGCTGGCGCTCGAGGTCTCGGAACGCCTGGGTATGCTGGGCGACGCGGAGGCGGTCCTGGGCGCTCAGGCGGCTCTGGACGCGGTCGAGATCGCCCTTGAGGAAGTCGAGCACGCTTCGACGCCGCGCGCGGATCTTGGCGTAGGCGGTCGACTCGCCCGGGTTCTCGCCGAAGATCTGGGAGAAGAGTCGCGCGCCGTCGCGCTCGTGGAACTTGGGCTGGTCGGCCGCCGAGTAGACCATCGTGTCGCGGTTGTACCAGCCGTTGCTGCTGCTGCGGTTGCTGATGATGCCGACCTGGAGGGAGTGGAGCGCGGTCTGGTCGCCGAAGCCGTCTGCGATGAACTGGTCGACGGACTGGCCGTTGGCGTAGCCGCTGCCGGCCTCCATCGAGCCGAGGTTGAGGTGGGTGCCGGTGAGGATGCCGCCGAGGCCTCGCTCGTGGGCGTGGAAACCTGACTTGGGCTGCCAGGTGCTGCGCGCGCACTCGATGTCGAGCCCCTCGAGGACGGTGATGTCGTCGATGTGGGGGGCGAGCGGGTCGAGGATGGTGCTCAGGCCGGTGAGGCGGCCGTTCTCGGAGGTAGGTCGCCAGTTGGGGCCGATGGTGCCGTTGCCCGAGAAGAAGACGACCAGGCGCCTGGGGAAGTCCCCTGGCGCGGCGTTCGAGAGCGACGGGAGCGCCGGGAGCGCGAGGCTGGCTGCGCCGAACGCGCTCGCGCCACGAAGAAACGACCTGCGGTTGTAGCGGCTCACTGGGCACCTCCCGGGATCTTGACGAACGTGTCCATTCGAATCATCGCCACGAGCGCGTCCCGGATGTCTCCGGTCGACTCGAGCTCGGCGCGCGCGGTGGCGACGGCGCACGCGTCGCCGGGGGCGTCGGTGCGCGCGTAGGTGTACATGAAGAGGTTTCGCGAGAGGCACTGCGCGGCCACGCCCGAGGACGCCAGCGACGCGCTCAGCTCGATCGAGTCGGCCACGGGGCCGTCGACCTCGCCGGTGTTCAGGATCTCACCGGCGGAGGTCACGGCGTTGCCGTGCGCGTCCTGCTGACGCCAGCGGCCGAGGCCGTCGAACGTGTCGAGCGTCAGGCCGAGGTTGTCCATCATGACGTGGCAGGAGCGGCAGTCGACGTGCTCCATGCGCTTGTTCGACTTCGAGCGGTCGGACTCGCCCGGCTCGGTCGGGATGGAGTCGGTGGCGACGCCCTCCGGGCCTGGGATCGAGCCACACAGGATGGTGTTGCGCACATACAGGCCGCGGTGGACCGGGCCGTGGTGCCCCGAGAGGAAGCTGGCGTGGCCGAGGAGGCCGGCGCGGTGCTCCCAGTCGACGCGCGCGAAGCCGTCGGAGTCGGGCTCACCCGAGGGCTCGACGCCGTAGTGGGCGGCCATGGTGGCGTCGATGAAGGAGTACTTCGCGGTGAGGAGCTCGCGCCAGTCGGCGCCCTCCTTGTCGATGACGTGGTCGACGAAGCGGCGCGTCTCGGCCGACATCGCCTGCGCGAGCGCGGCGCGATCGGCCTCGGTGAGGTCGGCGTCCTCGGTGACGAGCGCGGCGGGCTCGAGCGTGTCGACGCCGAACCACTGGAGGACGAGCTCGCGCATGGCGACGATCGCGCGCGGGTCGTCGAGCATCCTGCGGGCCTGGGCCTCGCGGGCGTCGGCGTCCCGGAGCAACCCCTGGGAGGCAGCCTCGATGAGCGCGTCGTCGGGCAGGCTGCGCCAGAGCGTCGTGGCCATGCGGGAGGCGATCTCGTAGTCGGTCAGGTCGCGGGCTCCCTGTGAGGCGTCCTCGTGGACGTAGATGAACGAGGGCGCCTGGAGGGCGGCCTCGACGACCCAGCGCACGCCCTCGGAGGGGCCGCCCTCGGCGACGCCCTCGTCGTAGAGGGCGAGGAAGAGGTCGCGCTCGGTGGCCTCGAGGTCGCGGCGGAACGCCTTGCCCACGAAGCGCTCGACGAAGCGCTCGGCGCACTCGCGTTCGGTGGGCGCGACGCCGTCCGCCGAGCGCAGCTCGAAGGACGCCTTGCGGCGGTCGGCGAGGAACCAGAGGACCTCGACGCGGTCGACGGCGGCCTCGCGGGCGAGCGTGAAGGTCGCGGTCTGGCGGCCGTGCGTGGCCCAGCGGGTGGTCTCGTCGCCGTCGGTCATGTGGGAGGCGGCGTTGGCGCCCTCGTCGCTCGTCGAGGTCACGGACGCGACGTCGACGCGCTGGCCGCCCTCGTAGAAGCGGACCTCGAAGATCGAGGTCCAGCCGTTCTCGAGGCGCCCGTCGGCGTTGCGGACCTCCGGGTCGCTGTCGTTGCCGAGCGCGAGCAGGTCGATGGCCGCGACGCGCGTAGGCGCATCGATCGCGAACGACTCGTAGCCGATGTCGGTGCCAGTGGACTCGCCCTGGAAGAGCGACTCGCCCCCGCCCTCACACGCCATCACCGCGCCGGCCTGGGCCGCGGCGAGCGGGCTGACGGCCTCGGCGACGAGACGGAAGTCTTCGACGTGCGCGGCCTCGATGGCCTCGCGGCCGTTGATGACGAACGCGCCGACGCGCCCATCGCGCGTCATCTCGTAGCGGCCCACGTCGACGCCCTCGAAGAGCTCGCCGAGCGCGTTGCCGAGCTCCAGGCCGGTGAGCACGCGCATCGGCGCGTCGACTGGCAGCGCCGGCGTGGTGTCGCACACGCCAGGCGTGGCGACCTCGCCGCCGCCGTTGTTCTCGACGACCTCGCCGCCCCCGCCGGGGCCGGTCGGGCCTTCGTTGCCACCATGCGCGCCCCCGCCCTCCGAGGCGTCCTGGACGTTGAGACCCCCCTGGCAGGCCATCAACAGCCCCGCCACAGCGACCACACCCCACACCTTACGGCCAGACTTCGACACCGCGCGCCTCCTCTCGGTCCTCAGAGCTCTCCGTTCCACAGGCAGTGACGATGGCACGGCGCGCGCCATCCACACAACCCACTATTATAAAACCCTTTGTATTTCATTGGTTTGTGACACGAAAACCACATGGCGTGGCGGAGACGCACCGGCGATGAGGCGCGCGAGCCCCACCGCAGGTGTGGAACCTCAGCGCGCCGCGCCGGCGCGGGCGGCTCAGCTCATCACGAGCGCGGTAAACCGGGATGGCGCCCCAGGTGTGGAGGAAGCGACGGTCGAGTTCGCGGGCGGCCTCCCTCGCGGCGTCGTATCCGGCGAGGTCGCGGTAGTACATGGACGCGCCGCTGGTGCTGGTGTCGTCCTGACGCCTGGCGTGATCGTGACTGTTCATATGTTCAGACCCGATGTAGACCTTCCTCACACACCTGAGACAGGAGACATTCGGTGGACACCACGATTCAAGGGAGCTGTTGTTGCGGGGCTGTCGCGTTCGAATTGAGCGCGACCCCGTCCATGATGGGCATGTGCCACTGCACGCGATGCCGCAAGGTGGGCGCCAGCGCGCTCGTCTTCGTCGCGCGCGAGAGCCTGAGCTGGATACGAGGCCGGGACATCGTCAGCACGTACACGCCAGACGCCCCGTACAAGTACGCGCGCTGCTTCTGCTCGATCTGTGGGACGTCGCTCGGCGAGATCCTCTCCGAGGAGGACTCCTTCCCGATCTCGGGCCACTGCCTGGACTCCGATCCCGTCGTCCGCAACACGTTCCACGAGTTCGTGGCCGAGAAGCCCGAGTGGTACGTCATCGGTGACGACGCGGTCCAGTTCGAGGGGCACCCTCACGCCGTCGAGACGCCGCCCGACGCCGAGTGAACGCATCGAGCATCACTGGGGCACGAGCTCCGGTGTGACCATTGGTACGAACCACGCCGCGCGGACCTCCTCGCGCTGGATCCCTCCGGGGGTCTTGCGCAGGCGGACGAGCGACTGGATGCGCTCGTGGTCTCCCTCCGGGGCGACGAGCCGCCCGCCCGGGGCGAGCTGGTCGAGCAGCGCCGCGGGGATCTCGCGCGGCGTGCACGCGAGGAGGATGGCGTCGAAGGGCGCGGCGTCCGGCGCGCCGAGCGCGCCGTCTCCCAGCCGGACGTCGACCTCTCCGAGCCCGGCGCGCGCGAGGTTCTCAAGCGCGAGCGCGTGCATCGACGCGCGCACCTCGATGCCCGTGACACTGCACCCCATCCGGGCGAGGATCGCGGCCTGGTAGCCGGTGCCCGTGCCCACGTCGAGGACGCGCGCGCCAGGGGTGACCTCGAGGAGCTCGGTCATCTGGGCGATGAAGCCGGGGCACGTCATCGTCTGCTCGTCGAGGACCTCTACGGCGTCGACGCCGTAGGCGAGGTGGCGCTGGGCACGGGGCAGGAACTCATGGCGCCGGACGCGAAGGAAGGCGCGCCGGAGCGCGGGGTCGTGGAGGCGACCGTCGCGCTCGAGCTCGGCGACCATGCGCCGACGCGCCATGAACATGCCCAACATCCGTCACCTGCGCGCGCGTAGGTGCTTCTTGTACGCATGCTTCTTCGAGGTCTTCTTCGTGGTGTTGGTGGCCTTGCCGTAGACGGCGGCCTCGAGCGTCTGGTCCTTGCCCTCGAGCTCCTTGCCGAGGTCGGCGGCCGAGGCGACCTCGGACCTGGTGGCGACGTGGCGGTCGTAGTGGTCGCGCATGACCACGTCGAGGAGCGGAGAGATCTGCGCGGGCTCGAGGCCCTTGACCAGCTTCAGGAGGTCGGCCTCGATGTCCGCGGCCTTGACGTCGGGGGCAGCGAGCGCGTCGGCGATTCTGGTGACGAGCTTCGCGCGGGCGGGGTCGGCCTTGACGGTCGCGAGGAGCTCACGGGTCGAGGTCGCGTCGAGCCCTTCGTACTTGGCGAACAGCGCGGCCTCGGGCGACTGGGCCACGGCGCGGACCTGCTTCTTGGCGGGCGGCTTCTCCTGGGCGACGGCGGCCGTGGCGGGGAAGAGCGCAGCGAGCGCGGTCGCGTGGAGGAGGTGTCGTATCAGTCGTCTCATCGAAGGCTCCATGGTTCGTTCATGATGGTTCGTGTCGTCACGGTAATCGACGAATGGACGCCGCGTCCATTCATCGACGCGCTCACGGCCACGCGAAAGGCTGCGCGGCGTCGGGCTCGGCGGCCGCCACGGGGAGGTGCGACTCGTAGCCGTCACCGACCGCCTGGGTGCCACCGTCGCCGCCGAACTCGCCGGCGATGTAGGTCCTCGCGGGCGGCACGCCCGCGCCGGCGTAGGCGAAGATGTCGGTCTCGGCGTTGCCGTAGGCGGCCTCGATCTCGAGCCCCAGCGCCTTCAGGCTCAACAGGTAGCCGCGCTTGAACTCACCCACACCCGAGTCGTTGGGGAGCACCTCACGGTTCGAGTTCGTGACGTGCACGGTGCCCGGCGCGAAGCCCTGCGTGATCAGCCACTCACGCGTGATGCGGGTGAGCACGTACGGGCGGCCCGTCAGGTAGACGAGCTGGTAGCCCTGCGCGGCGCGCGCCGTCGTGATTTCGGCTGCTTTGGGCCTCGCCTCGGGGACCACGTCTCCGCTGTAGATGGGCTCGAAGAAGTCCGCGATGGCGTCCCCGAAGATCTCGGAGTCCTTCGTGGTCAGCGTCCCGTCGATGTCGAAGACCATGAGCCTGGTGCCCTCGGGGAAGACCCGCAGGACCGACCGCGCCGAGGTCTGGTCGCCCTTCACGCGCAGGTAGACTGCGTAGGTGCCAGGTGTGGGGAGCGCCTCGGGCGCGATCGAAAAGGCGACGCGGCCGTCCGAGTCCGTGAGCCGCTCGCCGAGCTTCACGAACGCGCCCGAGCAGTCGTCGAGGAAGACCTCGACCCACTCGTCCTCCAGATCCTTGCTCACCGCGCCGTAGGCGAACTTCCCCTCGATCCGGGCCTCCTTCGTGGTGACCGCGAGGGTGTCCTGTGAGGTGTGCTCGTCGCTGCCCAGCGTGACGATCTCGTTGCGGGTGTGCTCCCAGTCCTGCTCGGGGGCGTCGGGCGGTGACGGCGCGCTCAGGCAGGACGCGAGCGGTTCGAGGGGAGCGCCTGCGTCGGCGCCTGCGTCTGCCGCGCTCGGGTCGGCGTCCGGCGCGTCCGGCGCGTCTGGCGCGTCGGCGTCCGGGGCGGTCGCTGCGTCAGCGGGCGAGGGCCGCGTGGGTGGGGCCGTGTTCGTCCGATCGGCGGCGCATCCGACCGCCACCAGCGCGCACAGGCACAGACTCGACATGCGCCACGATCTGGACATCGGCTGCTCCTCGAACGCGTGGTTTCTCGACCTCTCGAAGACTCACACATCGACGCTGGCGCGTCACCTCACGTGTAGAACACACGCTCGCGGCTTGAAATGCGCGAGCTCGCGCAGGAGGTTTGGGGTCCACGACCCTCCTTCCCTCGAGCGCGCCCATGAATGCGATCCCGCTGACCCACCTCGACGCCGCGCTCGAGCGCGCGCTCGTGGCGGACGACGACGCGCTCTCCGCGATGCTCACCAGCGCGGACGCCACGACCCTGCACGCGGCGTTGCTCGAGACCTCGTGGAGGACGCCCGGGCTGGGCCGCTGCGTGATCGGGGCCGCCCTCGGGCGCCCGCGCGCCGACCTCTCGCCCGAGGGGCGGCTGCTCCAGGTCCAGGTCACGTCCGCGCGCTCGGGAGACGTCGACGCGCTCCCTGATTGGCGCGCATGGGGGCTCGACCCGACGCTCTCGACGCGCTGGAGTGCGCTCGAGCTCGCGCGCGACCCCGACGCGTGGCTCGCGCGTGGCCCCGACGACATCGACATTCGGCGGGCGCTCTCCACCATCGCGCGCGACCCGGACGCGCTGCTGCGTGCGCATCCTGGGCTCCCAGGCGAGCTCGTACGCGCGAGTGAGGACCGCTGCGCGGCCACCGGGCTGGCGCTGCTGAAGCCCGGGATGGCCTCCGGCGCGATCTCGATTCTCGACGCGATCGCGGCGCTCCGAGGCGGCCTCGCATCACCGATCCTCCACGTGCTCCAGGGAACGCTCACGCACGTCACGAGGCCGTGGGCCGCGCACGCGTGGCGCGACGAGGCGGCTCGCGCGACGCTGAACGCGCTCGCCAGACACGCCGACGCCTTGGTCGTCACGCGCGCCGTCGACGCGCTCGCGGCGCGCCGGGAGCGCGACGCGCTCGAGCTCATCGCGCGCGATGCCTCGATCGACCTGGGCGGTCGCAAGGCCGCGCTCCGCGGCCTGGGTCTCTGCGCGGACGCGACGCGCGCGCACCTGTCGACGATCCTGTCGGTCGCGCTGGAAGCCCCCGAGATCCTCGGCGAAGAGGCCCTGGAGGCCCTCGAGCGCCTCCATCGCCGCGGCGTCTTCGTCGAAGACGCGAGCGTCGAGGACGTGCTCACGCTCTTCGACACGCAGAACGTCCGACCGTTGGTGGTCGCGGGGCTCCTCTACACCTCGCGCGAGGCCGCGAGGCGCGCGCTCATGTCGCTCCCTCACGGCGACTCGAGGTGGCGCCGACGCGTGCACCTGCTCGCTGCGCTCGAGGGAGGCGCTCCCTCGCTGCTCGAGCTGGCCGCGTCCGACGCACCGGTCGCGCCGACCGCGCTCGGACTCGCGGGCTCCTGGCGGGTCGACGGCGCCGAGGAGCTCGCGCTCTCACGGGTCGAGCGGCACACGAAGGACGCGTTGTTCGCGTTGCGCCACGTCGGCGGACAGCGCACATGCGACGCGCTCGCCGCGGAGCTCGGGCTGGGCGCCCCGGACGGTGAGACCGCGGCACACCTGGTCCCCTATCAGGGAGAGGCCGCGGCGTTGGTGTGGCACCTCGACGACGCGCGCCGTTGGCGCGACGCGCTGCTCGCGCGGCTCGACCCGTCGAAGCTGCCCGACGCGATCCGGCGCGACCTCGGCGCGCGGGTCTCCGACGCCGAACTCGAGCTCCTCACGCGTTCGAGCGCCGACCCCGAGGTCACGCTCGTCGCGCTGTGCGCGCACGGCGGCGTGGAGTGTATGGACGCGATCGCGCAACTGCTCGCGCGCGTCATCGACGTCACGGCCGCGCGCGCGCTCGAGCCGGTCGTCGATCCTCACCGCGGCACGTCTCGTCTCGTCGAGACCTCGCTCTCGGAGGACACCCTCGGCGCGCTCCGAGGCTACGGCGCGCGCTTGCATGGGCGCGGTGTCCTGCGACCCGCGGCGCTCGCGGGGCCACACGACCGGGAGGACGTGGGCAGGTTCGTCGCGAACGACCTGCTGTGTCGGACGCTCAGGCGCCGGGACGACCCTCACGCTCAGATCGTGCGCGTGACGCTCGACGCCCTGGACGGCTGGCTTTGGCCCGCCGAGGTCCAGCTCGCGCTGCGCTGGCTGCGTCACGAGGACCCGCACGTGCGCAAGGTCACGCTCCGAGCGCTCGCCAGATGCCACGAGGACGCCGGGGTCACCGTCCGCTTCGTGACCATGCTTCGCGCCGACGACGTCCAGACCGTGCGCGCCGCGCTCGACGCGCTCTCGGATGAAGCACGCGTGCGCACGCTCCCGCTCGATCTCATCGCCCGCGCGCTCGACCATCCGAACATGAACATCAAGCGGGGCGCCGCGAGGTTGCTGGCGGCATCGAGCTCACGGGTGCCGGGACCAGACATCCTCGACAAGCTCCTGTTCTGGTTGGGCAAACACGACCACGAGGAGTTCAGGGCGTCGCTGCGTGAGGCGCTCTCGCGTGCGCTGGGTGGTGGCGGCGCCCGCGCGATCCTCACCGACGCCATCCAGTCCGCGGCGCGTGTGGGGGACGACCGCCGCGCCTCGCTCCTGAGCGGCGCGATCCCAGACCAAGAGCGCTCGCCGACGAGGTGGGAGCACGCCACGCGAGGCGTGACCTCGTCGCGCGACGCGCTCGCGCGCGTCGCGCAGGTCGCCCAGGGCGCGGCGCCGAGCATCAAGCTCGCGCTCGCAGCGCGCGCTCGCGCCATCGATCCCCCCGCGCTGGCTGCGGAGCCGTTGAGGCTACGCGCGCTGCACGCGTGCGGAGCGCACGTCACGCTCGAGGACCTGCTGGCGTGCGCGCGCGACGCAGACCTGGCCGAGGACCCCGCGGCGACGCTCGAGCAGACGCTCTGGCTCTTCGTCGAGGGCGCGCACCTCGCGCGCGGGTGGCGACGAGACGACCTGAAGGTCCACGTCGACGAGGTCGTCGACGCCGCCCTGGACCGACGACTCCAGGCGCTCGCGGCGCTCTGGCACGCGGCCATCGAGCACCCGGCGGCGCGGCCTCGGTACGCCGCGGCGCGCGCACGGCACATGACGGTGGAGGCGATCTGGGCGGCGCTCGAGGCGGATGAGCCCGGCGAGCGCGCGCGAGCCGTGGGCTCGGCGCTCGCGCTCCAGTGGGCGCCCGCGCTCCACGCAGCGGCCTTGCACGCACATGTCATCGGGGGCGTGGAGGCGCAGGACCACGCGCTCGCGCGCGCCGTCTGGCTCATGGGCCAGGCCGACCTCGACGCGATCCTCGACGAGGCCGCGCAACCTGAGGCGATCGGGCGAGCGATCGCGCTGGCGTCGCGGTCCCAGCGCCTGGACGACTGGCTGCTCGAGACATGGCGCTCGGGGCCTCCCAGGCTCGCGGAGCTCGCGCACGAGGCGCTCTCGCGACGCGACGCGACACTCGTCGAGCCCCCGAGCGTGGTCATGACCGAGGCCGGACGCGCCGCGCTCCGGGTCCGCGCCAGCGCCGAACCCGAGCTCGAATGGAGCGCGCCGACGATGCGCGCGAAGCGCGCGGAGGCGCTCGAGGACCTCACGTCTCACGACGTGTTCGAGGTCCTCGGCGCGCTGCGCACGCTCGGGAACCACCGCGACCTCGAGGTCGAAGTCGCAGTCTCAGACCTCATGGACCACGACGACCCCCGCGTACGAGACGCCGCGCGCCGCACGCTCAAGCGCGTCGGCTCGAGGACGTCCTACCTCGAAGCGACCGCCTCTCAGCTCGACGACCCGCGCCCCGACGTCCGCCGGTCCGTCATCCGCGTCCTCGCCTTCGCCGGCTACACGAAGGCCGCGCCTGCCATCGTCGACGCCGCCCTGGATGAGACCCACGCCGGCCTCCGACGCGCCGCGCGCGACGCGCTCGCGCTCCTGGGCGAGCACGGCAAGCACGCCATCGAGGACGCCTCGCGGCGCGCTCGACCGGACATGAGGCGGCGCCTCGAGGCGCTACGCGATGACGTGTTTCCTGACGACTCGTGACTCTTTTTGGCACTCCAGGCACCGAATTGAAGACACTCCACCTACCATGACTTGACACCCAATGCCCTGGCGCCTACCATATCACCACGTTGACATTCGGTGACTTTATGTAGAGGTTTGGTCGTGTGTGAGCTCAGACAGAGTAGGGACGTGATGGCCGCGGAGGTCTCAATGGAGCCCGAGATCGATGCCGCCACGACGGCGCCCAAGGGCCGCTCGGTGCTCATTCGTGTCGGCGCGCTCGCCGGCCTCTCCGTCGCTCTGTACTTCATCGGGCAGGCGCTCGGCTTCGGCGAGCTCCAGAGCTTCTCGGCGCTCCAGGAGCTGGTGGAGTCTGCGGGGATCTGGGGCCGAGTGGCCTACCTCGCCGTCTTCATGCTCGTGTGCCACATGCAGCTGCCCGCGGCGGTCTTCATCGTCGGCGCGCTCCTGCTCTGGGGACCGCTGGTGGGCGGCGCGCTCGGCTGGACCGGCGCCATGCTCGCGCTGGCCACGCACTTCGCCGTGACTCGCGGCGTCGGCGGCGCTCCCTTGCAGAGCATCGAGAACCCCACCGTCCAGCGCATGCTCGGGAAGCTGGAGAAGAACCCCCTCCCCGTGATCATCGGCATCCGCCTGATCATGCTCATGTCGCCGCCGGTCAACCTCGCGCTCATCCTCTCGGGCGTCCGGTTCCGCGACTACATGCTCGGCTCGGCCATCGGCCTCGGGCTCGTCGTCCTCACCGCCGCGCTCGGTTTCGACATGATCGAGCCCTGGCTCAGAGGCTTCCTCGGCTGACGCGCTCGGCGACGATCACTCGTCGTTGGTGCAGACCCGGTCCTCACCGCAGCCCGCGTGGCACGTGACGCAGCCGTTGGGCTGAGGTCCGAGCACGAACGCGCCGTCTCCGTCGATCTGCTGCCATCCCCAGTCGTTCGACTCCGGCGCAGACCCCTCCTCCCCCTTCCTCATCACCGTCCACTTCGTGGGGTAGTCGCACTCGGGCGCGGTCTCGCGGTGCTGCGACTTCACCAGGATCGCCCCCACCGGGTACTCCTTGGTCGGGTCCGTGAACGCCTCTAGAGCGTCCGGGCTCGCGTACACCTGCACGTAGTTACCTCCATGCGTCACGCTCTCCGAGCACGGCGACACCATCGTGTACGTCTCCTCGAAGTCCGCCGGGAAGTACGTCCGATCGTCGAAGTCGATCTCGGGCGCACACCCAGCTCCCACCAACAGACACCACGCCGCCACACACCAGATCTTCATCTCTCCTCCACGCTCGATTTCGGCGGCATCGTCGGCCCGAAACCATCGCGTGGCAAGCGATCTCGGCCGAGGCAGCCCTCACAGCACCTCGGGCGCGTGCTCCTGGAGGAACCCACGGAGCGTCTTCAGCCTGAGCCCATGGCGCCACGCGTTCTCCGAGTCCCACGAGTTGTGCACGCCGACGAGCTCTCCCTCCACGTCGTAGACCGGGCCGCCGGAGTGGCCCCAGTACGTCCACGCGTCGTACGCGAGGTCCCCGAGGATGCCCCTCCGAGGCCCGTACCAGAGCACCTGCCCTGCCGACGTGTGGAACTTGCCCCGGCCCGACTTCGAGCCTGGGTTCCCGATCACCACGACCACCTCGCCCACGGCTGGCTCTCGCTCCGACACCTCCACGTGCGGGTACGCGCGCGCCTCTGGCGTCGGCAGCTTCAGCAGCGCCAGGTCGTCCTCAGGCGACACCGCGACCACGCGCGCCTTAAGGCTGACACCGCTCGGGAACGTCACCTGGAACGCGCCGTCCGGGTCGTGGTCGACCACGTGGTACGCCGTCATGAGCAGACCGTCAGGCGAGAGGATCATCCCCGAGCCGCCGCCCACGTGCACCGACGCCGCGTGGGCCGGCACGAGCGCGCGCTCGATCGCCTCCTCTCGCCCCGTCCAGCGCGCGCCGGCCTCGATCTCGTTCAACGCATCGTGCATCTGGCTCAGGTGCGACCTCTCGATCGCGTAGCTCGGCGCCGACAACGCGCGCGTCGGCTTCGCGCGCTCGAGCTCGGGGACCAGCGCGCCCTCTCCCGCGGACTCCAGGAACGACGCCACGCTCTCGAGCGAGCGGCCCATTCGCAACCTCGTCTGAGCGTTCCACGACGTGTGCACGCTCACGAGCTTGCCCGACGCGTCGAAACCCGGCGCGCCGCCATGCCCCCAGTACGTCCACGCGTCATACGAGGTCTCGCCGCCGCCGAGCGCCCTCACCCGACCGAACGACGTGTGAAAGACACCCGCGCCGCTGTCCTCACGCGGGTTGCCCACCACCCAGATCGGCGCGCCCTCGCGTGGCGACGTCGACGACAGCTCGGCCGCCGGGTAGCCGCCACCCTCGAGCTCGATCAACGCCAGGTTCTCGCGCTCCGAGTAGCGCGTCACCCAGCCCTTCACCACGCGACCATCCGGGAAGCCCACCGCGATGGCCTCTCCGCTCGCCACGCCCTTCACCGCGTGCCACGCCGTCAGCACGAGCCCGTCCTCGGACAGGTTCACGCCGCTCGACCCCGCCACCGACACCGACGCCGCGTGGCCTCGACCGATCGCCTCCCGGACCTGCGCCTCGCGCGCGGTCCAACGCTCCCCCGACTCCAGCTCGTTCACGGCCTCGTCGAGCTGATCCTGAGCTCCTGGCGAGCCCGCCCACGCCGTCGCAGCCGTCGCCAACAACCCGAACACCGTCGCCACACACACAGCCTTCGCATTCATCATCTACTCCACGTCTCGCGTCGTCATGTTGCTCGAACACTCGGACGCACGCGGAGCGCTTACTATTGAAGGCGAACTCCTTACATCTCGTGGATCGTCACGTCCGCCGAGAGGTGGTAGCCCGCCGTCTTCGTCATGAGCACTGGCCTCAAGCCTGCGTCTCGGAGCCTGCGGATCGCCACGCGCAGCCTGTTTCGCGCCGACTCGAGCGGCGTGTTGAGCTGGTCGGGCCAACCGAGCGCGTACGCCTCGTCGAAACCCAGCGGCACATCAGGCGACTCGGCGTGACGCCGAGCCAGCGCCGCGAGCACGCGCGCCAGGGTCTGCTTCTCCCTCAACGACACGTACCCCGACGCAGGGCTCACGAACCCCTCCCCGCTCGCCAACACGACCCACACACCCTCACGTTGAGCCTTCGCGAGCGTCGCCGCCGACACCGGCGCGCGCCGCGTGCGTGGGTGCAGCGCGAGCACCATCGCGAGCCAACC
>OJDV01000476.1_pt1 | contig 14148 bp, 12 predicted proteins | sample 1592911 | NCBI WGS metagenome assembly OJDV01 (sample SAMN05416860, study PRJEB24817) | seawater metagenome | isolation source: Sea water | place: Canada:Atlantic | collected 2013-11 | reverse complement strand
CGTCGACGCCGCCCAGGCCTCGTGTGACGAGGCCAGCGAGCTCTTCGCCGAGCTCGGCGACGAGCTCGGGTTGACCCGCTGCTTCACACTCTTCGCCTACCTCTCGTCGCTCCGAAACCGTCAGCGCGAGGCGCGCCGTTGGATCACCTCCGCGCTCGACCTGTGCGCCGAGCTCGACCACTCACTCGCCCCCGCCCAGGTCGGCGCCACCCAGGGTGACGCCTACATGGCACTCGCTCGCGTGCACCTGCGCGACGACCGCGCCGACAAGGCCACCAGGGCCGTGGAGCTCGCCACGCACCACTTCAGCCAGACCTCCGATCAGTACGGCATCTGGATGGCTCGGGTCCTCCTGGGCGACGTCGCCCGCGCCCAGGGCGCCTTCAACGACGCCGAGCGTCACTACCTCGAGGCGTCCTCTCGCCTCGCCGAGCTCGGGCACTGCGCCTGGTGCGTCCCCAAGCTCTATTACGGCCTCGTCCTCCTCGAGGAGCGCTCGTACACCCTCGCCCGGGACGTCCTCAACGAGGTCCTCGACGCGCTCACCCGACACGGCTACCACCTCTACCTCTGCGTCGCGCAGGCCGCGCTCGCCACGTGCCACGCCGGTTTGCGCGAGCCTCAGCGCTGGAGCGAGCACTACCTCGCCGCGAGGAAGGTCCTCGAGACCTTCCCCATCGTCGACCCCGACCTCGCGTGGCTCGCCCGCACCGCTGGTGATCTGCTCGTCGCGAACCAGGCCGCGCGCGCCTCCGTCGAGTCCTACGCGCTCGCCTACGATCAGCTCCTGCGCCTGGGCCAGGGCGACCAGGCCCGCGAGGTCCGGCGCGCGTCCTCCGCGATCCAGGCCCGCATCTCCCAGAGCTGAGCGGCGCTGGGCGGCCTCAGCCCTGCGTCGCCATGAGGCCCAACGCCAGCAGCGGCAGCGCCATCTCCTGGTGGTCCACGCTCCGCTCGTCGTGCGGCCTCCTGCACGTCAACTTGACCCGACCGGGAGACACGGTCACCGTCGCGCTCTCGTTCGCCATCACCAACAGCAGCAGCGCCGACTGCACGCCCTCCTTGGAGATGAACCCCGCGAGCCGCTCGTCGTTCACGTCCCCGTGCACGAAGACGTTGTCGTCGAAGGTCTGATCGCCTGACTGGAGCTCGGCCTTACCGAAGAACTTCTTGAAGTTCTCCATGAACCCCTCGCGCGTGAAGCGCGCGCTCAGCCCGATCCCCTCGGCGGACACGACGAGCTCATGGGCCCACATCGTCTTGCTCTGATCTCCCTGGCTGGTCTGCACCTCGCGCATGGTGTTCGAGTAGATCAGCCCGCAGGCGTACTCGTCCTGCGCGGGGCCCTCGAAGGCCTCCTGACAGAGGTCGAGGCCGTGGTCCTTGTAGGGTGAGTGTACGGTGGCGCCCGTCAGGGCACAGACCGAATCCGTTCCGCCTCGTATCATGTCGTCTCCTGGTGTGTTCTCATCCATTGGCTCGTTGACTCTGTGTCCGTACTGCCCATGATCGATGGGCGCCCCTCAAGCCACGGCGCCAGTGTCTCGCTCACGGACGAGCTTACACATAGTGGCCCGTTTGTGAACGCTGGAGTTCCCTTGGCGAAACGACCCCTGAGGCGCCTGCTGGCGCGCGCTCTCGACCGCTTCTGGGGCCTCGACGACATCGAGTTCGAGGTCTCCGACGATCCGCTCGGTTTCGCGCCGCTCGCTGGCGACACGTCGCTCGAACAGGCGGCCCACGCGCTCTCGGGCGCGGGGCGCGTGCTCGTGTTCGCGGGCAGTGGCCTGAGCGCAGAGTCTGGCGTCGCGACGTTCCGGGACAAGCACGCGGGCGCCCTCTACGACGACGAGACCGTGCGCAGCTCGACCAACGCGCTGACCTTCGACACCGACCCCGAGCCCCAGCTCGCCTGGCACCAGCTCTGGCGCGAGGTCATCCTCGACGCGCAGCCCCACGAGGGCATGCGCGCGCTCGCCCGCATCCTCGGACGGATCCCGGACGCGCTCGTGGTCACGCAGAACGTCGACGACCTCATGGAGCGCGCCGCGCTCGAGGTCGGCGTCGAGCTCGAGATCGTACACCTCCACGGCGAGATCGATCGCGTGAAATGCCACGAGCGCGCGCACGCTCGCGACCTCGCCGCCGGGGAGCGGTTCGACGCGCTCGGCGCGTGTGATGTCTGCGGCGGGCGCATGCGCCCCGACGTGGTGTGGTTCGGCGAGCCGCTCGACCCCGACGTCGTGGCGCGCGCGGTCGACTTCGCGCGCCGCAGCGACGTGTGCCTCATCGTGGGGACCTCCGGCCTCGTCCAGCCCGCCGCCGCGCTCCCCTCGGCCGCGCGCCACGGCGGCGCCCGCGTCCTCGAGATCAACCCCCACGAGAGCGCGCTCACCGACCTGTGCGACGCGCGCATCTCATCCGGCGCGCTGGACGCTCTCGTCGCCCTCGAGGGCGCGCTCCTGGGACACGGAGACTGACGCTCACGCTCATCACGGCACCCCATGGCCACGTTCTCGGACATACTCGCCAAAGCGCTCACCTCGAGCGAGAGCCCCTCGGGGCTGCACGACCACCTCTGGGGAACGCGCCGCGCCTTCACGCCCAGGTTCGTCGATACGCTCGACGCGGAGTTGCCCGGCTGGCGCGACGCGGCCGGGCCGAGGTGGCGGCTCTTGCTCGCGGCCAGAGCCGGTGACGTCGAGCCCTGGATCGATCTGGCGCGGCTCGACCTGCCGGCAGACTGGACCACTCCGCAGCGCCAGCGCCTCGTCCGCTGGATGCGATGCGCCTCGCCCGTTGAACGACCGATCGCCGAGCGCGACGTGCTCCAGCGCGTGGCGAGGGGGCTACACACGCAGTGGTCGGCGCGCGCGCCCGGTCAGGCGCGCGTGCGCTGGATCGTAGCCCTGACGCTTCGATGGGGCGATACCCAGGACGTCCGTGTGATCTTTGCCCACGCGTGGAGAGACCTGCCGACCCTCGACGAAGTCCTGAAGTCCACGCGTCCAGACGTTTGGAGGTTCGCCCAGCGCGTCGAGCACCACCACAGAGACTCTGCCTGGCGCGAGGCGGCGCGTCTGGCGCAGCGCGCCCGCGCCAGGCTCAGCGGTCACTCGTACGCCTCCTGGGGCGACCACGTCGCCGCGGTCACGTCCTGGTTCGAGGACGAGCCCGAGGCGTGGCGTAAGACGCAGGCGCGAAGGCTCGAGCGCGCGATGAACGCGCGGCTGGTCTGGAGCTGGTCGGCGTTGCGCGAGGCGTCGTGCTCGGGGCACCCTCTCAGGGAGATGTTCGCCTCGCTCGTCTGGGAGGCCGACACGTCGTGTCGGCTCGACGCACGCGGCCAGCCACGCGACCTCGACGGGCGGCCTCTCTCGCCCAGGTCGCTGCGGCTGGCGCACCCGAGCACGTTGCCGGAGCTCGAGTCATGGCGCGCGCGACAGCGCACGGCCCAACCCTTCGAGCAACTCGAGCGCAGCGTCTTCGACCCCGACCACCTGGAACTCCACGAGCACGGCTGGTCCACCCCGCGTCTGCCCGGTCACGTACACACGGACACGTTGATGGGCCTGTTGCGTCGGCGAGGGTGGTCGCTGTGCGTCGGCCTCGACAATGGCGTCATACCTTGCTTCTTCCGCCACGACGCGTCCAGCGACACCACGGCCCTTTGTCAGCTCGAGAGGCCGCTCTTCTCGAGGTCGAATCCATCACCACGCGTCCTCTCCATACGCATCGTGTTCTTGCGAGGCGAGTGGTCACGCTACCAGCTCACCAGCACGTACTACATGTCCGACCACGCGACCGGGCCGAGTTGGAGATCAGGCCCTCGGCTCAAGCACGTCCTCTGGCCCGTGGACGTGGACCCCGTCACCTTGAGCGAGACGCTGCGGGATCTCCATGACGCGTCGACTTGAGCGAGGGCTGCTGGAGCGAGCGTCGCGCTTCGCTCGGTTCTGTCAACACTCCCTCCGCTGTCTACATCGGGCACGTCCTGGCGCGCGCGGCGTGGTCGCGCGGGCGCGTCGACAAGCTGGGCGTGAGCTCTCCAGGATTCGCTTGAACGATCCTCAACAGGAACCTCACCCACAGCGAACGGGTGGAATCCGAATTCGCTGCCGAAATGGGCTTCCTGCTACGTATCCCGCGGCCCGCAAAAGGGGCTTCGACTCATGTGCTCAGGTCGAGTCCGAATTCGCTGCCGAAATCAGCCCTCTTCTGTTTCTCCCGCGACCTTCGCCAAGAGCCTCGACTCAGCCGAACACGTCGAATCCGAATTCGCTGCCGAAACGCGCAGCATCGCAGCAACCGGAGCGAAGCGGAGGTTGTGGTCGCTCAGCTCGACCGAAGTGAGAGCTGTGCGAGCGATGCGTAGCCAAGAAATAGATCCCTTACATTCGCGCCCCGTTGATTCATCCAGACAGCGCGAGGCCGCCCTCCAGGCGGACACCGAGCGCGCTCATGAACAATCAGGGAGTCGAGGCAGGCCGCGTTCAGCGCGAGCACCTCGACCTGTATCCGGAACTCCATGGAGGTCGCCGTGAGGGATCGCTCTGTGTACGCCGTGTCGGCGTGCAAGTGTCTGCTTTTGTTTTGTATTTCGTCGTCGATCGGCGCGTGCACGCACGTCGAGTATGCGCGCTCGTTCGAGTCGGGCGAGGCGGTCCTGAAGCCTGACGAGTTCGGCCCGCCGACTGGGCGCTTCGAGGACTACCAGGTCAACGAGATCAAGCTGCTCGACCCGTCCGGCTCGGTCTGCGCCGGGGCGACGACGGGGCTGAGCGCCCTCAACGCCGCGACGACCGCGCGCGACGAGGCGATCGAGGAGCGTCGGACCGAGTACGAGTACGAGTACAACGTCTACGCGCCCGTCGCGGGGCTGTACTGCGGCGGCTACTACCGTTGGGGCTCGGGCTTCACGACGATGAGGAGCGCGCCGCCGACCAACGCCGTGCAGACCACCGAGGACGTCGGGCTGGACATGGAGACCTGGGAGCTCGGGTTCGTGGCCGAGGGCACCGACCAGTTCGAGGGGCTCGACTGGCTCACGTGGACGTTCGGCTTCGAGCTGGCCGTGGGTAAGTACGACTGGGCCGACAAGGAGGCGAGCCGCGAGACCCAGATCAAGGACTACGACGACCCGATCCTCTTCCGCATGCCGCTGACCGGAGGCCTCGGGTTCTACCCGCCGTTCCTCTTCGGCGCGGGCCTCGAGGCCCGCGGCGGCGCCGACCTCATCGCGTAGGCGCTGACCGCCGAGGTCGGCGAGTGGTACCAGAAGTTCGACTACGACGTGCGCGCGGCCTACCAGCTCAAGAACTTCAACCCGCTCATCGTCAGCGTCGCGGTGGGTTACGAGAACGAGAACCTCCACTGGGGCGAGTACTGGCTCAGGCGCGAGGGCCCTTACGCGAGCGCGAGCCTGTCGTACGTGTTCTGATGGGGTGGAACAGACGCGCGCCCCCGACGTGTACTCGCCACGCCGAACGCCCACCCCGACCACGACGAGGCCGCCCATGACCATCCGCTCGCTCGGTTTCCGCACCGACCTGATCTTCGTGCGCTTCGACGGTGAGGTCCTCGAGCGTGAGGGCTACGTCGTCGCGCGCACGCCCTCGAATCCGTCGTACCATTGGGGCAACTTCATCCTGTTTCGTGACCCTCCCGGCCCCGGGGATCTTGGGCGCTGGCTGGAGGTCTTCGAGCGTGAGATCGCGAGCCGCCAGCCCACCGAGCACCTCGCGTTCGGGTGGGACGTGACCGAGGACGAGCGCGGCGAGCTCTCGCCGTTCCTGGCGCGCGGGATGGAGTACGACGCCGGGCCGGTCATGAGCGCGGTCAGGCTCGAGCGCGCGGAGCGCGCGAACGCGCAGGTGGAGGTCCGCGCGCTCGCCACCGACGCCGACTGGGAGGCCGCCACGGCGCTCCAGATCGGGTCGCGCGACCTGCGTCACTCGCTCGAGTCGTACACGGTCTTCAAGCGCACGCAGATGAGGCGCTACCGTGCGCTGGCGGCTGCGGGCGCGGGCGACTGGTACGGCGCGTTCCTGGGCGGCGAGCTGGTGGGGGACATGGGCCTCTTCCATGACGGCGAGGGCGTGGCGCGTTTTCAGTCCGTGGAGACGTCGGCGGCGCACCGGCGCGAGGGGGTCTGCACGAGGTTGCTGTACGAGGCGTCGCGCCTCGCCGGGGAGCGGTTCGGCCCGTTCGAGCGGCTCGTGATCGTCGCCGAGCCGGGCGGGCCGGCCGCGAGCGTCTACGCGCAGGCGGGGTTCGTGACCGACGAGGTCCAGGTCGGCTTGCACTGGTGGGAGGGCCTCGAAGAGTGAGACGATGGGGGTGGCCGTCACTCCCTGATGACACGAGTTCGACATGCCGCGCTCCCGCTCGATCCTGACGACGCTCTCGCTCCTGGCGCTCCTGGCGCTCGTGTCCTGCGGACCCGCGACCTCGTCTCGACGCGAGCCCGCGACGGCCGCAGCGTCCAGCGGGGCGGAGCGGCGGCCCGTGAACACGCGCGTGGTGCGCGTGGTGTACCTGGTCTCGGCGGACCGCGAGGAGCGCCCGGAGTACACCGAGGCGATCGAGGCGGCGATCATCGAGCTGAGGGGTTGGTACGCCGGGGAGCTCGGGGGGGCGACGTTCACGCTGAGCGAACCGGTCGTCGAGGTAGTCCGATCGAACAGACCCGCGGGGTGGTTCTACGGGAACCCGAACGGGTCGCGCGAGGACGACTGGGGTTACAACAACACCTTCGACGAGGCGGCGCGCCTGCTTGGCGCGCGAAAGAACGACCCCGGCACGGTGTGGGTGATCTACTCGGACGGCCCCGGCTCCAGCGGGCGCGCCGGTTCGGGCGTGGCGTGCCTGCCGGAGGACGACCTGCTCGGGCTCGTGGGCCGCCACCCGACGCAGCCCGACACGCGCCGGTGGGTCGCGGGGCTGGGCCACGAGCTCGGCCACGCCTTCGGCCTGCCGCACCCCGAGGACACCGCGCGCGACGCCGACGCGCTCATGTGGACGGGCATCTACGGGAAGTACCCGGATCGGGCCTACCTGACCCAGGAGGATCGCCTCCAGCTCTGGCGCAGCCCGTTCTTCGCGCCGTCGCCCGCGGGTGAGACGCTGGAGGTCCTGCGCCATGGAGGCGGCGCGTTCGAGCGACGCAGGATGGGCACGCAGACCTACTGGATCGAGCGCGACCCCGCCGGCGAGCCGATCTACTCGTTCAGGGAGCTCCGGGTGCGCGGCGGCGAGGCGATCGCGTACGACCGCGGCAGGGGGTTCCACGTGGCGCTGCCGCTTGGCGGAGGCCGCTCGAGGCTGTCGGCGGATGGCGGGTCCACGTGGCGCCCGCTCTACATATTGGAGTGAGCCTGCGGAGCGCTCCGTGTGAACGGCCGCCAGTGTTTCCGGGAGGCTCGCGGCCGGGTATGTTGAGCGCCTGTCATTCAAGACCCTCGCGGAGGTGCTCATGTCTATCCGTTCGTCTTGGTGCGCGTGGTTTGCGGTGTGTGCCTCGGCGCTTTGCGTCACGCACGGCGCGGCGGAGGCTGGCGAACCCAGCGCGGCCGACGCGCCGGAGCCGAGGCCGAACTGGGGGTGGTCCGAGCCGGTGGAGGGGGTCGACGTGGAGACGGGGCTGGCCTCTGGCGTGCTCGACCCGAATATCGAGGAGCGAGGGTTGGGCAAGCCGACCGCGCTCTGGGCCGAGCTCACGGGCGAGGCACCCGCCGAGCTCGTGCTCGTCCTCCATCGTGTGGGGCAGTCCAGCACATTCCAGGTCTTCGACGTCCGCGACTCCGACCAACCCAGGGCGATGACGCCCGCCCACCTCACCGATCGGTCGGGGGTCCAGCCATTGCTCTCCCCGCCCATAGCGAGCCTGGGCGACTTCGACGGGGATGGTGTCCTCGAGCTCATGTTCGCGGGTTTGGAGGGTGGCCAGGCGACGTTGAGGATCTACAGGCTCGAGGGTGACGTGCTCGTGGAGCGCGTGGACGCGAAGCCGCCGGGCAGAGCGTTCTTCCCGTTCGACCTCGACGGCGACGGAGAGGATGAGATCATGGCCGTCGAGCCTGTCGGGATCCCCCCTGGCGACCGTCGGTTGTGGGACGCGTCCACGACGTTCGCGTTCACGCGTATCGACGGCGAGACGGGCGCGCCGATCACGCAGGAGATCCCGCCCGAGGCGTGGCTCCCGAGGGCCTTCGGGTTCCTGGTCTCCGCGGACTTCTCGTTCGCCTACATGTCGAGCGTGGCGATCTACGCGCGCGCCATGCGGCGGCGCGGGCTCGTGCCCCTTCGGCCTGAGCGCGTCTTCGACGAGGCGCTCGAGAAGATGGTCGGCGACGACAGCTTCTTCGGGTTCACCAGGGGCGAGTGGTACATCGACGTGTTTTACTGGGCGTTGACCAAGGCTCAGCGCGCCAAGCTCGCCGAGATCGCCGCGGGGGATCCAAGCAACAGTCGGAGCCTCTACGCGTCATCGGCGCTCTTCCTCTCGGCGACCGACGATGCGCAGGTGCGCGCCGCGGCGCGTGGAGCGATCGTCTCGCTCACGACGCGGTCACACTTGAAGCACCATGTGATCGGGCTGCTCGGCCGACTCTCACCGCCGGCCCGCGCCGCGCTTTGTGAGGAGGCCGCCGCGCGGCTGGGTGAGGAGCTCACGCCAGCGGAGCTGTCCAGCGTCCTGAAGGTCGTGACGGGTGATCCGCTGAGGTGCACGACCGCGGCCGCGGTCGTGCTCGCGCAGGCCGACACCCACGGCTCCGCGGTAGTGATCGCGGCGCTCCATGCGGTCGCGAAGGACCCGCTCGACCTCGCGAAGTGGCCTGCCTCGAGGCGAGCCCGGCTGCTCCGAGGTCTGTACGCCCAGCTCGGGCACACGGACTGGACGCACCGAAAGGCCGCGGTGGGTGCGCTCGCACGCCTGCCCGGCCAACGCGCTCGCCTGGAGCGCGCGCGCGAGCGCGAGGTCCGCCCCGAGGTCCTCGCGGCCCTCGACGCCGCGATTTCAGGCCCCCAGAACCCCAAAGACGCGTCGAGAGACGAGGAGAGACGATGAACCGATTCGCTCAGTTCATGTTCCCGGTGTGCGCGTCGTTCGCGCTGTTCGCGTGCGACGCCGAGCCCCCCTCGGGTGCGACGGATTCGCCCGATGAGGCCGCCGAGCCCGAGGTCACGCCGCCCTCCGATTACGCGCTCGTCCCGCTGAAGAACATGGGGTGGAGCGATCCCGTCGAAGGGGTCGACCTCGAGGCGTTGACGGAGCGCGAGGGCATCACCTCGGGTCACCAGATCCACTGGGCCGAGCTCACGGGCGAGGCCCCCGCCGAGCTCGTCCTGGTGCAGAACCTCGATGACGCTTCGGGCGTGATGCGCGTCTACGACGTGCGCGACGCGAGCGCGCCGAAGGCGCTCTCCGCGCCCGTGCTGCTCGACCGCACCGAGCCTGCTGTGACGAGGCGAAAGCTCCCCTACGGTCCTTACCCGCAGGCCTCCGACCTCGATGGGGACGGCGCCTCCGAGCTCGTGCTCGCCGGCTTCGAGCGTGGCGAGGCCACGCTGCGCGTCTACGGGGTGGAGGCCGGCGCGCTCGTCCTCCAGGTCGACGTCGAGACGAAGGGCCACCTCCACGTCCCGTTCGACCATGACGGCGACGGCGCGCGCGAGCTGGTCGCCCTCACGACCTCGAAACCAGAGGATGTCCGCGGAGACGCCAGCGTCGAGGTCGAGCTCATCGACCCCAGGACCGGCGAGGCGCACGCGTCGAAGGTCCCGCTCGAGGTCTGGCTGCCGAGGTTCTTCACGTACACGATCGTGAGCGAGGGGATCTCAGGCATCACGCTCGTCCTCGTGACGACGGCGATGAGGTCCCGCGACCTGCTCCCCTACGACCCGGACGCCGCGTTCGCCGGCGCGTTCAAGGGGATGACGCGTAAGCCCAGGGGCATGTTCGACCTCCACGACCCCTCGTTCTATTCGAACATGCTCTACTGGCCGCGGGACGAGGCATCTCAGGGGAAGCTCGTCGAGATCGCGCGCAGCGACACGCACGCGAGCGGGCTGGCGCTCGAGGCGCTGCTCTCTCCTGATGCGAGGGAGTCGGACCGGATGGTCGGGCTCCGGATCATGCGCGAGAAGCTGCTCGCGCCTCGTAACCATGGCCTCCCCTCCGAGCTCATCCGGTCGCTGCCCGACGGCGAACACGGCGAGCTCTGCGACGCGCTCACCGCGCGCATACGCGATGAGGGCGTCTCCGACTCGGAGCGTGACCGGCTCGCGTTGCGTGGGGTCGGCGCGCAGGCCGACTGCGTCGGCTTCGCGCTCGAGGTCATGGAGGCCCCCGAGGCGCACACCTCGACGCGCCTCAAGCTCGCGCTCAACGGCTTCAACCCGAAGCTCGCGAGCTCGCGGAGGACGAGGTCCGTGAGTGAAGAGGCGCGCGGGACGCGCGCGGCGATCGCGTTGCTCGGGCACGAGGACCCCGAGGTCCGAGGCTCCGCGGCGCTCGTGCTCACGTGGCGCGAGGGCGGCGAGGACGCGCTGGCCGCGGCGCTCGCGAAGGAGGCCGACGAGGACGCGCGCGGCACGATGAAGGCCGCGCTCGCGCGGAAGTCCGCGGAGTGAGCCGCGAGCTCAGGAGAGCCCGTCGACCCACTCGCGCCACACCTGCTCCTTGAGCTCGGCGTGGGCCTTGACGACGACCTCGCGTGCGACCGTCTGCACGCCCGTGTGCGTGTAGTAGTTGGTCGACGCGTCCAGGCCGGCGGCGACGTAGTCGAGCGTGTCCTCGGTGACCGTGACGACGGTCGAGATCTTCTCGATGATCAGCTCGCGCGTGAGCCCGCGCTCGGCGACGAACTCGCCGATCCACGCGCTCGTGGCGGCCAGCGCCTGGAGGATGAACCCGCGCTTCTCCTCGACGCCGTCGCCGGGGATGTGCTTGGAGACGGAGTCGAAGACCTTGTTCTTGGCGAGCGTGGAGTCTGCGGCCTCGCGGATCGTGTCGCTGATCTTGACCATGAAGTTCGGCCCCAACGGGAGCAGCCCGTCGACCACGATCCACGCGCCGATGCGCATCACGTCGGACTTGGCGTAGTCCTGGAGCGCGATCACGAAGTCGGCGATCTGCTCGAACGAGGCGTCCTTCGGGGTGCCCCGGATCATGCCGAACGCGACGAGCTCGACGACGAGCTTGATGCCCGCGTCGATCGCCTGCGTGGTCTCGGGCTTGGGCGTGTACTCCTCGAGGAAGTCGAGCGCGCCGCCGAACAGGCCGCCGACCTTGCTCGCGACCGTCGCCGCCGAGGCGAGCTGGTCGAGCCGGTCGACGTTCTCGAAGAGCCAGAGCGCGGTGCCGTAGCGCGCGCCGGGCGCGCCGAAGACCTCCTCGGCCTTGCGCGTCACGCGCGCGACGACGTGGGGGTTGGTCTCTCCCACCGCGCGCTCGATCATCTGCTCCATGCTCGTCACGTTCTCCCACTGCCCGGGGACCACGAAGTCGAGCATCTCCAGGAGCTGCACGGTGACGTCGCGGGACGGGAGCTCGGCGAGCGCCGACGCGATCGAATCAGTCATCTCTTCAACCTTGTTCGCGGTGTGTGGTGTCTTCGGTGGCCAGACACTCCACGACTCGCCCGAGGTTGTCAAAGCGTTCAGAGCGTCCCCGAGCCGGTCTGCGTGAGGAGGTAGTCGAGCATCAGCTCGTTGAGGTACTCGACCTCGAAGCTCCCGATGGTCGGCTCGATCTTGTCGCCGCCGATGCCAGAGTCGGCGGTCAGGAACGCGTACGTCCCGTTGGTGGCCATGACGAGCGGGCGGAGCAGGAACTCGAGCGGCTTGTCCGAGCCGCTCGAGACGACCGGCACGAGCTTGATCCCGCGCGCCGAGGCCTCGCGGGCGAACCTGGCGAGGCGACCGAGGCCGCCCTGGTCGTCGTGGGGCGGGGCGTCGAGCACGAGGAAGAGCACGCGGGCGCGCGCCGAGGTGCTCCATTCGTGGCCGAGGGCGTCGTCGAGCGCCTCGTCGACGCCCTCGGGGTAGTCGCCGCCGCCGCACGACGCGCCCGCGTCGAGCGTGTCCATCGCGCCCGCGACGGGGCCGAAGGGGTTCGAGATCACGTCGAACTCGTCGTCGGGGTCGCAGTAGAAGTTCATCGACGCGCGGATCGTCAGGTCGGGCCGCTCGTCCTCGAGCCGGTCCATCACGTCGCGCATCTCCGAGCGCAGGTAGCTCTGCTCGTCGAGCATCGAGCCGGTCACGTCGATGGCGAACATCACGTCGAGCGTGTCCGCGGGCGCCGCGAGCCCGGGCGCGTCGATCTCGACGGCCTCGCCGTCGGCCCCGACCTGCGCGGTCACGCCGCCCACCTCGACCTCGAGGCCCGCGACGCCCGGCGCGCCCGTGAAGAAGGACGGGAACAGGTACGCGCGCCCGGCGTGGTCGGTGCGCGCGGTCCAGAGCGCGGCGCCCTGGGCGTCCTTGAGCACGACCTCGGCGTCGATCGCGGGCGCCTGGCCGCTGACCACCTCGACCTTCACGAGCTCGACCGGCATGAACCCCCAGCTCTGCGTGACCGCGCGCCACTGCCCGCTCGGGTCCATGAGCTTGAGCCACATCGCCCAGTTGTCCACGTCTCTCCAGCGGCCCGCCGTGAGCTGGCCGGACGCGGGCCTCACGCCCTCGCCGACCTCGCCGCCCTCGCCGCCCCCATCTTCTGCGGAGCCCGGCTCGCCCCACGACTCGTTGTTCGAGCTGTATCTGTCCCCACCACCGCCGCCTTCGCCATAGATCGCGCCGTTTTCGTCGGACTCGGAGCCGCACGCGCTCATGGCGAGAGCGATGGAGAGGGCGCAGATCGTCTTGGAGTAGGCGGCGTTCATCGGCTTGGCGTGCATGGTGTCCCTCTCGAGGTCGTGTGGTCGTGTCGCGGAGTGGATGAGCACGTTCCATTCCACCACCGCAGAGACCCCTGACGCGCGCCGGACGCGGCGCGGAGGGCGGTGAGGGCCACGAAGCCGCGGGCCCGGTGGCCGGACATCGATGTCACGCAGAGCGTGGGCCGCCTCCAAATTTCAACGACGCCGCCCGCCGAGGATCACGTGAAGTTGATCCACTCGCCCGAGCCGATGACGATCTCGAACCCGTCGCACGCGGAGGGCACGAAGATCTCGAACGGGCTCTCTGGGTCCTCGTTCTCGGCGCCCTCGCCGCACGAGAGTTCGCCCTCGGGGAAGGCGTTGGGCCACGTGAAGCGGCCGCGGAGCTTCTCGACGTCCTTGGTCGATCCCTCGCGGAAGACGATCGCGTGGCGCGGGGCGTTGGCCTTGATGCCTCCGCCGAGGACCTCGCCCATCACCTCCTCGGTCACGACGCCGTCCGGGAGGTCGACATCGGCCGGGACGACCAGGAGCAGCCCGATGCCCAGCTTGAAGCTGTCCACGACGGTGAGCGCCTCGGGCGGCGGCGTGGGCGCCGACAGCGTGACCGAGAAGGTGTCCTCGCCCAGGCTTCCTTCGCCCAGCTTGTAGACGCTGTCGCCGTCCTCTCCGTCCACGAACCAGATCACGATGACTTTGGATGGTCCGTCGAGCGAGGCGCCGTCGAGCGTGCGCACCGACCCGCTGACGGTGAACCCCTTCGGCGCCGTGGCCTCTTCGACCGCGCCCTCCTTGGTGTCCGCGTCCGGGGTGGGCGCGTTGGTCGAGCAGGCAGTGAGCGTGAGCGTGAGCGCGAGCGCGGCCGCGAGCGTCGTCTTGTCGATCGTCATGAGCTTCTCCGTGGTTCTCGGTAGTCGGAGTCTCGTGCCACCGCTTTCGGCCGTCAACAGAGAGGTCACCTACGCCGTTGGGGGTGTGGTCTGTAAGGCCGTGACCTCGCCGGTTCGTTGGTGTTCGGGGCAAACTTTGGGTAATTTGGTGGCCAACTGATTCGCTCGGAGCGCCTCGCGTCGAATGGACGTGACCTTTGGTATGAGGTCGCGTGGCATCCAGGCCTGCCGAGACGTTGCACTCGTTTGGGGTACACATGCGCTCATCTCGATCTCTGGCCGCGTTGTGCGTGGTCCTCTCCGTCGCCGCGCTCGCGTGCAGTGACCCTACCGAAGTGAACAACCTCCAGCCCGTCGACGCGGGCGGTGGC
>OJDV01000475.1_pt1 | contig 14201 bp, 15 predicted proteins | sample 1592911 | NCBI WGS metagenome assembly OJDV01 (sample SAMN05416860, study PRJEB24817) | seawater metagenome | isolation source: Sea water | place: Canada:Atlantic | collected 2013-11 | reverse complement strand
GAGATTTCTGCCTGTCTCGTGGGCTCGGAGATGTGTATAAGAGACAGCTGTTACTTCTATTGAACCAACATGATTACCTGTAATAGTGTCTGCAGCAGCTAAGAAAGCAGTAGTATTACTTACAATTCCTGCTAGATTATTAGTTGCGCTCCAACGATCAGATACTGCTAGCTTTGCACCATTTGACAAACTAAGACATTCACCTGCTTTAGATCGACTAGTATAATCTTGAAATGCAGGAATGGCATAAGCCATTAAAATACCGATAATTGCGATGACTATCATCAACTCTATTAGGGTGAAACCGTATTGATTGGAATTTTTCATTTTCATAGGAATAACTCAACTGCATTAGATAAAAGCACCTAATGCTTTTGTATTTAGTACTTAAAAGATTAGTAAAGTGAGATGAATTTAACAAATGAATTAATTTAAAAAAGGTTTTTTTTTTTAAAAACTGTTATTAACGTATTTTATTTTGCATTTTTATCATTGCTTTAATAACCAATTGACAAATATTGTTACATGTATATCTAAAGAAACTAACACTATTGATTGTTAAGTTGATAAAAAATGATAGACTTGCAATTCTTTTAACGACATTTTTCTTTTGAGTAAACTTGAATTCAAACACATCATTCTAATTGGTCCAATGGGTGCAGGCAAATCCACTATTGGATCTATTTTAGCGCACAAACTTGAGATGCCATTTTACGACGTGGATATCGCATTAGAGCAGCGCTGTGGTGTTAGTGTCAATGTCATATTTGAAATTGAGCAAGAAAAGGGTTTTCGCAATAGGGAAACACAAATGCTCATTGAATTGATTGAAAAGCCACAATCAGTCATTGCAACGGGTGGTGGCATTGTTGTTACTGAAGAAAACATTGAAATACTTAAAAATAGCCAAAGTATGATTTTGTATTTAAAAACAGATGTAAAACAGCAGATGTACCGGTTGCGAAAGGATAAGAAAAGGCCTTTACTTCAGGGTAAAAATCGCAAACAAAAATTAACCAAAATAGCTTCAGAACGAAACCATTTGTATGAGTCTTTGGCAACAGTGACAGTTAAAACAGGACACCAATCACCACATAAAATGGCCACCTTAATTTTAAAACGTTATTTTAATAATTGAAGTGATGATATACATTTGTCATATTCTTAATTATGTCTGATAATGACCATTATGACATCAAAAATTGTAAACATTGAATTGAGCCACTGTAGTTACGACATTGTGATTAATCACAGTTGTTTCGATTTCGAAAGAATCCAACCTTTATTAATAAATAAAAAAATAGCGGTTATTTCGAATGAAACTGTGGCACCTTTATACATGGAGAAGTTGATTGCCGAGCTGTCACAATATAATGATAGTATTTATAACTTTATATTAAAGGATGGTGAGCAGTATAAAAATTCCAAATCATGGCTTGAGATATTGGATTTTTTGGCCAAAAATAACTTTAATCGCTCAGACTTGCTCATGAGTTTAGGTGGTGGAGTAATTTGTGATATGACCGGATTTGCAGCAGCCAGTTGGATGCGTGGTATAGATTTTATTCAAGTCCCTACAAGTTTGTTAGCACAAGTTGACGCTTCTGTGGGAGGCAAAACAGGAATTAATCACACAAAAGGCAAAAACCTTATTGGTGCATTTCATCAGCCCATAGCCGTTATCATAAATACATCTACATTAAATACATTGCCAACTAGAGAGTTTAGATCTGGATTAGGTGAAACCATAAAGTATGGATTAATTAACCAAATCGAATTTAAAGATTGGTTAGAGAAAAATGCCAAGAAGATTTTAAATCAGGATTTATCAACCTTAACAAGATTAATCGCCAAGTGTTGCCAATTTAAAGCAGACATTGTTCAAAAAGATGAAAAAGAATCTGGCATCCGTGCATTGCTAAACCTTGGTCATACCTTTGCTCATGCCATTGAGACCATTACAAACTATAAACGCTATACGCATGGCGAAGCAGTCGCCATTGGAATGGTCATTGCTGCAGAATTGTCTGATATTCTTGAGCTATCAAAGGGTTCACTAAAAAAAGAACTACAAAAGCACTTGCATGATTTTCAATTGTTGACTAAGCTACCTAAAGACATTAATGCCCCACAATTACTCAAGTTGATGCGATTAGATAAAAAAGTAGTGAATGGCAAACACAGATTAATACTTATGAAATCATTGGGTGATGCTTTAATACAGACAGGTGTATGCGAAGAAAATATTTTACAGGCCCTATTAAACTGCCAATAACATTATCCTTTTTAATTATGGCCTCAATATCTGTGGCTAAAAAAGAAGTTAAAGACACAGAAATCATATGTTTTGCAACAAAAGATAAGTGGATTTGTGCTCCTGAAGACAAACAAAACATTGCCAATGAGAAAGCAGCTAAACTTCTTGAAAAACAAACTTCAGAACTTGAACCCACCGATATTGTCATTAAATCAATTAACATCCCTAAATTTAATACCTATGATTCAATCCAATCACGTAACAATCCAATTGGGTCATTGGATCCTGCGCGCAATGATCTAGATTTAGAAAATAGTCAACAACAAGTAAACATTAAACCAGATATAAAAAGCCCAAATGAAACTCAAATTGTCAAAGCTAAAAATGACAATCCTTATGCTAAACTGTGGTCACACCAATTAATTGGAGTCAGTACTCACCAAAGCGCGATAAACTATGTCCACAAAAATCAAATAAACCAAGAAGATGTGTTAATCATTAAATCAACACGTTTAGAGATGGATTGGTGGATTGTTTTATTTGGTTTGTATAAAGATAAGCAAACAGGATTGGATAATGAAAATAATTTACCCAGAAATATTAACAAGCCATGGTTGAGGCCTTTGAAAAATCTTGTAGTAAATGGATTTATTGAACAATATTAGTGCTATTGTAACGGAATTTTAATCATTAATAGGTTAAAATATATTACTATAACAAATTTGAGAAATTTAATGCCAAAAGTGACTTTGTACGGAACTCTGCTTTGTCCATATTGTTTTGCAGCAAAAAGAATGTTAAAGCAACAAGACATTACATTTGATGAAATCAGAGTTGATAAAAAACCCAATTTAAAACAAGAGATGATAACGAAATCAGGCAGATTTACTGTGCCTCAAATTTTTATTAATGATTACCATGTAGGTGGTTATGATGATTTGATGGAACACTCGAGATCAGGTAAATTAGATTCGCTATTAACAGTCGTATAAAACCAAAGTTATTAATTTTCAGTTGATTCAAGCTTATTTGGCCAAGCATTAATAATTGCATTCACCATTGTTGCCAAAGGAATGGCAAAAAACACACCCCAAAACCCCCAGATGCCACCAAAAAACAAAACTGCTACAATAATAGCAACAGGGTGTAAGTTGTTTACTTCTGAGAATAACCACGGAACCAATACGTTGCCATCCAATAATTGAATGATGCCATAGCTTATAATTATCCATGCAAAATCACCGGTCCAGCCAAATTGAAAAAATGAAACCAATGCTATAGGGATGGTTACCAATGCTGCTCCAATATAAGGTATTAAAACCGAAAAGCCTGTTAATGTTGCTAATAGAATAGAATATTGTAAGTCAAAAAGTATAAAAAGAATGTAAGTAACTAACCCCACAATAAAGATTTCCATTACTTTGCCTCTGACATAGTTGCCAATTTGTACATCAACTTCTCCCCAAATAGACATGGTTAAATTAGAATCTTTAGGAATAAATCGTGAGAACCAACCAATGATTACACTTTTATCTTTCAAGATAAAGAAAACCAATATTGGAGTCAATATTATAAATATACCGATAGACATTACACTAAAAAATGATGAAACCGTTTTTGTTAAAACACTTTGCCCCATTTGTGTTAATTCTGATGTAATGGTATTGGTCAGTGATGTTGCTTGGGTTTCAGAGATGAGATTTGGGTAATTTTCAGGAAGCTTCCTAACAAATTCTAGTCCTGTTGATAAATAGGTTGGTAATTGTTGAACCAATTGAGATACTTGTGAAATTAATACAGGTATGACCCAGAAAATTAAAAACATTAATAATGTGACAAATAATAAAAACACAATAATCACGGCTATAATTCTAGGGACTTTGAGTTTTTCTAATCGTATAATGACACTTTCAAGCAAGTAGGCCAATACTATACTGCTAAAAAAAGGTGCCAGTGGTTTGCCTAAAAAGATTATCACCGCAAATATGATGATAAGTAAACTGATGAGTATGACGATTTGTGGGTTATTAAAGTTTCTTTTCCACCAACTGGCTAATACATTCATTTAGAATTGAAGGTTCCATGATAAAACACCTTCTAAGTGCCTGTCTAATGTTGAACTTGAGAAACGGCCAAAATCAGTACTTCCAATCATAATGGGCTTGTTAGCAAAACTGGTGAAAAAGTTTAATTCACCTACGGCCATTTGATGGCTTACACCAAGCTTATAACTCATAGAGGCGGTATCGTTTTTTAAAATATTGTTATATATATTGGCAATTGCTGGTGCTTGTTGTCTTGAAAACACACCAAAATTAATTGAAGTTGTTTTATTAATATCTTTTTCATAATGCATTGAATAGACAGTTAAATCATCCAATTGAAATATGGGGCTTATTGGACTGTTAAATGCATTTAAAAATGCCTGAGAATAACCAGAATGAACAGGTGAATCTATTTGGCTATAATCAATTTTTTCAGCCATCACATTTATATTGTTTGAATCAAGAAATGGAACATCAAACGAAACTGCATAATGACTGGGGATATCGAAATCACCTGGATCAGAATAACTTTGACCAAATAAATCAAATTCATTCATCTCAATTTTGTTTTGATAATTGACGCTAACACTGATATTGGCTGGTAATTCTTGTTTAAAGCTTAATGTATAACCAGTACCGCGATTTGTGCTCAATAATGCTGAATCTTCTGAAATGGAAGAAGGTGAAGAAATAGCATAAGTAACCGAACCAAATGAATCATCAAGAAACCTTTGTTGAACCAAAACAAAACCTAAACCAAAAGAACTCTTGCCCCGCGATAATGTATAACTGGGTGCATAATAATCCTGCTGTACAACTTGATGGTTTGTTTTTGATTTACTAAATTGCGCCTGTGGACTCAGTCCTGAAATAAATTGACTGACAGCAAAAGGTGTGGCATTCAAACTTTGTGTTGCAAATGAAAAGTATACTTCAGAATCGTTGATATCATCAGAAAAATTACTTTGAGAAAATACCGGTGCTTGAAAACTAAATTCTTCTATTGAATAATCAAAGTTTTGGCTATTAAAAGAAGGGCTGTAATTTACATGAACAAGTTGATTAAAGTAAAGTGGATTGAGTTTGTTTGATATGTGGTTACGCCATTGTCCTAAATACATAGAATTTTTATCGGAATATTCTGGATTCATTTGTCCGTTATCAAACCCATGACTTGCAGGTGCAAGCATTTTTGATGAGGCGCAAGGCGTCCCAACAATCAAGGTAATGAAAACAGCTAATGATAAATTTTTGATATTATTATCCAGTTTTGTAAAAATAACTCATATTGAATGGATAATGACAAAAAAACAACGTTTTGTCAACGATGTGCACGCTATCTCAATCATTCTGCATTTTTGTTGCTTACTTGCCACAATATTATATGGCTTTAAATCCAATGTCAGTTCGGTAATATAAACTGTCCCATGATATGTTTTTTAAAGTTTCATAGGCCTTTATTTGTGCATTTTCGAGCGTATTATCCAGTGCACAAACACACAATACTCGCCCACCATTTGTAATTAATTGTCCTGAGCGTATGTCTGTACCAGCATGAAAAACTTTCGTGTTTGGATCATTTTTAATATTGCTTAAGCCCATTATTTTAGAGCCTTTTTGATAATGCTCCGGATAACCTTTTTCGGCTAAAACTATTCCCAAGCAGGCTTTTTTATCCCATTTAATTTTCTGTTGGTTTATCGTTCCATTTATGGCTGATAAACATAATTCATCTAGATTACTTTGTAACCGCATCATTATTGGTTGGGTCTCAGGGTCTCCAAAGCGGACATTAAACTCGAGGACTTTTGGGTTGCCTGATTGATCAATCATAAGACCGGCATAAAGAAACCCTACAAATGGCGCGCCTTCTGATTGCATGCCTTTTATACTCGGTTTAACGATGGTTTCTATGGTTTTGTTATAGACAGATTTGCTGACAACTGGAGCAGGGCTATAAGCTCCCATTCCTCCAGTATTGGGACCTTTGTCGCCGTTATCTCTTGCTTTGTGGTCTTGTGAAGTGGCCATTGCTAGAAAATCTTGGCCATCAGCAATAATGATAAAAGAAGCTTCTTCTCCTTGTAAAAACTCTTCAATAATAATCTTATGCCCAGCTTCACCGAAGGCATTGCCTTTTAACATATCGGTGATTGCAGAATGTGCTTGTTGTTCATTTTCAGCAATAACAACGCCTTTTCCAGCAGCCAATCCATCGGCCTTTATAACAATGGGATATCTTTGCTTAACAAGGTAATCCAAAGCGGGTTGCACTTGGGTAAAGCTGGAATATTCAGCCGTAGGGATATTGTATTTTTCTAGAAATTGTTTACTGTATGTTTTAGATCCCTCTAACTGTGCCGCAGCAGCACTTGGACCAAAGCAGTTGATTCCTGCATCAGACATTAAATCAACGATGCCATCACATAAGGGTTGTTCAGGTCCTACGACTACTAAATCAATGGCTTTTTCTTTACAAAACACTATTAAATCTTGGTAATTATCTGCAGCAATATTGACATTCGAAACATTCAGCTCTTCATGTGTCCCCGGATTTCCAGGTGCAACATAAACATGTTCAACTGTTGTTGACAAGCTCAATCTCCAAGCCAATGCATGTTCTCTGCCACCAGAGCCTATGACTAATATTTTATTCTTATTCATATAATGACCAATTTTTTAATGGTTAAAGTGTCTAACACCTGTGAATATCATGACCATGTTGTGTTCATTTGCAGCGTCGACGACTTCTTCATCACGAATTGAACCACCTGGCTGGATAACAGCAGATATGCCACTGGCTGCGGCTGCATCAATGCCATCTCTGAATGGGAAAAATGCATCTGATGCCATAACAGAACCTGTGACTTTTAAATCTGCATCTTGGGCTTTTATCGAGGCTATCCTTGCGCTTACAACTCTGCTCATTTGTCCTGCACCTACACCAATTGTCATTAAATCATTTGCATAAACAATGGCATTTGATTTAACTCTTTTGGCTACTTTCCAAGCAAATTTCAAATCTGCCAATTGGTTTTCAGTGGGCTGTTTTTTCGTGACAACTGTTAATTGTGAGTCATCCAGCTTCAGTATATCGGCATCTTGTACCAATAGACCACCATTGACACGTTTGTACATTTGCCATGGTTGTTCTTGAGATTGCCATTGGCCACAGTTTAAAATTCTTAAATTTTTCTTATTAGCAAATGTTATTAGTGCTTCTGCTTCAAAGTCTGGCGCAACAATGACTTCAACAAATTGTTTGTCGATAATGGTTTGTGCTAGTTTTTGGGTAACTTTGCCATTGAATGCAATGACACCACCAAAGGCTGATGTGGGGTCTGTTGAAAAGGCTTTTAAGTAGGCCAATTCTAAATTGGATTCTAAGGCCACGCCACATGGATTTGCATGTTTTACAATAACACAAGCTGGGACATCATCAAATTCTTTCACACACTCTAATGCCGCATCGGCATCTGCAATGTTGTTATAACTTAATGCTTTGCCCTGTAGTAAATCAGTAGATCCTATTGTGCCTACTAGTGGATTTTTTTCTGAATAAAAAGCACCTTTTTGATGAGGATTTTCTCCATATCTTAAGTAACTTCTGTGTTCAAATTGGGTGGTTAAATATTTTGGAAAATCTAATCGATCACCTGTGTCTTGCATAGAGCTCAGGTAATTGGCAATGATGCCATCGTATCTTGCAGTGTGTGCAAAAGCTTTAGCAGCCAAAATGTGACGATTGGCATGAGAAACACCGTTGTATGTGGTCGTTTCATCTATAAATTCTTGATAATCAGATGGATTAACTAGTACAGTCACACGATCGTGGTTCTTTGAGGCGGCTCTGACCATTGCTGGCCCACCAATATCAATGTTTTCTATGGCTTCTTCTAAACCGACACCTTCTTTAGCGATAGTGTTTTCAAAAGGGTAGAGGTTAACTACAAGCAAATCTATGGCTTCAATTCCATTTTCCTGCATGACGTCTGTGTCAATACCGGATCTGCCTAAAAGGGCACCGTGAATTTTTGGATGAAGGGTTTTTATTCTGCCATCCATCATTTCTGGGAAGCCTGTATAATCAGCAACCTCAGTCACTTCATGACCCAGTTCAGCTAAGTATTTTGCTGTTCCACCCGTTGATAAAATTTCAACACCTAGCTCTCTTAAACCATTAGCCAGGATGTCTAGATTGGATTTGTCTGAAACACTTATTAGTGCTCGTCGTATTGAGACTCTGTTTTGAGTATTTGCCATGATAATATTTTATTTTGTTAAAGGTATCTCTCTACAATAGAGAATTTTCAGCAAATTTTAAAGCGTGTAGCGGCGAGATACAATTTAAAATGAATAGTTTTTCATATTCTTTAAAATTTTACCGAAGCAGATACGTGCTTTAAAAATTGCCCTACGGGGCTATATATAGGTTCACAATCTCTTCTTTGGATAATTTTGAAATAGAGCGACTAATCCTACAATAATTCAAATCGATCTTGTAAACCTATTAAAGCCTGAGATTTTTCTATTGTAGAGAGATACCATAAAGAGACGGCGCAGTATTATAACGCCCTTTTATCTTAAACTTTATGTTTTCTTATCTTATTTCGTAAGGTTGTGCGAGTTATGCCCAATATTGAGGCTGCTTGGGTTTGATTTCCTTCTGTAAAGTCTAAAACTTCAAGAATTATACCCATTTCTATTTCATCTATTACGAAATCATATAAATTTTTTGCTTGGTGACCCTTAAGGTCTTGTAAATACTGTCTGACAGTTTGACGGGTATATTCTTTTAAGTTGACTTTATTCATATCTATATTTCTAGATTACTCTAAACCATAAGTTGGGCTAAAACCCACTTCAAATGTTACAGCACTTTTGCCAGGACTTTGTAAGTCCAATTGTATTGGAACCAACGTATTGGGTAACATGCCCGCATCAATGGATTCTTGATTTAAGTATTCGCTGGGTAAAAATCGACGCATGGCCACAATTTCACCGTTTAGGTTAGACATTTTTACTTCTAATGCAGGAAAAATTTGCACCTCATCACCGCTATTCATCATTCCAATGGTGATTTTGAGTGCGTTATCTCGTCCTGGATGTAGTCTGATACTGCGAGAAACCAATGCAATTTGATTTAAGTTGGATTGTTTTGTTTCAGTGTAACAATCTATTGCAGAACAAATTCTTTCTTTGAAAGCACCATCTGTTAATTTTAATGTACCATTGTTAATGGCTATGCTGGCTTGCCATAAGAATAATGCAATCAGCAAAAAGCTAAATAGGACCCAAAGCAGAGAAGATTTTTTAGTCTTGACAATTTCATCCGCAACAAAATCAGGTTTGACATTATAGATAACCCCATCATCAATTTTTTCATATTTTTCTTGTAGCGAAGCATCTGAATTTGTAGGGGCAGGTTTGACAATACTCTCTTTAAACTCGTGTGTGAGTAGTGGTGGAGGGTTGTCATTTTCATGTAAAATTAGATCAGTGCTTTGTTGAGGCTTATAATCTGAAAGCGTATCAAGGGCATTAAATACAGTGCCGCAAGAACTACAACGAACCATGGCACTGGCTGTGACTAAATCATCAACTATAAGCTGAAATATCTCACCGCAACCTCTACATTGAGTAAACATTTTTTAAGCTCTTTATCTTATTCATTAATCTGACTTTTCTTTTTGGCATATACACTTGCCCAATCATCGGTAATGTTGATTTGAAAGTCAACAAATGACTGCTTAAATTTTGCAACTATTTTATCGGTCTGTTCGGATAATATACCCGACATTATTAATTCCCCATCATCTTTAAGCATCCCATAAAATGTATCAACCAAAGTCATAAGCGGCGCTGCTAATATATTCGCCATTACAATATCAAGTTCTTTTAGTTGTTGGACTTCATTGGTTTCGATAATGGATATGTTAGGATGTACATTGTTTTTTTCACTGTTGCTAATTGTTGATTCTATCGCTTGAGGATCGATATCAGTACAGTAAACTTTGGCCGCACCATGTTTAACTGCTGCAATGGCCAAAATTCCAGATCCGCAACCAAAATCAATCGCAGTTTTGTTTTTAAAATCGGTTTCATCAATCCAATTAAGGCACAAGGCAGTTGTGGCATGAGTTCCAGTTCCAAATGCCAAGCCAGGATCTAAATAAATATTAACTGCTTGTTGATCAGGCGCTTCAAATTCACTGGGTATAATCCAAGTATTTTTACCGAATTGCATGGGTTTGAAATGTTCTAACCATGTTCTTTCCCACACTTGAGTAATTAATTTCTTTGCAGTGGCATGATGTTGAGGAAGGTGTTGCTTCAATGTTGTGACAACTTCTTCTTCAGCATAATCTCTGGTAAACATGGCTGTAATAACTATGTCTTTCCACAAAGGCATTTTTCCTGGAGCAGGCTCTAAAATCGCCACATCTTCAGCATCACGAAAAGTGACAGAACAGGCTCCTATTGAAAATAACAAGGTTTCAATATCATCAGCTTCAGTTGATTGGCAGGGAATATCTACTTCAAAATATTCATATTCTGGAGTATTAATGTCTTGCTTTGTTGACACTATTTATCCTTTTCTAAACGTTTTTCTAGGTAATGAATATTTTTGCCGCCCGCAACAAATCCCTGGTCCTGCATAATCATTTGCTGTAAAGCGATATTGGTTTTAATTCCTGAGACCACAGTTTCGGCCAATGCCAAACGCATGCGTTTAATGGTGGTGTTTCTGTCTTCGCCACGAACGATGATTTTACCAATCATTGAATCATAATTTGGTGGGACTTTGTAACCATCATAAACATGAGAGTCAACTCTGACTCCTGGTCCACCTGGTGCATGGAATATGTTGATTGTTCCAGGAGATGGCATAAAAGTTTTTGAATCCTCAGCATTAATTCGACACTCTATTGCATGCCCAACTAGGTTGATGTCACTTTGCTTAATCTGAAGTTTTTCACCAGCAGCAATGAGCAATTGCTGTTTGATTAAGTCGACGCCAGTTATGGCTTCTGTCACAGGATGCTCCACTTGGATACGGGTGTTCATTTCAATGAAATAAAACTCACCATCGTCAAATAAGAATTCAAATGTTCCAGCACCTTCATATTTAATACGCTTACATGCATCCACACAAACTGATCCAATGGCATCGCGTTGCTCTTGTGTGATTCCAGGGGCTGGGGCTTCTTCGACCACTTTTTGATGACGACGTTGCATGGAACAATCACGTTCACCTAAATGTATGGCATTGCCGTGTTTGTCTGATAATACCTGAATTTCAATGTGTCTTGGGTTCTGAAGGTATTTCTCCATATAAACAGTGCCATCACCAAAGGCAGCAGCAGCTTCGGTTTGTGTCATTTTGATGGCATTATTTAATGCGGCATCAGTGTGCACAACACGCATGCCCCTACCTCCACCGCCTGAAGCGGCTTTAATAATGATGGGATAACCAATTTTTTTAGCAATTGATAAATTTTTCTCAACATCATCATCTAATGGCCCACCCGATCCAGGCACACAGGGAACACCAGATGCTACCATGGCATTAATGGCTGCTACTTTATCACCCATTAATCGGATGGTATCCGCTCGGGGGCCAATAAAAGTAAAACCCGATTGTTCAACTCTTTCAGCAAAATCTGCATTTTCAGCTAAAAATCCATAACCAGGATGAATGGCCTCAGCATCGGTTACTTCTGCAGCTGCAATAATTTTTGGAATATCTAAATAACTTTCTAATGATGATGGTGGCCCAATACAGACAGATTCATCAGCCATACCCACATGTTTTTGAGTCCTATCTGCTGTAGAATGCACAGCCACTGTTTTGATACCCATGGTATGACAAGCACGTAAAATTCTTAGGGCAATCTCACCCCTGTTAGCAATAACGATTTTAGTAAACATATTCCTTTACCTAACTGATTACGAACAAAGGTTCATCAAACTCAATCGGTTGACCATTTTCAACAAGGATTTTGGTCACCGTGCCTTCAAATTCAGATTCGATTTGATTAAACATTTTCATCGCTTCTACGACGCATAAAGTATCACCGACTTTTACTTTTTGACCCACCTTGACAAAAGGTTCAGCATCAGGTGATGAGGCTGTATAAAACGTTCCAACCATCGGACTGCGTTGATTATTTCCATCATGCGTGACAACAGCAGGAGCACTGTTTTCAATTGCGGCAACAGGTGCAGCAGAAGCAGCAGCAACAGGTGCAGCAATTGGAGCTGTATGAGGTGCAGCAACTACAGTTTGATTGTGTCTTGAAAGTTTGACTGATTCTTCACCTTCATGAATTTCCATTTCAGTTAATGAAGAGTTCTCTAATAACTCAATGAGTTTTTTTATTTTTCTAATATCCACTCGGTGTCCCCGTTAGTATGTCTATTGTTAATTAATTTTGTGTGTTTTCAATAATGTGTTCTAATGCAAATTGATAACCGTTAGCACCCAATCCAGTAATTGTGCCTTGGGCAATATCTGAGAACCAACTTTTTTTCCTAAAGTCTTCTCGGGCATGCACATTTGACAAATGAACTTCGATAAAGGGTATTTTCGTTGCCAACAATGCATCTCGTATGGCAACACTTGTGTGTGTAAAAGCAGCAGGATTGATAATAATCCATTGGTTTCTTTTATTCATTAAGTCTTGAATTTTATCAACCAATTCATACTCTCGGTTAGATTGAAAAAAATCAATAGTTAATTTTTTCTCAAGGTTATTTTCAATTAAAAGGTCATTCATTTTCGCTTCAATTTCATTTAATCCTGTAGAACCATAAATTTCAGGTTCTCTGAGGCCTAATAGATTGAGGTTTGGACCATTTAATACTGTAATATTGATTATTTTCACCTTGTAACTGACGCTATCTTGCTACTAAAAGAGTTGATTGTGCCTAAAAAATACGCAAAAGTCTATAGAAACTCCATTTTTTGACTATATTAAGAAATTGCTTCAAACGTTTGTTTTAATGGTGTGTTTTAATTTAATAGGATTGACAATGAAAAAAGCACATCAATGATGTGCTATTTAATATTCTATATTTATGGTTTGTTATAAATTACTTGTCATAAACTCAACAGTCACTTTAACTTGTTCGTCTGATAAATCCATACGACCACCTTTTGCAGGCATATAACCTAAAGTCCCTTGGTATCCATTGATTGCATTTTTGATCATGCCATCCATGCCTTTTTCCATTCTTTCTGACCAAGCGGCAGCTTCTAACTTAGGAGCACCACCAATTCCATTGGTGTGACAGGCAGAACAAACATTTTGATAAATCATTTCAGCGTCTGTAGATCCATCGAATGCCACTGCAACTTCTGCTTTTTCTTCAACAACCATTGCACCTCCCGTGTTGACTTGAGAAACAGCCTGAATTGATTCAGCTACTGCGCTTCTGTCTTCAGCCATAACATCTCTTCCAAGAATGCTCTCATGGGCCATTTTACCGACAACTATTAATATAATTGTGAGTGCAATTAATGCAATTAGCATGATTGAAAAGTTTTTGAAAAATATGGAATCTTGATCTTTCATCTCTCTACTCTGTTTGTTTTGTAAAATAAGTCGTGTATTATAAGGCTTAGATTAAAAAATTCTCAACATAAACTTAAAATATGCAAATAAAAACCATTTGATGTATAGGTTCGTACACAGATTACTCTTAAAGTTTAGCCAGACTTAGTCAATCTATCTAGATCTTACAAAAAATCCAAAGGACTAAATCGGTTTTGATGACTTAATTCCTTAACGACATGGGTATAAATCATTGTTGTTTCTAGACGTTTATGGCCTAACAACTCTTGAATCGTGCGAATATCAATACCTGTCTCTTATACACATCTCCGAGCCCACGAG
>OJDV01000474.1_pt1 | contig 14222 bp, 8 predicted proteins | sample 1592911 | NCBI WGS metagenome assembly OJDV01 (sample SAMN05416860, study PRJEB24817) | seawater metagenome | isolation source: Sea water | place: Canada:Atlantic | collected 2013-11 | reverse complement strand
TACGAGATTTCTGCCTGTCTCGTGGGCTCGGAGATGTGTATAAGAGACAGGGAAGAAGCTATTCAAAAGGAAACCGAATATCATAACAACAACCAGTATTCAGATTTCGGGATGGTCTTATTATGTTCATTGTATGATAAAATTTTTACCGAGTTATTTGACATTCCACTAGTTACAGATCCAATAGAAACGGCCATAGGAGAAGGTTCGATAGTATATGCGTATACTTCATCATCAATGCCACCTGAGGCGAGTAATTTCAGCAAGCGAATTCATGTCGATTGTCCTAGAGTAATTCCAAATTACATTACAAACTTAGGGGCAACTATATTGTTAGATGACTTTACGGAAAAAAATGGAGCAACATGGTTTTTACCAAATTCGCAAACAAGAACAGAAGCCCCATCTGCTGAAGAATTTTATTCAAAAGGACTTAGACTTATAGAAAAAGCAGGAACTATTTGGTTTTTTAATGCAAGAATTTGGCATGCTGGCGGACAAAACTCAACCAATAACTGGCGCCATGCGCTTACTTTAAACATGGCACGACCATGGATGAAACAAAGAATAGATATTCCTAAGGCAATGGCGCACAAAGACCTTAGCTTATTATCAGCTAAAGCAAGACAAAAATTAGGTTTCGATTCACAGGTACCTGAAAGTTATAATGAATATTACGTTCCTTTAAAACAAAGAAAATTTAAACAAGAAGTAGAATGACAGAATCAGAAAAAATCTATCAAGAAGCAATTGAAGCAAACATTGCTGTTCACTCTGCCATGGCAAATGAATACAATACTGCTGAACCACATTTTAGGGAAGAAAGTGTAAATAGAGTTAAATCTATTGTCGCTGAAACAATTAAAAGAATTGAAACAGATAATGTATTAGATTTAGGTTGTGGCACAGGTTTTATGATTAACATTTTAAAATCACATTTTACAAACATTGTTGGGGTTGATGTAACTCAAGCAATGATGGATAAAGTAGACCAATCAGGAGAAGCGAACATTAAATTGATTAATTCAGATACAGGTTCAGTAGAACTGCCTAAGAATCACTTTGATTTAGCTACAGCCTATACATTTTTGGATCATCTGTATGACATGAATCCAACTTTTCAGAATTGCTACAATTCACTAAAAGATGGGGGCTTGTTTTATGCCGACCTAAGTCCTAATGCTTATTTCTGGGATGAAATAAAAGGATTAGATCATACAAAAGAATACGATGAAATTATAAAAAGAGAAATTAGAGCAGTAACGGCAAAGGATGAGGAAATTGAAGCTCAATTTGGTGTAAAAAAAGAAGTTTTTACGCAAGCAGAGCATCAAAAGCATGTTGAAGGTGGGTTAAGAGAAGAAAAAGTAAAAGCCGACCTTGAAGCTGTCGGTTTCAAAAACATTAAATTTATATACCATTGGTATGTAGGTCAAGCTCAGCTTATCAATGACGAATCTGTAGAAAGAAAAGTTAGACTTGAAAGAGCCGATACTATGCACAAATACTTAGAAAAATCACTTCCACTTTCTAGACACTTATTTAAATATGTCGGTTTCATTGCTGAAAAATAAATCTCTTGCTTTTTTAGGATTTGGTGAGTTAGCCAATCAATTCATTAATTTATTAGAAATGCCTTCTAATGAAGTTACAATTTATGATGATAACTTAGCCGGAACCAGAAAAAGTGCGTTTAGTTTTTCGGAGTATAAAGATCATATTCAAAAGCACCAGTGGCTTATTGCCCTTGGGTATAAGCACCTCTCAATGAAGTTACAACTTGTTAACGATATTCAACTTAACGGGGGTAAATTACTAAGTTTCGTTCATCCAACTTCTTTCGTTTCAAAAAGTGCAGATGTGAAACCAGGTGTTTTTATTTACCCCATGTGTAACCTAGATAAAGGGGTGCATATTGAAGAAGGTTCTCTGTTGAACAATAGCGTTGTTGTTTCACATGACTCTGTAATTGGAAAAGCCAATTACATTAGTCCGGGAGTTATAATTTCGGGTCATGTTATTATTGGCGATGCTTGTTTTATAGGATCAGGTGCAATTATATCTAATGGAGTCGAGATTGGAAATAACGTTGTTATTGCCGCAGGCAGTGTAATCACTAAAAATATTCCTTCAGGTTCTTTTGTGATCGGAAATCCTATGGTTTTCAAGAGTAATATTGAGCTGAGATAATGAGTAAAAAAGTCGTTGTACTCCAGTCAAATTATATCCCTTGGAAGGGTTATTTTGAATTAATTCACGAAGCAGATGTTTTCTGCTTTTACGATGAAGTTCAGTATACGAAGAATGACTGGCGAAATAGAAATAGGATATTAGGACCAAATGGGCTATTTTGGATAACTGTTCCTGTAGAAAAAGATGCCGTAAATGGCAAAATATCAGAAGCTTTGATTACCAATTCTTCTTGGCAAAAAAAACATTTTAAAACAATCGAGCAAACTTATTCCAAGTCCATCAACAAGACCGACGTTCTAGCTATGTTAGAACCTATTTACATGGGTAAAGAATGGACATCAATTTCTCAATTAAATCAGCATTTAATTAAAACTATTTCCGAGTTCATGGGTATTTCTACCGAATTTAAGAATTCGGCAGACTTTAACCTTAAAGGTGATAGAATTGATAGATTGAAAAATTTAATCAACCAATTGGACGGAACAGAATACATTTCCGGACCAGCAGCAAAAAACTATTTAGCTGAAAATGAATCTTTCTTTGCTAAAGATAATATTCAATTAGTGTATAAAGAATATGGTCCTTATCTTTCTTATGATAACAAAAAGAAAGAGTTTGAAGATTCAGTAAGCATACTTGATTTAATTATGAATGTGCAAAAAGAAGATTGCCTGAAATATATAAAGTCTCAAATAAAGTAGCCGTGCTACTGTTGAAATTATCTTTTTAGGATCGAACCTGTTTTCGTAATTCCATTAAAAGAAAACCTATAGAAATAAATTCCTCGATCAAATCTACTTAAGTTTATAACTGAAGCATAGTAACCCTCTTCTTGAGTAAGGTATATGGCAATATCCATTTGCCTACCCAATACGTCATAGAATTTAAGGTCTACCACTCCATCATCAGGAATGGTATATTGTAGATGCAAAAAATCTTCAACAGGATTAGGATATAATTTTAGAGTTAATTCATCATTAAATCCTAACTCACAGCTTTCATTATTAGTTTCAACTGAATCTTGAACTGAATTAACGGAGAGAATTCGAACACAAACAAAATCTATTTTTTTACCAGCATCTGGAATAAATGTTGAGCCGAATGTAAAACCGTCATTTCTACCAGAATATATTTTTCTTTCGAAACTTTCCCGAAATTCAAACTCATTATTTAAATCAACAAGCAAAACAATTTGGTTGATAGTATTAAAACCGGAATTATTTACTTGAGCGGAAACTTGAATATCACCCAGATTGTTCTCAGTCAAAAATATTTTAAATAAGTCAGCATCAATATACTTTAATAATGCCCTTACCTCCTGCTGAACACTGTCTACGCATCCAATTAGTGAAGCTGCAATTAAATTTAGACTATAAGTACCTGTATCAGTATAGGTATAATTGGGAACGACTGCATTTGAAGAGTCTCCATTACCAAATTTCCAAATATAGCTATTAGTATTTACTGACTTGTTTATTAAATCAATGGAAAAAGGAATTCCGGTGTTGTTATTCAAAATATCAAAAGCGACTTTTGGCTTCTCATTTATTGTAATTATTTGAGAAGTTGTGTCTAAACATCCTTTATCAGTTTCCACCAAAAATTCGAGCTTATAGTTACCAGATTTTTCCCCCGGAAATATTGGATTTTGAAACTTGAATGTGTCAATTTGATTAAATATATATTGATATCCAATGATAGAGTCATTAGTGAAGCTATTACTAATCACTTCAAAAGAATCATTCTCACAAATAACCGGAACTGCAAACTCTGCAATAGGGCTCTCATAGAAACTTATTGTGTCCTTCTTAAAGCTTTCGCATGATTGGGATAAACTTACTTCAGACCGCACCCTCAACGTTACGATGTACTCTCCCGGGCTATTTAAGTTTACCAGTGAATTCTTTCTTTGATCAACAACAAAGCTGCTTTCTCCCATTTTTAAAAATGTCCAACGATAGTCTTTAATGTTTACGCCAGGTAATATAGTTGAATCGAAAAAGTGAATAGAATCTGCGATACAATTTCCGCTAAAACTAAAATCTACATTAGGTGAAGGATTAATATATATAGTTTTTGCAACAGAATCTGTACATCCTTTATCTGAAACAAGGTTTAATTTAACATTAAAATTCCCGAGTGTATCAAATGAATGAAAAGGGTCTTTCAATTGAGAAGTGTTCTGATTACTAGTCGTATCTCCAAAATTCCATAAATAGTTCATTATGAAACCGCTCGAAATAGTGCTGCTGTCTTCATGAAAAATTCGTGATTTAGAACAGATAACAGTATTTTGAAATCCAAAATTCACCCTTGGCAAGGGGTTAATTCTAATCATTTTATTTACTGTGTCTGAACAACCTCTATTTGTAATAACTTCTAAGTTGACGATATAATTCTGAACGTTACCATAAACATGCTTCGTGCTTTCTATTGTATCCTCAATACCATCTCCAAAAGTCCATTTCCATCGTATCAGACTGTCACCTGCTGGTGGTAAAGAAGCATTGGCAAAAACTGTACTATCCGTAAAGCAGTAGTTAAACGTATTAAAATCTGCAACAGGAGCATCCCCTTTTACTACTATATCAATGGTATCACTAATATGGCATCTACCATTACCGATATCAACTCTGTACGAGCCCGTGGTGTCAATTGTTGCAAAATCAGATATTTCAGACGTAGACCAATTATATGAAGTTATTGCAGTAGTTGGATTTAATACTTTAATAATATTCCCTTTGCAAAGAGAAGTATCCACACCCAAAGTTATACCAAAGATGGATGAATCTATTGTTACAGATATTGTATCTGAAAAAGAACATAAAAAATTATCGGTCACTGTTAATGAATAGGTATTTGATAAATTAGCAACAACAGAAGATATTATGTCATTTGTAGACCATAAATAACTCACATTACCAAAGGCTGAATCAGGAGACAAAGATATAATACTATTAAAACAGGTTGTCGTGTCTACCCCTAAACTAAATTCCGGACTATTCACTACAATTCTCACAGAATCTTGACTTATGCCTGCTAGGCAATTTATTTGCGATACTACAAAAGACCCTTCGCTTTTCAAGAATATTGATGAACCATTGAACCCATTATTCCAAGTGTACACAAATCTAGAATTTCCAGTATTTATTTGAACAGAATCTCCTAAGCAAATTGTGGTATCTTTAAAAGGTAAATCGACTTGATAATTGAATGTATCAAGTACAAAAAACATAGAATCCACGGAAGTTCTGTTAAAAATATCTGTAACTGTAACTAAATATTTGCCTGAGGAGTCTATTGCGATAGTACTATCCGTTTTTCCGTTACTCCATAAATAACTTAAGTAAGAATCTTTATAAGCGCTCAATTTTTGAGGGTAACTACAAGCTTTAATGTCCTTTCCTAAGTTTACTGGTGGCGCATACTTATCAAGTAAATATTTCTCAATATCAATTACTCTATTCTCATCAACCGAACCATCAATTACAATTATCTCAGCAATGGAACCATTCATAAATTGGGAAGTAGAACCTATATTTAAGTCACCTACAATACCATTCGTTACACCAATATCTAGAAATGAATTGTTTATTCGATGACTCACCGAATCTCCAATAGAATGTGCAGAATTTAAGACAAACCGGTCTTTAACAATTGGAATCCCATTTCCAATAAACGGTCCACCTGTAGTAAGTTGATGTCGAAAATAGGGCCCAATTAGCCAATTACTTCCTGTTGGCGAAGAAGACAATAAACGACATGGTCTTGAGTTCGTTTCATGAAAATTATATAGAATAGTAATGAAGTAGTTGTTTTTTGAAACATTTACTATATTCGAAAACAAATCTCTTGATACGTCAAAATCTACCAGGTCGAATCCATTTAGTCCATTTACAATTAAATTTGGTTGTCTGTTTACAAGAGTTTGCGAAAGAACTTTTGCTGAATCACTAAAATCTAGCCAACTGCTAATTGCTCCATTTGTGCTTATTACACCAGTATCTGATCGTAACCATAAGTCCAAACTGTCTGTACTTTTAACATCAATAACTGAAAAATAACCAAGATTAGAAGTATCTATTGTTACCATATCATCGAGAGCAATAACCCTCCAGTAATAAAAACCTCCGACTAGATTTACAAAATAATTAGTGTAAATTAGTTCAGATTTATTTACAATCATATTCTGGAAAAAACTGTCTGTAGCTACTTGTAATAAATAAGTAGTGGCACTATCTTGAATATTCCATATGAAATCAACATTATCTGATAGAGTTTGATTTCTTTTAGGTGACACAATATCAAATACTGGTGATGGGGGTGGCGGCAAAGTAATTTCTACAGAGTCTTTAAAAATTTTAGCACATCCAAGCAAAGAAGTTGCTTGCAAGCTTACTTCGTATTTACCAAGTTGGTTATACAAACTTTTAGGATTTACTCTTGACGATAAAAGTCCATTTCCAAAATTCCATGAGAAAAAATTTATCGTCCCTGAACTTATAGATGAATTATTGATAAATCTTACACTATCGTTTACATAGTTATTTCTATAGTTAAACAAGGGCTGTGGTGAAGGATTCGTCGAAACACTCAATGCAATAGTATCTCTGCATCCTCTATCTGATTCTACTTTTAATTCAATTAAATGATTGCTACTAGTTGGGTAAATGTAAAATGGAGATATTAAGATGGAAGTATCAATAATCGATGAATTATCACCGAAATCCCATCTATAATTTATGATAGAACCGCTAGTAATAGAGGATGTATTATTAAAAAAAGTTGAGTCCTCCGCACATGAAATTATATTACTGAATACTGCTACGGGTTTTGGAAATATACTTACTGGAATAGCCGTCGTGCTGGAACAGTTCGAATCATTTACAACCGTTAATTGAACTGTAAACACTCCGGATGAATTGTATAAGTAATTAGGATTTTGCAGGTTAGATGAATTTCCGTCCCCAAAATTCCATAACCAATTATTTAAACTTATGCCTCCACTAGAAATAGATGTATCTACAAACCGGATAGAATCATTAAAACATTGATTCGAATAACTAAATCCTGCTTGAGGGGCTAGACCTTTAACACTTATATCTGCACTATCAACAGCTATACAGCCATTATTTGTAATTGTCAGATAGTATTTTTGAGCTGTTGTAATTTGTATGGAAGAATCAGTAGAACTAGTTGACCACAGGTAACTATCTATTCCTGAAATAGGATTTAGTAGACCTATCCTATTTCCAAAACATAACGAAGTATCAGGTCCAATGTCTATAGCAAAAAGAATAGAGTCTGAAGTGACCCGAATTGAATCTTCAAACTGGCATAAAAAAGCATCGGTAACTGTTAACTTATATACTCCTGAAGCGCTGACGTTTATTAGTGGATTGGTAGAATTATTATTCCAGTTATAATTAATCCCTGCAAAGTTAGAATCAGGTAGTAAAACTATTGTGTCGTTGAAACAAATAGAAGTATCGTTCCCTAGACTAAATTGTGGGAGATTAAAAATAACATTAATACTGTCATTTGTAAATTGACCCAAGCAATTGGTTACCGTTAGAATATACAGGCCAGAAGAATCCACCATTAACTTTTGTCCAGAGTTTCCAGTATTCCATGAATAACTGAACAGTTCAGAAGAGTTAACTCCTATTTCTAAACTATCTCCAGCACACAGCGTGGTATCATTAGATAAGAAATCATTAAAACTATCTGAAAATTGAGAAACTACAATTGAATCAACAAAAGTTCTACCAAATATATCGGTAGTAGTGAGAAAGTATTTCCCACTAGCAACCACATCAATAGTGGAATCTACCGAGGTTGAACTCCAAGAATAATTCAATATATAATCTCTCCCATTTCCTATCGTAACTGGGAATTGACAAACAACTAAATTTTCACCCAAATTCAGAGGCGGAGCGTATTTATCCAGAAGATAATTATCAATACTATCGGCTTGAGTCAAGCTAACTGCGCCGTCAATGACAATAATTTCCGCAACAGATCCATTCATATAATTGTTTGAATTGATACTAATGCTAATTGTACCAGGAATATTAGTCAACGGACCCGATCCTCGTTGAACGTTATTAATATGATGGTATAATACTGAACCACTTGCTAATGCTCTATTAATAACATATCTATCTTGTATTATTGGTAAACCGAGTCCAACGAATGGCCCTCCTGCTGATAATCTATGTCTGGTTAAGTATGGCCCTAAAAGCCAATTACTGCCAGAAGCGGGCCCAGATAATAGCCGAGTTGGCTTAAAAGGAGATCGAGAATTATATAAGGTAGATATATAATAATTCGAGTCATTAATGGTCGTTATATTATTAAAGAAGTCTTTTGACACATCAAAATCTACTACACCATAGCCATTTATGCCGTTTAGAATATGGCTAGGTTGATTATTTGCTATTGTTTGCACTACTAAAGCAGCAGAATCGGATTGATCCATCCATCTATCCACTTTTCCATTTATAGTACTTACCGAATCACCTATTAGCCATAAGGAAAGACCGTCGATAGACTTAGGACTAAAAACATGGAAGGTCGAAAAAGAGCTTGAATCAACTTTTATCCCACTACTTAAAGCATAAACCTTCCAATAGTATGTCCCCTTGTTTAAAAAGACTTCCATTGAATTTTGCGAACTAATACTATCGATAGTAAAAGTTGAGAAAATTTGGCTATTTGAAATTAAAAGTCTGTACGAATCGGCTGAGTCTAATTTATTCCAAAGGAAAGGAACATTATTTTCAAAATATTGATCCACCTTTGGAGAAACTAAAGAAAAAGCCATAGTTGAGCCAGTACTTTGCGCAAGAGAGTAAGGACTCAAAAAAATGAGCAAACAAAATGAAATAAAAAAACTTATTCTAAAACAACTTTTCATTACCACTATTACAATACTTCAGCAATTGTCAAATTTAAATACTTTTTCATATTCCCATTTTATTTACGTAAAATAAGCATAACATGTTGTGTTTATCTAATTCTCTCATGAATTGAATACCCATCTATTACCCCCAAAGATGTACTTTCAAAAACATTTGCTAAATTCTCCGGCAATACTCTTCTTTCATAGTTTAATAAATATTCGATGTCAAAATCGTAAATAAATTGTTCTTGGGCTTGATTAAAGGATGAGAACTCATTATCTTTTTTCAATTTTTTTAAATATTTACTAAAGGTTGTTACTGCTATAAATTTTCTTTCTGTCTCATTTTCTACTGGAATCTTATGTGTAGTTATACAAGTAATTATAAGACTGTTATTTGAGATCATTAGTTGGTTTAATCCACCAAGATACACTTGCTCATATTTAGAGTAGCTGTCAGAATAATCTTCCGTTTCTTTGATAAACACGATTCTTTTTCCGTTTAGAAAACTAAGGTCCACCTCACTTTGAACGTGCTTCACTTCAACATTATGTTCTTTGTAGAACATAAAATATTGCATTCCAAATAAAACAAAAACGAACCCCAATGCAATTACTTGCCATTTAAATTTTGGTAGTTGCACAATCATTAAAGAAATTGAAATCAAAATTGAAATATTTATAGTTGCGATAAACAAATTTGACCAGAGTTGAGGGGCATCGTGCATTTCATTCAATAATGCATACGTTATTAAACCAAACATAAATGACAAGATGGTAAAAAGGTAAATGTCTCTATGAGATGGAACTATTACTTTACGGATTAATAATAATGGAATTAAGATTGGAATTAAATTGTACGTGCATTGCAGCGTAGTTTTTCCAATTATATTTATAATAGTAGTCCATTTCTCTATGGTTTCATATTGAGCGATAATTTCAACGAAACTCAATGAAACTCCATTTTTTTCAGCAAATAGGGAATAAAATAACCCAATAAAGAAAGTTGTAACTACTAATGGTATTAAATACGACATCACTTCCTTCCATGAAAGTTGTCTCCTAAAAAGTAAAATTAGAAGAAACACACCTATCGATAGCATTATAGGAATAGCAACACTTACATTGGAAATCACTAAAAAACAGGAAACTAAAATCACTAAATAATATTTCTTTTTTAGAAGAAGCAAATAAATCCAGACTACAAAAAGTAAAACAAACATCAATTTATGATGACCAAATGTGGGAAAGACCCAATTTGAAAGTTTTAAAGCTGGTAGGTTGATAATAAAATCTAGATTCGGAACCGAGAAGAATAAAAACGCAACGGCTAGAGCATACGTTATTATTCTAGTTTTTGAATCATTCGTCTTGATAATTTCCTTCACTATGCGCAGTGCTCCAAGAAATAGCGTAGAATACATGATAGGAACAACGATAAATATGTAACTCTTTAAAGTATGCATTTTAAAGAGTTCACTAAAGAATGCAGTAAACCATAATTCTGCATAATGGTAAGGTGTAACACCTTTACTCCCAATAAGAAAATATTCAATATTTGTGCTTTCAATTCCTGTGTCTCTTAAAAAAGCTGCAGCTCGAGCATAAAAAAGATAATCAGCTGTAAAGAAATTAGGTGCTACAAAACGATCGACTTGCGTAAGTTGAATTAAAAATATCACAATTAAGACTCCTATTGATATCAAAAAATCATTCTTGAATGTTAGCCATTTCTTCAATTTGAAATTAAAAGAAATTCTTTTTTGGTGGATCAGAATAAAAATGATCAATATCAAATTAAGCAGGTTGATAGTTACCCCCTGAGTTTTAACAATAGAATAGATAGTAATTACCCCCACTAACCCGGCGGTTAATCTTAAAAATGAAGATGCATTGTAATCTTCTTTCGAAAGCAAAGTAGTTAGAAGTCCCCCGAATAAATACGTGAAAAGATAACTAATTAGTAAAAATCCAAAAAGGGAAATGTCAATAGTCATAGGTGGTGATTAATATCAAGAGCACAAGTTGTGCTAAAGAAAATCTTACTAAAATAATAAGTTCTTTATGACCCCAAAGAAACGAATATCTAAAATAAAAAAAGGATTATTATATACTGTTTTTAGTAAATACTCTACGCTGAATTTCCGCTTTTTCATCATCGCCAAATGCAACGACAAATAAGCATAGGTATTCGCCTTTAAAATGGCACTTTTAGAATCAAAATTATTCTGGTTTTCAAAGCTTGTTAAAGCTTTACTAAGCATTAATTCCTTCCTTTTGATTAGTGTTGTAAAATCAAAGTTTAACACGCTCCTTTCGTCATGAGATACTAAGGCCGAGGTTATCTTGTTATTATAATAAAAATTATATTTCGAAGCCAGTCTAAGCCATAATTCATAATCTTCAGATCCAGTTAGAGCTCTGTTTTCATTAAACTTATTTTCTAGAAATATGTTTCTCGAAATAAAGACTCCGTGGCAACTCAAAAAATTGCCTCTTTTTATCAATTCATCATTAATGATTAAGTTCTTTGGTTCGTAATTAGGCTTAATCTTATTGCCCGGATACAAAAATTCATATTGTTGAAAAAATAGAAGCTTATTTTCTCGATCAATATATTTTCTGGCTTCTTCTAAATGGGTAGGATAAATAACGTCATCTGAATCTAAGAAATATACAAATTCACCCTGCGCCTTATTTGCACCAAAATTTCGGGCTACAGCCCTTTCTTCGTTTGCTTTTTTAAAATATCGAATTCTTACATCGTCATAACTATTTACTAACTCTTCCGTGTTGTCTGTACTACCATCGTCAACAACAATTATTTCAAAATTAGTAAACGATTGTTTTAAAGCAGACTCAATAGTTTTACCAATTAGTTTAACCCTATTATAAGTAGGGATTATTAGGCTGAACAAGGGCATTTTTATAGGTTTATTAGGCGTAAGATTCGAGTCTTTTTCAATATTCATATAAAGATTGAAGTTTATTTATCATAATTGGTAAGTTGAACCTTTTTACAGATTCTAATCCATTAAAAACCAGCTTATCTTCAAGTTTACTATCATTTAACAATCTAGTAATCGAATTCTCAATTTCTATTGAATTTTCAAAATCTACAACCAGAGCATTTTTTTCATGTTCTACAAAATCATTAGCAATTCCAGAAAGTGTGAAAATCGAAGGAATTCCTGCTGCAAGAGCTTCAACATAAGTTTGTCCATATGCTTCTACCTTGCTATTTATTGGCACATGACAAAAAATATCAATCAATCCATAAAGCGAAAACAAATCTGGCTCAAATTTAATCTCAGTATACGATCCAATTGCCAGCTCTTTTAACTTTGTTTTAATTACTTCTATATAATTCCCACCTGAATTCGCCAACAATAAATGAGTATCAGGATTCTTTTGATGTATTTCTTTAAAAGCATCAATCACAAAGTCTACACCTTTCAATTTCAGATACCTAGAAATAGTCCCTATAATCTTCTTGCCCTCAGGCAACTGGTATTTAATTCTCAAAGATTTTACTGCCTTTTCATCAAAATTTCTAAATCTTTCTAGTTTAAACCCATGTTCAATTAGACAAATTTTTTCTTCCTTCACTCCTTCTTGCCGAATTAACACTTTCTTTACGTTTTCACTGATTGCCACAATTTTTGAGGACATCAAATTATTAAACCGATCGTACTTAACAGCATGAGGGAAATATTCATGTTGAGAAGTAGAATGATGCCGGGTGTGAATCCTGTTTTTTATTCCTGCCATTTTTGCTGCGAACAGCCCAATTAACGATGCTTCTAGCAAATGAGTGTGAACCATCTTAGGCTTAATTGACTTTAAATTCCTAAAAACCTTAATTATTAGTGAAGGATAACTACTTTTTTCACCCAATTTATACTGATACAACTCAACGTTGTTCTTCAATAAAAATTGAGCTAAGTCTGTGTTGAATTTATCATTTAACAAAATAAATACGAGTTCAATTTCAGAATTTTTAAAACCTTCAACAATCCATTCAAAGGCCACAGCCTTATCAACTTTAGAAAGAATATATACTACTCTTTTAACCATAATGACGAAAGTACAATATGGAATCAATACACCTCTACATTTTGACTAATAATTTCTTTCCTTTGTCTTAATTTTTAAATTAAGTGAATATTTTAGCACCACTTAATTTAAAAATTTGTGTTAATACGGTCTAATTTTTTAGAATATATTTAGAAAAGAAAACGCCTAACGCTATAAAAACCTGAAACATGAAGACCATTATTAAACGTTTGTACTCATTAATACCCTATAAAAATTTACTTTATAAAGTATTAAGGAAAATTCACGTTCCTTCATTTTATCGTCATTTGCACTTCAACGGAATAATCGATGTTCCAGTAAATGATACAATAGAGTTTAAGATGAACCATTATGGCTATTATATCGAAAATGAAGTTTTCTGGAGAGGTTTATATGGAGGATGGGAAAAGTATTCATTAAAATTATGGACAGAATTAAGTAAAGACAGCACAATTATTTTTGACATAGGTGCTAATACCGGAATATTTGGTTTGATTTCTAAAGCAATCAATTCAAGATCAGAAATCCACTACTTCGAACCAGTCAAAAGGGTCTATGACAAACTTCTATCAAATGATGGAATTAATAATTTCAATAATAAGATAATAAATAAGGCAGTTAGCAACAGCTCCGGTAAAGCAATAATCTTTGATAAAGAAACAAGTCATACATACTCAGTAACAGTCAATAAAGATATTAGCCCTGACAATTCGGATTCTATAGAAGTTGAAATAGATACAATTCGATTAGATGAATACATTGAAAAAAATAATATTACAAAGATTGACCTTATGAAAATTGACGTTGAAACTCACGAATTTGAGGCACTTCAAGGGATGGGTAAATACCTTAATATTTTTAAGCCAAGCTTATTAATAGAAATTTTAAATAATACTGTTGCTATTAATATTGAAAACCTTATTGAAGGAATGGGTTATGAATATTATAATATTCACGAAATCAATGGAATAAAAAAAGTTGTCAATTTGCAAAACCAAGAACATCTGTCTCTTATACACATCTGACGCTGCCGACGATCTACTCTGTG
>OJDV01000473.1_pt1 | contig 14225 bp, 8 predicted proteins | sample 1592911 | NCBI WGS metagenome assembly OJDV01 (sample SAMN05416860, study PRJEB24817) | seawater metagenome | isolation source: Sea water | place: Canada:Atlantic | collected 2013-11 | reverse complement strand
ATGTGTATAAGAGACAGTCAGCCGGCTGCGCGACCACGAGGCTCCATGTGCCGTTCATCTGGACCGTCGCGGTGCCCACGGAGGTGGCGTCGATGAAGACCTCGACGGACGCGCCGGGCTCGTCCGATGTCCCCGAGACCGTCGTGAGGGAGGGCAGCGTCGCGCCATCCGTCGGCGCGCCGATCGCCACCGACGGCGTCGCCGTGTCGATGAAGATCGAGACGCTCTCGCTGCCGGTCTGGCCGAGCGCGTCGGTCGCGGTCGCGGTGATCGTGTAGCTCTGGTCGGGAAGCGCGATCGGCGGCTCTGCCGTCCAGCTGCCGTCTGGCGACACCGTCGCCGCGACGGTCACCACCGCGCCCAGGCCGTCCTCGAAGGTCACCTCGACGTCGGTGATTCCCGGGTCCGTGGTGCCCATGACCGTCGGGGTGGAGTCACTGAGCGAGGTGCCGCCCATGGGAGCGCCGATCGCCACCGCGGGCGGATCGAACGTGTCCACGAGCGTCAACCCGTTGGGCTCGTCGTCGCCGCCGCCATTGGTCGTGAACAGCGCGATCGGCTTGTTCGCCGTGTCCACGCCGTCGGACGCCGCGGGGTCATCGGTCAAGATCCTCACGCGTCGTTGGCCGACGTTGGGGATCGGCGTGGTCGACGCGAAGATCGTACCCTGCGCGAGGAGCGCTCCTGCGGCCACCTGCGTGACCACCGTGCGGTACGTGAAGGTCGAACTCGTGAGCCGGTTCTGGACCGGCCACTCGAGCGTGCTCCCCGTCACCGTCGCCGCCGCAGGCTGCGATGCGCCGTAGCTCAGGAACGTCTGGCCTTCGATGCGAGTCGGGACGAACTCCATGTCGAAGGCGACCGTCAGGCCGTCATTGAAGACCTCGACCGAGTACTCGATCACGTCACCGGGCTCGAGATCGCCGCCGTTGAGGTCGACCGCGGTCTGCTCGGCCCGTAGCTCCGATGAGAACATGTTCTCTGGCGGGACGAGCTCGAAGGTCGCCGCGTCGAAGGTCGCGTGCTGGCCCGGCCTCCATGAAAACTCCACGGCGACCGCGCCCGTGCGCTCGAACGCGAGCACCTCGAATGGGTACAGGCCGCCGCCGAGCGGGAAATCCACCGCGAGGGGCGCGCTCGTCGCGAACGAGCGAACGCCGTCGAACTCCGCCGATGCCGTGGTCGTCCCGTTATGGACCCGCATCCGGTAGCCGTCGTCGCTGCCCACCGAGAACGAGTAGAAGTTGCTCGCCGCCGCCGCCGCCGCTGGCGGGATGTAGACGTAGCCCGAGAAGACCATCGTGAATTGCTGGGTGTCCGCGCCGAAGACGTCCTGGATCGGCGTGTTCACGCCGAACGAGCCCGCGCCTCCATCCGTATAGTCGACGGGGAGCGCGATCTTGTAGCCGCGCTGGCCGTTCGGGTTGTCCGTGAACGTCGCCTCCGCGTCTGCCAGCGTGTCCAGGGCGCGCGTGTTGCTTATCCAGGTCGCGAACGGCCCGCCGCCAGTCGGCGCCGCGTTCGGGTCGTCGTCGCCCGTGAGCGTCGGGTCCGTGCCCAGCACGAACTCGACCAGGTCGCTCACGCCTCCCGAGTCCGAGTCCTGCAGCAGCGGGTTCGTCCCCAGCGCCTGCTCCTCTCCGTCGGTCAGCCCGTCGCCGTCCGTGTCCACCAGAGCAATGTCGCTCCCCAGGAGCGCCTCCTCGGCGTCCGTGGCGCCGTCGCCGTCCGTGTCCTGCGCCCAGCTGCTCATGGGCGCAGCGACCAACGCTGCTGCCACGAGCAGTTGGGCGCAGCGCCTCATCCTCGTCTTCATCTTCACATCCTCTCTCATCACGTTCTCCTGATGTCGTACGGATACCTTTCGTATCCCTCCAGGATACGTCTTATCTGTTTTGCGATGTGTTGGCGAATTTACGCGCCGCCTTCCACCTCCACCCCACCTCTCCGACGCGCGCGCTTCCTCTCCGGTCACGCGAAGATCCTCACGTGACTTCCCCTGTTCGCTTCCCGATGACGCGCCGCGTCAAGGAATCATGCGCCCTTGAGAACGTTCCACGAAAGCGATGGGGGTGCTTTACCGGGTCGCCGACGGTGTGCTAATCCCAGGGTCGAGAACGCAGATTTTTCATCCTCGGAGGCCGCTCCAGGATGACGACAAACGACGGTGAGGTGACACATGGCCAGCTCGGAAATCAACGCCACTCTCGGTGGGAACGACCTGATTCATGGACACGCTGAGGGCGTGGACTCGGAGGACCGCTTCGCGGGCTTGACCGCCGCGGACCTGATCGAGATGTACCGCCTCATCTACACCTCGCGCCGGCTCGACGACGCCGAGATCAACCTCAAGCGTCAGCAGAAGATCTACTTCCAGATCTCCGGAGCTGGCCACGAGGCCGCGCTCGTGGCCGCCGGCAAGGCCCTCAAGCCCGCCCACGACTGGTTCTACCCCTACTACCGCGACCGCGCCCTCATGCTCGCCATCGGCATGACCCCCACCGAGATCCTCGCCGAGGGCGTGGGCGCCGAGTCCGACCCCAACTCGCATGGGCGCCAGATGCCCTGCCATTGGGGCCACAAGGACCTCAACGTCCCCAGCCAGTCCTCCTGCACCGGCACCCAGATGCTCCAGGCCGTGGGCGCCGCCCAGGTCGGCCGCATCGTCGCCGCCGTGGACGAGCTCGCCGGCCGCATCGAGAGCTTCGAGGACGAGGTCGTCTACGTCTCCATCGGCGACGGCGCGACCTCAGAGGGGGAGTTCTGGGAGGCCGTCAACACCGCCTCCATACTCAAGCTCCCCGTCATCTTCTTCGTCGAGGACAACGGCTACGCCATCAGCGTCCCGCGCTCGGTCCAGACCGCCGGTGACTCCATCACCAAGGCAACCAGCGGCTTCGAGGGCCTCTACCAGACCGAGTTCGACGGCTGCGACCCCGTCGCCTCCTACGCCGCGATCAAGAAGGCCGTCGACTACGCGCGCGCCGGTCACGGCCCCGCGCTCTGCCACGCCCACGTCGTGCGCCCCTACAGCCACTCGATGTCCGATGACGAGCGCAACTACAAGCCCGACGCCGAGCGCGAGGCCGAGGCGCTGCGCGACCCCATCACCACCTTCCCCGCGTTCCTGATCGCCGAGGGCGTCCTCGACGCCGCCGGCGTCGCCGCGATCGAGGCACGGGTCGAGGAGGACATCCGCGCCGCCGTCGACGAGGCGCTCGCGCTCGCCACGCCCCACCCCGACACCGCGCTCGACCACGTCTACAGCCACGACGTCGACCCGACCTCGTCCGACTTCGACACCGAGCCCGTCTTCACTGGATCGCCCACCACCATGGTCGACCTGCTCAACGACGCCATGCGCACCGAGATGCGCCGCGACCCGCGCATCGTCGTCTTCGGCGAGGACGTCGCCGACGTCACCAACGACGAGCACCTCGGTGAGCTCAAGGGCAAGGGCGGCGTCTTCAAGGTCACCCTGGGGCTTCAGAACGAGTTCGGCTCCGCGCGCGTCTTCAACTCGCCGCTGGCCGAGGCCAACATCATCGGCCGCGCCATCGGCATGGCCACCCGCGGCCTCAAGCCCGTCGTCGAGATCCAGTTCTTCGACTACATCTGGCCCGCCTACATGCAGCTCAAGAACGAGCTGTCGAACATGCGCTGGCGCTCCGCGGGGGACTTCTCCTGCCCCGTCGTCGTCCGCGTCCCGATCGGCGGCTACCTCAAGGGCGGCGCCCCCTACCACTCACAGTCCGGCGTGTCGCTCTTCACGCACATCCCCGGCCTGCGCGTGGTCATGCCCTCCAACGCCGCCGACGCCAACGGGCTCCTGCGCACCGCGATGCGCTCCGACGACCCCGTCATGTTCCTCGAGCCCAAGCACCTCTACCGCCAGACCTACAACAAGAGCGCAAACCCCGGCGACGACTACATGATCCCGTTCGGGAAGGCCGCCATCGTGCAGCCCGGCACCGACCTCACGATCGTCACCTACGGCTCGCTCGTCGAGCGCTCTCGCCGCGCCGCCAACCTCAACCCCGACATCTCCGTCGAGATCATCGACCTGCGCTCGCTCTCCCCCTACGACTGGGACGCCATCAGCGCCTCGGTCAAGAAGACCAACAAGGTCATCATCGCCTACGAGGACAACATCTCCTGGGGCTACGGCACCGAGATCGCCACACGCATCGCCGATGAACTCTTCGAGTGGCTCGACGGCCCCGTCAAGCGCGTCGCCGCGCTCGACTCCTTCGTCGCCTACCACCCCGATCTCGAGGACCGCATCCTCCCCCAGATCGACGACCTCTCCGCCGCGATCCAGGACCTGCACTCCTACTGATCGCAGCGCTCCATCGCCGCGGTCGAGTGAGGCAGACGCCTCACTCACCCATCGCTTCGGGCGAGTGAGACGTCTGTCTCACTCGCCCGTCGTCGTCCTGCCGCTCTCGAGCCAGCGCTCGACCTCCTCGAGCAGCTCCGCGAACCGGAACGGCTTGGTCAGCACCGCGTCGCACCCCATGTCGATCGCGCGCTCCCAGTCCTCACGCATCACGTACGCCGTGAGCGCGATGATCGGCACGTCCTTGCCCCGAGGGTCCGCGCGCAGCCTCGCCGTCGCGTCCCAGCCGTTGAGCGTCGGCATGTTCAGGTCCATCAACACGAGGTCTGGCGACTTCGCGTACACCTGCTCGATCGCCTGCTCCCCGTTCTCCGCGAGGAGCACGTCGTAGCCTCGGCGCACCAGGCGCCTCGCGAGCATGTCTCGGTTTACCTCGTTGTCTTCTGCCAACAGGATCTTCTTCACGTCGTACCTCCGGGGCTCACGCCCAACTCCTTGATCACCCGCGTCGCGATCTCGGCGGGTGTGCTCTTGCCTTTCTCGATGATCGAGCTCGTGTGGCTCTTGATCGTGTCTCGCTGGGTCGGCGTGAGCTCCATCGCCGTCACCACCACCACCGGGATGTGGCGCCAGTCGTCGTGGTCGGCGAGCACCTCGAGCAGCCCGAAGCCGTCCATCCCTGGCATCATGAGGTCGAGCATGATCAGGTCCACGTCGTGGTCGATCTGGAGCTCTTCCTGCGCGACCAGCCCGTTCGAGGCCACCCGCGTACGCCACCCTGGAGCCTGCTGCTCGACCTGCTTCCTCATGATATGGCGCAGGTCGTTGTCGTCCTCGACGATGAGCACCGTCCCCTCACGCTCGTGGTCCTTGAAGCGTGAGAGCGTCTCGAGGAGTCGCTCCCGCGTCACCGGCTTGACGATGAAGTCCTGGGCCCCGAGGTGGAACGCGCGCGACGACTCCGACTCGATGCTCACCATCAGCAGCGGGATCGACGCCGTGTCGGGATCCGACTTCAGCACCGTCAGCACGTCCCAGCCGTTGATCGTCGGGAGCTTGATGTCGAGCAGGATGAAGTCCGGCGACCGCTCGCGCGCGGCGTGGATGCCTTGCGCGCCGTCGTAGGCCGACAGCGTCTCCACGCCCTCCTTGCTCAGGTACCGGCTCACGAGCTCGTGGACGTCCGGGTCGTCGTCGATGATCAACACGTTCATACCGGAGAGGCCCTTGACCTCGTCGCCCAGCGTCGGCGCCTCCTTGCGCGCGACGACCGCGTCCTCCGTATGGAACCTCCGCGGGACCTCGAACCAGAACGTCGTCCCCTCTCCCTGGACGCTCTCCACCCCGACCTTCACCCCCATCAGGTCGCAGAGGTCCTTCGAGATCGCCAGCCCGAGGCCCGTCCCTCCATACACGCGCTCGGTCGACGGGTTCGCTTGCACGAACGCATGGAACACGCGATCGAGCGTCTCCTGGGTCATGCCGATCCCCTCGTCCCGTACCGTCACGAGCACGTCGTCTTCACGGCCGAACGCCTCGAGCACGATCGTGCCGTCGCTCGTGAACTTGCACGCGTTGCTCGCCACGTTGAGCAGCGCCTGCTTCAGCCGCAGCGCGTCCGACTCGACCTCGATCTCGCCCGTGAACTCCAGCGTGACCTTGTTCCCGTTCTTCTCGGCCGCCGGCGCGACCGTGTCCTGGACCTCGAGCAGCAGCGCCGCGATGTCGCACGCGGTCACCTCGAGGTCCACGTGGCCCGCCTGGATCTTGGACATGTCGAGCACGTCGTTGATCAGCTCGAGCAGGTGGAGCGACGCGCGCTCGATCCTGCGCATGTCGGACAGGTGCTCGTCGAGGTTGGCGTCCTGGAGCTCCTCGATCACCAGCTCGGTGTACCCGATCACCGCGTTGAGCGGCGTCCGCAGCTCGTGCGACATGTTCGCCAGGAACGTCTGCTGGGCCATCCTCGCGGACTCCGCGGCCTTCGCCTCGATGTGCGCCTCGCGCGCCTGGCGTTCGGCCTCCTTGAGCGCGGAGATGTCGTGCATGCTCATCACCACGCCCGGGCTCGTGGGGTCCATGAGCAGCGAGATCGTCAGGCTCACCGGGATCCTCACGCCGTCCTTGCGCAGCAGCGTCACGTCCGGGCCAAAGAAGCTCCCCTCGCTGAAGAGCGCCTCCCTCACCTCGGAGTCCTCGAGCTTCTCCCCGTCTGGCTTGAAGAACTCGAACTCTGCCTTCAGATCCCCGTCGCCCTCCTCGATGAGCAGGAGATCACGGCCGTAAGGGTTGATGAAGCCGAGCTTCTCCTCGTGGTCGATCTGGAGCACGGCCGTGTTCAGTGAACCGAGCACCGTCGTGAGCAGCGTGCGGTCCGACTCGAGCTTCGCGTTGAGCGTGTTCAGCTCCTCGCTGGACACGTCGATCATGCGCTCGAGCAGGTACCGATCGCGATCGGCCTCCTCGTATGAAGCATTCAGCCTGCCCAGGAGCGCCTCCCATTGCTCCTTGCTCGGGGCCTCGTCGAGGCCCTCGATCCCCACCTTCTTGAGCTGTCGCCGCAACGTCTTGTGCAGCTCGCCGTCTTCGCCTTCGTTCATGCCCGCGCTTCGCTTATGAGGGTGACCGCGATCATCTGATTGCGGTGGTCACAGAGTCTCCCGAGCACCTTCGGTGAGAGCTCGCCGTGGGAGTAGAACCCTGCCACGGTCACCCCCTCCGGGAGTAGCTCGCTGATCACCTCGTACTCCTCGTCGACCCTCTCTCCGAGGACGAGCCTCCTCCCCAGGCAGCTCACCGTCAAGCACACCGCCTCATCGCCACGCGCGCCCTCGAGCGCGTCCGCGACCGCGCCCGCTGCTCCGCCCACCAGCCGATCCATGCTCCCGCGCATCATCCTCGCCTTCCAACCCTCCGGCACGTCCCCCGACAGGACGAGCGCGCTCTGGGCCTCGTCCACGTCCGCGATCGCCCGGATGATCGGGTTCTCGTCGTCGCCCGGTGGGTGAACCTCGAGCGGGAAGAACAGGCCCGACTGCGGCAGCTCGTCGGCGTGCTTCCCCAGGTACTTCTTGTACACGTCCAGCGCGGGCTCTCCGTCGAGCTCGTACACCACGTTCTCCACCGAGCGCGTCACCGAGCGCGTCGGCCCGAGCGGGTCCCACCCGCCGCGCGTCCCGTGGCTCACGAGCACGTGCTCCCCATAGATGCCCACCGCCACCGCGCGATCGAACGAGAGCTCGCCCCCGGCGAGCGTCCACATCCTCTCGAACGACTCGAACGCGGAGGCGACCCCTCCCGAGAGCGTCGCGCCCTCGGGCATCGCCTCGTTCATGCCCTCCATGAAGCGAGAGCCGTTCGCGTGCGCGCCGTTCGAGAGCACGAACACCGCCGAGAGACCCTCGGGCTCGAGCCCCTCGATCAACGCCTTGCCGCGCTCCCGCGCCGAGGCGTCCCCTGTGAGCTCGACCACGCTCATCGCCAGCTTGCTGCGCTCGAAGCGCACCGCGAGCAGCGACAGCGACCCCGTGTGGAACCCTCGCGTCGAGAGCTCACCCGAGGTCGAGCAACCGATGATCTCGCTCGAGGGGTACGCCGCGCGCACCTCCTCGAAGCGCGCCGGCTCCTCCGCGTACTCGAACGCGCCGAACACGAACACGAGCGTGCGCTCCGAGTCCGCCCCCCCTAGCTCGTCCGACCAACCCTTCCCCGCCTGATAGATGCTCGACTCGACCTTCATGTGCTGGGGTCTCCTGTTGTCTTCTGTGCGAGCGTCGCGGCCACCCGATCCAGGCGCCGCGCCAACTCGAAGTCGTACTCGGTCAACCCGTCGGCGTCATGAGTCGTCAACGTCACTTCGACGCGATCGTAGACCGTGAAGAGCTCCGGGTGGTGGTCGAGCTCCTCGGCGTGCGGCGCCATCTCGCTGATGAAACGCACCGCGGTCGCGAAGTCCTCGAACACCCACGCCCTCTCGATCCGATCCTCGGAGAGCGTCCACCCATCGAGCTCGCCTGTGCGCAATTCGAGGGCGCCACGGTCCGTGATCCTACCTCTGTCAAGAACGCCGGTCATCGTCGCTCTCCTTTGTTGTATTGAACCACCACACTACATCGACAGGCCCGCCAGGGCCAACACAGAGAACAGGGCCCAGGCGCCCTCGTAGAGGTGCCTCCTGGGCCCTGCCCGTCTCCCCTCACCCGCGGTCTCAGCCGACCACGAAGTTCAGGATACGCCCCGGCACGAAGATCACTCGCCGGATCGTCTTGCCCTCGAGGTGCCGCTCGACGTCCTCGTTCGCGCGCGCCGCGGCGACCGCGGCGTCCTGGTCGGCGTCCACGGCGATCTCGATCGTCCCGCGCATCTTGCCCATGATCTGCACCGCGATCTCCACGCTCGCCTCCACGAGCACCGACTCGTCGAAGCTCGGCCAGTCCGCGTGCACCACGCTCGAGTCGTGGCCCACGCGGTGCCACAGCTCCTCGCCGATGTGGGGCGCGTACGCGCTCAGCATCACCACGAACGGCTCGATCGCGCCCCTGGCGATCGTGTCCTGTTTGTACAGGAAGTTCGAGTACTCCATCATCGCCGCGATGCCCGTGTTGAACCGCATGTCCTCGGTCTCCTCGGTCACGCGCTTGATCATGCGGTGGAGCTCCTTGTTCAGCCCCTCCTCGATCGCTCCGTCGACCACGCGCTCCGACAGGCCCTCGCCCTCCTCGGCCGCCAGCAGCCTCCAGACGCGCGTCAGGAACCTGTAGACGCCGTTCACGGAGCGATCGTCCCACGGCTTCGCCTGCTCCAGCGGCCCCATGAACATCTCGTACAGGCGCAGCGCGTCCGCGCCGTACGTCTCGATCACGTCGTCCGGGTTGACCACGTTGCCGCGCGACTTCGACATCTTCTCGATGATTTCGTGGAGCTCGAACCCGTGTTCGGGATGCAGCGGCGTGTTGCCATCCCACTTGACGTTTGCTGGTGCGACCACTCTCACGTGATCCGGGTGGATCTCTTCTCCTGTGAGGTTTTCGTGCTTGTGCATGTCTGCGCGTGAAACGGGGGCGCCTTCGGACGTCGTATAATGCTCGTAGGTCTTACCCAGGATCATCCCCTGGTTCACGACCCGCTGGAACGGCTCGGGCGTGGAGACCAGCCCGCAGTCGAAGAGCACCTTGTGCCAGAACCTCGAGTACAGCAGGTGCAGCACGGCGTGTTCGGCGCCGCCCACGTACAGGTCCACCGGCATCCAGTACTGCTCGGCCTCGGGCGACCAGGGCGCCTCGTCGTTGGTCGGGTCGATGTAGCGCAGGTAGTACCAGCACGAGCCCGCCCACTGCGGCATCGTGTTCGTCTCGCGCGTCGCCGGGCGCCCGTCGGGCGCCGTCGTCTGGAGCCAGTCCGCGGCCTTGGCCAGCGGCGGCTCGCCCGTGCCCGTGGGCTTGTAGTCGGCCAGCTCGGGCAGCTCCAGCGGCAGCCTCTCCTCGGGCAGCGCGTGGTGCTCGCCGTCCTCTGTGTGCACGATCGGGAACGGCTCGCCCCAGTAGCGCTGGCGCGAGAACAGCCAGTCACGCAGCTTGTAGTTGATGGTGCCCTTTCCGGCGCCCTTCTCCTCGAGCCACGCGATCGTCTCGGCCTTCGCCTCGACCACGCTCTTCCCGTCGAGGAACCCCGAGTTCACCGCCACGCCGTCGCCCGTGTGCGCCGCCTCCTGGACGTCCTCTCCGCCCGAGATCACCTCGACGATCGGCAGGTCGAACTTCTTGGCGAACTCCCAGTCGCGCTCGTCGTGCGCCGGGACGGCCATGATCGCGCCCGTGCCGTAGGTCGCCAGCACGTAGTCGGCGATCCACACCGGCACGCGCTCACCGTTCATCGGGTTGATCGCGTACGCGCCCGTGAACACGCCCGTCTTGTCCTTGGCCAGATCCGTGCGCTGCAGGTCCGTCTTGTGGGAGGCCTGCGCGATGTACGCGTCGACGTCGGCGCGCTGCGAGGCGGCCGTGATCGGATCGACGAGCGGGTGCTCCGGCGAGAGCACCATGTACGTCGCGCCGAACAGCGTGTCCGGGCGCGTCGTGAACACGCGGATCTTGGCGTCGAGCCCGCCCGCGCTCTCCGCGTCGACCGCGAAGTCGACCTCGGCGCCCTGCGACTGCCCGATCCAGTTGCGCTGCATCTCCTTGAGGTGGTCCGGCCAGTCGATCAGGTCCAGATCCTCGAGCAGCCTGTCCGCGTACTTGGTGATCCTGAGCATCCACTGACGCATCGGCTTGCGCACCACGGCGTAGCCGCCGCGCTCGGACTTCCCGTCGATGACCTCCTCGTTGGCCAGCACCGTCCCCAGCGCCGGGCACCAGTTCACCGGCACCTCCGCGATGTAGGCGAGGTCCTGCTCGTAGAGCTTCAGGAAGATCCACTGCGTCCAGCGGTAGTAGTCGACGTCGGTCGTGTTGACCTCACGCGACCAGTCGTACGAGAAGCCCAGCCGCTTGAGCTGCCTCTTGAACGTCGCGATGTTGCGCGCCGTCGCCTCCCGCGGGTGCTCCCCCGTCTTGATCGCGTGCTGCTCGGCCGGCAGCCCGAACGCGTCCCAACCCATCGGGTGGAGCACGTTGAACCCCTTGAGCCTCTTGTAGCGCGCCACGATGTCGGTCGCGGTGTAGCCCTCCACGTGGCCCACGTGGAGCCCCGATCCCGAGGGGTAGGGGAACATGTCGAGCACGTAGAACTTCTCGCGCTCGGGGTCCTCGGTCACGCGGTAGACGTCCTGCTCGTCCCAGTACGTCTGCCACTTGGGCTCGATCTCGTTCGGTTTGTATTCGGCGGACATGGTTTCAATCCTGATCTGTATCGTGAGTTTGGTCTCAAAATGACTGCTGCTTCTAACGCACTTCATCCCACTCGGGCAACGCGGCGGTGTGCGGCGAGGTGCCCCGAACGAACCTGGGGCCGCCGGGGCGCCTCTGCGGGCCGATTCGAAGGTGGATAGGTAAACACCTGCGACGGATACGGAGCCCGTAGGCGGGCCCACAGGCCGTCCTGGGGCGTTCGGTCCCTCCCAGACCCTTCGTAGGCTCCGGCGGCGTCGCTCAGATGGTCCCGTCCGTGCCCGACCCGATGGGAGGGTCGGGTAGTCGGCCAGACGGCGCGCCGCCGGCGGGGGCGCGCGTGGGCACGTGCGTGTGCGTGTTCTCCGGGGCGGGCAGGGCGCGCGGCGCGGCGGGCAGCGCGGCGTGTGCCGGCGCGGCGGGCTGGTAGACCTGGTAGGGCTCCGGCGCGGGCAGGTAGCCCCCGTTCCGCTGCGCCTCGAGCTGGAGCGCGCGGCCGTGCAGCCTCCAGGCCTGGTCGTAGAAGATCTGCGCGGCCTCCCGCGAGGGGAAGTAGCGCTTGTTGATCACGTACGCGTTCAGCGCGCTCACGTACACGTAGATGTGGGAGTCGTCCTGCTCGACGCGCTCGACGCCCTCCCAGCTCACCTCGCCGCGGGAGTAGTCGGTCGAGACCTCGATGTGGTCGGGCAGCAGCTTCATCTGATGCCGGCCCAACACCACGCGGTTGCGCGTGTCCTCGAAGATCTTGTCGATCATGCGCACCTGGCGGCGCGTCGGGCCGCGCCTCCCCGCCATCATCAGCGCGCTCATCACGATGCACGTCGCCAGGAAGCTCATCGCGAACGCCGAGCCGGCCCCCGCGAACACGACCAGGAGCGCGCCCGTCATGATCATCGCCACGCCCGCGCGACGCGACCGCTTGAACGCTGGCGTCGTCTGCGTGAAGTGGTGGTTGAGGTGCGCGATGTCCTCGGTCGTCACCAGGTATGTGACCTCGTCGCCGCTCATCTTCCGGTTCCCGTGCCGTGGCGCTTGGAGTGATGGGGTTCGTCGGAAGCCCCGCTCTCACGTGAGTATGACAGACTTCCGGGTGGATCAACAGACACCCCCCTCCGAGTATTCGACCCGATCTTCGGAGCGTCCCGCGGGGGCTCCTCCGCGGGCGGGCGCGCCGCCGCCTCGTCCATCACCTGGACCTTGTAGGACCACGACCACCCCGGCCCCTGACACTGCGCGTCGCTCCCCGTCATCATGAACCAGTAGAAGCCAGGGGCTCCCGCCTTCTCCCAGTCGAAGGCCACCTCGAACAGCCCCCCCTCCAGCGGCACGCACTCGTCCATCCACTCGCCCCCGTCGATCTTCTTGTAGTGGACCGTCACGTTCGGGTGCGCGCCCACGTAACGCCCCGAGATGCGCGCCTTCGTCTGACCGCTCCTCAGCGTCATCGGCACGTCCGCGTTCAGCGTGATCCCGTGGTGGGCGAACGCGTAGCGGCTCAGCTTCGACGGCGAGACCTCGGCGCACGTCGCGCGCCTCCCGTTCTCCGAGGTGTACGTCGTGTCCGGGACCGCCAGGCCGATCGCCCCCCTCTCCCGGGTCATCTCGTCGAAGCGCACCGGGATCGTGCGCCGGGTGACGTCGGCCAGGTCGTAGTGGAGGTGCGCGCCCGTGGAGAACCCCGTGTTGCCACACAGCCCCAGGAGCTGACCCGAGCACACCCGCTGCCCACGCTTCACCAGCGCCCCGAGGTGTTGGAGGTGGTAATACTCCGAGAACGTCCCGTCGCCGTGGTCGAGGATCACGTAGTTCGCCTCGCTCACGCACGACTCGTCCGGGCACCCCACCGTCGAGTCCTTCTTCGTGTCCCACACGATCCCGTCCCGGCTCGCGACCACCGGATCGCCCACCTCGCACTCGAAGTCGATCGAGTACGCCAGGTCCTCCTTGTGGCTGTGGTAGCCGTGGAACCCCTGCGTGATCTTGGTCGCGTAGCCCGCGCGGAACGGCAGCGCGTGCAGCGGCGCTCGCCCCGCCTTGCACGACCCGTCCTGGAGCATCGTCGCCCCCCCCAGGCACGCCGGCGACGCGCCCATGATGGGGCACCCGCTCAGCGCGCCCGCGGCGAGCACCGCGAGCCCGAACTTCACCCCCCCATGGCTTCCTCGCCTGTGCTTCACGGCGCCCGTCGTGTACGTCTGGTGGTTCGCACCGCGTCGGTGCGCACGTTCCCTTCATGCCCTCACCGGAGCCCTCATCGAGGCCCACACGAGGGACGTGAGACGTTAATGGATCCCGAGGGTCGCGTCGAGGATTCGACGACCCACACGGCACGCGCTTCGAGAGGACGATGGACCCGGTCACGATCACGCTCCTGATCATCATGAGCGTCCTGGCGGGCGGCTCGGGGTCGGTCGCCTGGCGCAAGGCCGCGCGCCGACGCCGTGAGCGCCTGCGCGCCGCGCTCCTGCGCAAGTTCCCCGCTCCGGACCGCTACGTCTCCGTCTTCGACGTCTTCTGGGACCTGGGCGCCTCCGACTACGCCCTCAAGATCATGGTCGCCCAGCGGCTCGTCCCTCACGACCCTGGCGACGCCGAGGCCGTCTTCGACGTCATCCTCGATCGCATCGAGGCCCACGGCTCCTACTCCGCCTTCATCGGCGACGTCCTCGAGGCGATCCAGGAGTTCTACGAGGCGCACCGCGCCGCGGGGCACCGCCGCCTGCTCCCGACCCTCGAGGTCCGCGGCCGCAAGCTCCTCCCCGGCGGGACCACGTCGACCTCGCTCTCCGCCGTCTCCACCCGCTCGCCCGACGACGCCCCCGGCGACGGCCTCCCAGACGGGTACCTCCTCGACATCGACCTCGAGGACCGCGCCCGCAGCCGCGACGACCGCAGCCCCGGTGACGGCGCGCTCATCCACCCGGGGGAGGGCGGCGACGACGTCGACGTCGACGAGCTCCTGCGCGTCGACATCAAGCAGATGCTGCGCAGCGCGCTCAACGGCAACCTCTGGCGCGAGGCCGAGCGCTGGACGCAGATGCGCGGCCTGCGCGGCC
>OJDV01000472.1_pt1 | contig 14226 bp, 1 predicted proteins | sample 1592911 | NCBI WGS metagenome assembly OJDV01 (sample SAMN05416860, study PRJEB24817) | seawater metagenome | isolation source: Sea water | place: Canada:Atlantic | collected 2013-11 | reverse complement strand
ACTTATCTGTTTTATTAGTTTTCCGTACCTGTCAAATATATAAATTTTTGCGCTTTGTTGGCCTGCAATACCTGTAATGTTCCATCTGTCATTATATGTGTCTCCATTTGGTGTGAAAAATTTTGGGTAATCCATGACCGTTATCGGTTCACTAATTACAAAACCACAACCAATCTTATCTCTCACTCTGATCACATGATCTCCTGAGGATACATCTACCAAGGTATTACTATTCTGCCATGCACCTCCATCTAAACTATACTCATAATCTCCAGAGCCTGTTACGGTAACAACTATGATATGTAACTCTGAAAAGGCATCTGTGGTAACATCTACTAACTCAATTGTTGGTGGTGAGCTCTCTATTACTTCTGTCATAGCACTACTTGAACAATCCGTCACAGCATCTGTTACTATAACACTATACATTCCGCCCTCAATTGGTACATAACTACCATCTAGAGCTCCTAGTATTGGTGAACCATTCAAACTCCACTCAAACTCATAGTCTGGCGATGTAAGTCCTGTATCCAATAACGGTACATTTAATATCTCTGTACCATTGGTATCAACACATAGTATATAAGTCTCTTCTAATCCAAATACTGGTAATGGATTAACCTGTAGGGTTAATGCTGCTACTGCATAACAGATAGAGCTATCTACCATATTACCTGTACCATCATCTATCATCGTATCATTATCTACTCGCACATAAATCACCTGTGGACTCGTAATATTCTCATATAAAAATGGTAATGGGTTTACCCCTAACTCTGCATCTATCTCTGTCTCATAGTAAGTCACTATATAATTTGCTGGATCCTGACCGTCTAACACCTGTGCTTGAACACTAGCTGGATCTAAATCTGCAGCATCTGTAACTGGTGTTAAATCAAATTGAGCACTATTGTTGCTTAAGTCATTATCATCATCCATCTGGTCATCACAAATCGCCTCTAATATAGGCTCCATTCCACTATTTGCCTCTGCAGCTTCCTGGACTTCAATATTGAAGCTTGGTGCGCTTATAGAGCAGCCTGTATCATTATTTGTAATGGCTATGAAAATCTGTTGTGGATTGGTGAGATTTGTATATGGACTCAATAAAGCATTCATTAAATCATCTGCATCAACTTGAGACTCATGATAAGTCACTGTAAACAATGTTGCGTCTTGACCATTTAATATTTCTGCATCTTTAAGTGTTAAATCAAACTGATCAATACCATCTGTATTTAATTCACAAAGTATAAAGTCTGTTACTGCAATAACATCTGGTAATGGGTTAACGATAATATCAAAAGTTACTATCGTATAACACTGCGTAATATCATTAGTCACTCGTACATAAATCGTTTGTGGTGTACTTATATTGGTATACACCATCGGATCTACTATTGCATTTAATCCCATTTCAGCATCTTCTAACAACTCATAATACGTCGCCGTTACTCCTGGTTCGTCACTAATGATATAAAGCTCATTCTCGGTAAGATCAAACTCCTCCTCCATATCTCCTGGACTCAAATCATCACATATCTCAATATTGGATGGATCTAAACTCGGTGTTGGATTTGGTAAAACGCGTATCGTTAAGGTTGTATAATCAACACATCCTGTATCTGTATCAGTAACCACAACATATAAGGTCTGTGGATTTGCTGGTGCGCCATTTACTGAGCTATTACTATAAGCGTTTGCATCTACAGCATTAGTCTCTGCCTGCGCATCTACATCAGTCTCATAATATGAAACACTCCAACTTGCCTCGCCGCCTGTTATCTCTGCATCCTTTACGGTTAAATCAAATACAGTAATTTCATCTGCTACAGCATCATCACACAATTCTAATGGTGTTGGTTGTACAGCCTCTGGTGGTAACTCTACTCGGATCTCAAAGAATCCTGTTGTGGTAACACAGCCATTTGTAACACTTACAAGACGTACATAAATCGTCTGTGGGTTTAAAACATTAGTGTAATTGGTAACATTTGCTATTGGGTTATTACCCGATTGTGCATCTCCTATTGTAATATGATAAGTCAGTATAAAGTCTGATGCTACTTGCATCCCTAGAATCTCTGCGTCTTTACTGGCTAAATCAAACTGAGCAAAACCATCATTATTCGTATCACATATAACATAGTCATCTATGTCTACTGGTACTTCTGGTGATGGCAACACGCGGATGATTAACACCTCGGATGTATTGAAACAACCTGTAATGGTATTCTCCGCTCGAATGTAAATCATCTGCTGATCCATCACAATATTTGTATATGGACTCGTAAGCGCATTCAGATCCATATCTGCATCACTCTGAGTCTCATGGTAAGTAATCGCAATATCTAATTCACCATTAATAATCTCTAGGGTCTTACTCTCTAAATCAAAAACTTCAAAACCATCATTATCTAAATCACAAACCTCTAAATCTGTTGGCGTAGCTGGTGATGGTATTGGATTTACTCTCAAGAGTATCGTTGCCGTTGTACTTACAAAACAACCCGTAATATCATCTGTAGCTTGTACAAATATCGTTTGTGGATTACTCGTGTTCATATATGGACTCACAATTGCACTTGTACCATTATCGGCATCAAGCTGTGTCTCATAATAGGTGAAACTAATACCTGTCTGACCATTTAACATCTCTGGGTTTGAATCCTCTAGTGTAAAGCCTTCTATCTCATCGCCTGGATTATTATCATCACAGAGCTCCAATGGAAGTGGCTGAACTAGAACTGGAAGTGCGTTTACAATAAGTTCTAATGTCGTTAGCTTATAACAGCCATTTACGCTATCCTCTACGCGAACCCATAAGACCTGATTAAAGGCTGTTGTATTTATATAGTTCGATGGATTTAAAATTGAATTCATTCCTGATTCTGCATTAAGCTCTACCTCATAATAAGTCACTAGATATTGTAAGGGGTCTAAACCATCTAATATCTCTGAGTCTTTATTGGTTAAATCAAACTGTGCAAAACCATCCGCTGATACATCATCACATTCCTCTAATGGTGTTGGATCTTCTATCTGTGGGGTTGGATTTACAATCAAAATAAGTTCTACAATCGTTGCGCAATCTGTTGCTATCGTAGTACTCTCGACGCGTACAAAAATCGTTTGCTGGTCCTCTACAATATTGTTATATGGACTACCAAGACCATTTACATTATTGTCCGCATCGGCCATCGTCTCATGGTAACTTACTGTTAACACTGGATCGCCTCCCGTTATCTCTGTATCTGAATCTGTCAATGTGAAAACTCCAAAACCATCACTGTCTGAGTCACAATACTCCAACGGTGTTGGGATATTAGCAAATGGTGCCTGCTCTACTACTAAATCTAAAGTCGTAGTCGAATAACAGCCTGTATTAATGTCCTGTACGCGTACATATATCGTTTGAGGATTACTCGTATTCATATAAGGAATCGCCAGGGGATTTAATCCAGAATAAGCATCACCTTGTGTTAAATAATACATCACTGAATAATTTGCATTCCCTCCACTAATCTCTGAGTTCTTTAACGTTAAATCTATAAGGGTTAAGCCATCTGGTGTACCATCATCACAAACCTCTAAGGCCGTGGGCACTATCAAACTAGGTAAGGAGTTGACTATTACATTTTGAACACTACTTGCTGGGCAAAATCCATTGGTTAGATATTCTACAGTATAGGTTTCTCCAGGTATACCATTAGTAATAGTTCCCGTAACAATATCAATTATTGCTCCGTCAACAGGAATAGGGTTAAATGAAAACGTGCCTCCAGTTGTTCCGATAATTGTGGCTAATCCACCATCACATGCAGCAGTTATTGTAAAACTTGCATCATCGGAATTAAAAACTGTGAGGTTTTGTGTACTACTTTCAGGGCAAACTCCCAATGTTGTATATTCTATTGTATATGTTGATCCTGGTGTTCCATTTGTTACAGTTCCGGATAATGAATCAATTAAAGCACCATCTGAAGACATTGGATTAAAAGCGAAAGTACCACCTGTAGTTCCTGTTATAGTCCCCGTTCCTCCATCACATGAAGCAGTCATAGTAAAAGAAGGATCATCAATAGTAGCCAAAGTAATGTCTAAGTTAATTTCAAAACAGCCATCTGATATTGTATATTCAATAATATAAGTAGCTCCGGGAGTACCATTAGATATTGTTCCAGTATCTGTATCGATTATAACGCCATCAGTTGGGATTGGATCAAAAGCAAATACTCCACCAGTTGTACCGTTAATCGTTGTTGTTCCTCCATTATTACAATCGGCTTGAAAATCAATTGTTGTAGGCACAGTAGTTAAACTAATATCATCAATAGCTAAATCATTTCCACAACCGCCAACACCTTGATTCAATAAAACTAACTGTATTTGAGAATTTGATAAGGTATTAAAATTCAATAAATATTCTTGCCAATTCGGATTTGCTTCATTCTGAATATCTCCTGTATTCACCTCAGTAATTAGAGTTCCACCAACATCTTCTATTCTAATAGTAACGTTAGAAGGTTCTCCTATTCCAGGACAAATAGCTGTATCTATGTCATAAATTGAGGTTATCCAAGCACTAAAATTATAATCAGCATTTGCCAAAACAGATATAGTTCGTCTATAAAACTCACCACTCACATTAGAGGCATTAACAACAAACATTAATCCATTTACATCTCCAACAGTATGGTCTTCCAAATCATGCCATCCAGTATTAAGGTCTGAAGCATTATTATTCAAGGTATATTCCCCATCATTTACTTGGGTAAATTGATTAAACGTGTAGCTTGTATATGGCGTAGAGGTTCTTACTGTTCCTATACCAAAATCTTCGGTAAATATTGTTCCAATTGATAAAGTAGTAAAGGTCTGAGCCAAGATACTTGGGCAATTATTACTTACAGAATATTCAATTGTATACATTGTACCAGGTGTACTTCCAGTTACATTGCCTGTTATAGGATCTATTGTTGTACCGTCAACTGGTATTGGGTTTAACGCAAATACGCCTCCTGTTTCTCCGGTAATAATTACTGTTGCTCCATCACATGTAGGCGTCGTAATAAAACTTGCATCATCTGAAATCAATACTGTTACATTTTGCGAATTTGTTTCAGGACAAGCTCCAGTTGTACTATATTCTATGGTAAAGGTCGTGCCAGATATTCCACCACTTACAACTCCTGTATTGGAATCGATAGAAACTGGTAATCCTGGATCTGGATTTAACGTAAAAACTCCACCTAAATCCCCAGTAATCGTTGCTGTTCCGCCATCACATGTGGGTGTCATTGTAAAACTTGCATCCTCTGATGTAAGAGTTATATTTATCGTTTCTGAAAGCGCTTGAGAACAAATCACAACTCCTGATCCATCCAGAATTTGAGCGTTTACTAATTCAAATGATAGATTACCTGTGGGTGATTCTATAATAGTTCCTGCACCAGCTCCATCTAACAATAGCTGCTGTGAAGCTCCACTATCAATCGTATAATAAATGGTTGCATTTGGTGTGCCTGTTATTGTAAAAGTAACATCGTCTCCATTACAAATAACTAAACTAGATGCCAAAGCAGTTGCATCTGGAATAAGACTTACCACTAAGTTAAATTCTGTCAAACTATAACATTCGGTTCCTAAAGAACGTACCGTGGCATAAATCAACTGCGGATTAGACGTATTAGCATACATTCCTGGTAAAGGATTAATCCCGTCAGTAGCATCGGTCAAAGTTTCAAAAAATTCAACCGTGTTATTAGCTAAATCAGGGTTAATACTACTTTGTAAAGCAATAAGATCAAAAACACCTAAATCTGGAGTACTACTACAATGTATGACATCGTCAATTGCATTTGCATCTGGAGGTGATACAGGGCCATCATCTGTTATTGTCCAATTGTCACTAGCAATCATATTGGCTCGAGCTGCTTCACCAGCACAATATTGACTATAACCTCCATGAAAACCAACGTTGGAATTTAAAATTTGAGCATCCCAACCTATCAATAAACTATCATAATTTGGAACCGAAAGCGTCGCAAATACAAACATGTTGTTTGCAGTAGTTAGGTTAGAAACATTCCAGTTTCCTAAATCTTGATCAAACGAAACTGCTCCAGCAAACATTTCAGTCATATTCAAGACATTACTTGTATTCCAATTACCAATATCTTGATTAAAAGCAATGGCTTCAAAAAACATGCGTTCCATATTTATTGCGCTACTTGTATCCCAATTACCGATATCTTGATTAAAGGCAGTAGCTCCTCTAAACATGAATGATATATCTGTTGCATTGCCAATATTCCAACTACCAATAGCTTGATTAAAAGAAGTTGCATCAAAAAACATACCTAAGGAATTAGTAACACTTGCCATATTCCAATTCCCAACAGGTTGATTAAAATTTGAAGCTTCTCTAAACATCATGTAAACGGTTGTAACATTACTAGTGTCCCAAGACCCAATATCTTGATTAAAATTTGAAGCTCCAATAAACATAAATGACATATCTGTTACATTTCCTACATTCCAACTACCAATATTTTGATTAAAAACAGAAGCTGTTTCAAACATATCAAACATACTACTCATCTGTGAAACATTAGAAACATTCCAGCTTCCTATGTCTTGATTAAACATGGCGGCATTTCTAAACATTCTATCCATGCTTGTCACATTACTTGTATCCCAAGTCCCAATGTCTTTATTATAATTAATTGCTCCGTGAAATACCTGTTCCATAGTTAGAATACTCCCTGTATTCCAGTTCCAATTCCCTGTACCACCTCCTAAAGATGTAGCATTAAAAAACATGCCGTTCATATTTGTTACATTGGCAAGATTTGGAACATCTGTAGCATTAACCACCAAATTTGAACATCCAGTAAATGACAATTCCATACTAGTCCATGGGTTACATCCCCATTGATCTATAGACATTAACTTTAGTGAATTAATCGCAAAAATTCTTGGAAATGTACCCGTAATAGTAACTTGATAATTACCAGCAGTCACATAATTATGCATGGCTTGACCAATTTCTCCTGTTGTAATATTACCGTCTCCCCAATCTACATTATAATTTAAGCCGGTTCCTTCCATTGGCATAGTAATTGACTCATTGGCAGTTGTCGTTTGCCAAGAGGTGATAAATGCACATGTACTATCATCAATAGTTAATAAAAAGGATTCCTCTGAACTACAACCAGGACTTGGGCTATCGTAAATATATAAGGTTATTGGATATGTAGGGAAGTCGGCATAATAAATAACATCGCCTGCATTGTACATTGTTCCAGTGCCATCTGGACCTGAATAATAAGCTTCCGTACCCGAAAGATTTGTTCCTGTAATCACTGGTAAGGTAAAGCCACCTGAAGCTGTTTGATCAACTAAATCATCAACCGTTGCCCCTACAAAACCTAAATCTTGAATATCCCAATTATCACTAGCAATCATATTGGCTCGAGCTGCTTCACCGGCACAATACTGACTAAACCCACCATGAAAACTAACATTTGGGTTTAAATTTTGAGCGTTCCATCCAATTAGTAAACTGTCATAGTTTGGAATTGATAAAGTAGCTCCTAAAAACATACTAGTTGCATTAGTAACATTTTCAACATCCCAATTTCCTAAATCTTGATCAAACGCAAGAGCTGAACTAAACATAAGTTCCATATTAACTCCATTACTAGTATCCCAATTTCCTATATTTTGATTAAATAGACTAGCGCCAAAAAACATAACTTGAAATTCAGTTACATTAGAAGTATCCCAATTACCAATATCTTGATTAAACGCAATAGCAATACCAAACATACCCGACATATTAACCACATTACTAGTATCCCATAATCCTATATTTTGGTTAAATGATTGCGCTGAATTAAACATCGAATTAAAATATACTGCGGCAGTTGTTACCCAATTTCCTATATCTTGATTAAATAGCGTTGCACCAACAAACATAACTGAAAAGTCAGTAACACTAGAAACATCCCAATTATTTAATGGTTGATTAAAAATAGATGTATATGCAAACATGGAATTCATATCTGTTACTGAACTGGTATTCCATCCATTAAGATTTTGATCAAAAACAAAATTTGAATAAAACATCCGCGACATATTGGTAACATTACTTGTATCCCAAGTTCCAATGTCTTGATTAAAACTGTTTGCTTCCAAAAACATTGAATACATATTGGTAATTGTACTGGTGTCCCAGTTCCAATTACCAGTGCCTCCACCAAGTGAAGTACAATTTTGAAACATGCGAGACACATCGGTTACATTTGTTAAATTAGGCGTATCAGACGCATTAACCACTAAATTAGGGCATCCAGAAAAGGCATAAGTCATACTTGTCCAAGGGTTACATCCCCATTGGTCAACAGACCTGATTTTTTGACTATTAGCAGTACTAACCACAAAAGATATATTTGGAAACGTTCCTGTTATTGTAACTTGATAGGTTCCTGCTACCACATAAGCATGTGTAGCATTTACTGTTTCTCCTGTAGTGATATTACCATCTCCCCAATCTACATTATAATTATAGGGTCCTCCCGAACTTGGAATAGTAATTGACTCATTGGCAGTTGTGGTTTGCCAAGTGGTGATAAACTCACAACCATCGTTTATAGTTAACTGAAAACTTTCTTCAGAGCTACAGCCAGGATTTGAGCTATCGTAAATATAAAGGGTTATTGGATATGTTGGAAAATCGACATAATTAATAACATCGCCTGCATTGTACATAGTTCCAGTGCCATCTGAACCTGTATAATAAGCTTCCGTACCAGAAAGGTTAGTTCCTGATATAACGGGTAAGGTGTAACTACCAGAAACTATTTGATCAGATAAATCATCAACAACTATTGAATATTGAACATTATAAACCCTGACGTGACCAGAATTAGCCCCATTATCATCATTATTACGAGCTCCAATAGCTACTGTAGAACCGTCAAAATTTAAACTTACAGCTGTACCTGATCTATCATTTGCAGCTTCTCCATAAATATTACAACCTATTTGCGTCCAAGTTCCACTAATATTCTCAAAAATCCTGACTTGACCAGATTCTGTTCCATTACCGTCATTACGTGTTGCTCCAGCTGCTAAAATACTACCGTCTGCAGATAAATTAACGCTACTACCTAATTGATCATCAGCTGCCTCTCCATCGATATCTTGCCCTACCTGTACCCAATTACCTAATTGATTTTCATAAATACGTACATGACCAGAGTCTGTTCCATTCCCATCATTGAGTCGTGCCCCAATAGCTAGTGTGCTAGCATCCGAAGATAAACTTAAGTTCCAGCCAAAAAAGTCTCCAGCTGCTTCACCATAAATGTCTTGCCCTACCTGTACCCAATTTCCTGATTGATTCTCAAAAATACGTACCTGACCAGAATCAGTTCCATTAACATCATTCCAAGGTGCTCCAATAGCCAGTATAGTTCCATCAGAACTTAAACTTACACAATAGCCTGCTATATCTCCAGCTGCTTCACCATAAATGTCTTGCCCTAACTGTACCCAATTACCTGATTGATTTTCATAAATACGTACTTGACCAGAATCTGTACCATTTCCATTATTATAATTTGCTCCAACAGCTATGATACTGCCATCGGAAGATAAACTTACGCTGATACCGAACCAGTCACCTGCAGCGTCACCATCGATATCCTGACCTATTTGTACCCAATTCCCTGATTGATTCTCATATATACGTGCATGCCCAGAATCAGTTCCATTTTCATCATTTCCATTTGCTCCGATTGCTACAATGCTCCCGTCAGAGGATAAACTAATACTGATACCAAAATTGTTGTTAGTTGCTTCACCATCGATGTCCTGGCCTATTTGTACCCAATTCCCAGATTGATTCTCATATATACGTGCATGCCCAGAATCAGTTCCATTTCCGTCGTTTCGAACAGCTCCAATTGCTGCAATGTCACCGTTGGAAGATAAACTAACAGCGATACCAGAGACGTCTCCAGATGCTTCTCCATCTATATCAGCACCTATTTGGGCTTGAGAAAAACCATTAATTGAAATTAATATTGTGAGAAAAAGAATTGTAAAATATTTGTTTATCATAATCAAATATTCAAATGAGGATTAAATGTTATTAACCACTTTAGTTTAAATCACAAATTAGAAAACTTTCTATTAATACTCTGTGAATTTCGATTAAAGGAGATTTTAGTTGTTTAAAGACTAAGTTGTTACTTAATAATCACCTTATTGGTTTTTACTTGATCGTTATTAAAAACTTTAGTAACATAAACACCTGTGCTCAGTGAAGCGGTACCAATACGGTTTTCAATAACGGATGAATCAAGTTCTACTGACATTACCTTTCTTCCTTGCATGTCGTAAAGGTTTAAAGTCGTTGGTTCTTGTAATCGTCCGCTTACGACTAACTCTTTCGTGTTGTTTAAAGCGAAAATATTTAAGTTATCTAAATCATTTTCAATCGTTGATAAAGCGCCTTCTGTTGTTCTTAAAAAGAAACGTCCTGTTCCTGATAAATTAGTCGCTGGTGTTATTATATAATCACTAGTGTTCAATAAAGTTGATGTATTTGCAACGGTATCCTCTAGATAGACATTTACAGAAGCTGGTAATGTAGATTCTATAATGCTAAAGGTAATTTGCTCACCTTGATTTGCATTTACACCTAACGGAATAGACACATCAGCTAAGCTTGTTGGATTTAATGTTTGCAATGCTATTGGTTTACCTACATTATCTTGTAGTAAATGTGAGTACATTGCAAAATTAGGATCATTTTCAAAAAGTGCAGCGTCATAACCTTTATCTAAACCTTCACTTGCATTGTTATTGAAATAGAATTCAGTCTTGTATGATTTTGCATCAGAACTTAAACCTAGGTTAAGATATATCAATTCAGCATTACGACCAGAAATAAAGTCATCACCAGAACCAGTAGAACGCATTGCAGGTGTAAACTCTAAATCGTAATCAATAACGTTTGTTGCATCTGCACTTACAAAGAACCCTTGACCAGGAGCGATTAGTGTTGAAGCAGTTGTATTTGCTGTGTTGTAAATCGTCCAACCATTAAGTGCGCTTCCATCATAACCATAAATAGCTGCTGTTGCTGCATCGAATAATTGAATATTAGTAAGACCATCTGCATCATATGTCAAAAAGTCCTCAACTTTAAGATATGAAGGATAAGGATTACCTACTAAATTCCATTCTGCATTGTTAGATCCAGTATTTTGTATGTTATTAGTTATCGTTCCATTCTCGGCAGTACCTGTAAATGTAACTGTTCCATTATCTGTAGTTCCAGTTCTATACCCAACACCTTCTTCTAGTGTTGTTGTTTCTGTAGCAGCCCAATTTACATACTGACCTGTAACTTTTTCTAATGGTCCAAATAAATACACTGAACCATTATTTAAGATATTAGGGTTTGCTGCTGCAAAGGAAGCAAAGTCTTGTCCTGTTAAAGGTGCTGATATTAAATCATTACTTCCAGTTGTTCCAGAACCATTGATATTAACGTGACGTTCATAAGTCATAGTTCCAGAAACAGTACCATCAAGAATTAAACTTGAATAACTTGTTGCACTAGATTCTAAAACTAATCCACCTGTTGGTGTAAGTGTAATACCTGTATCTACAGTAAGACCAGCTCCAGGATTAATGGTTACCAAATTACATGTTGTATTGGTGTTGATCACCGCATCTCCAGATGCAATCATGATATTATCAGCCGAAGTTGCCACACCACTTGGATCACTTGGTGACCAACCATTGTTATACGTATAAGTAAGCATTGTTTCATTAAGATATAAATTTGCCATATAGGTTGAAACACTACCTGATCCAACTAATAGAAGATCTTGGTCGTTATCATTATCAGCATCAAAGAAGGCTATAGAGCCATTCCACATACCTTCCAATGGAAGGCCTGTTTCAAGAGCATAGTTGCCAGAACCATCATTTATGAATAATTCAGAAATGTTACTCCCTCCATCGGTATTACCACAAATCAAGACATCTTGATCATTATCGTTATCGACATCTGCAAACGCTACAGATGAAAAATAAACAGCTTGAAATGGTGTGCCAGAAACAAGGGTAAAATTACCACTACCATCATTTGTATACAGTTTTGTAATTGCTCCACCTGGTGCTTCAGAAAAAGCTCCAGTAATTAAAACATCCTGATCATTATCGTTATCGATATCTGCAAAGGCAATGTCTCCTGTATAAACATCTGGAAATGGTGTGCCTGAAACCATAGTAAAGGTTCCAAAACCATCGTTGGTATAAAGTCTAGTTATTGCTCCACCGGTCCTCACTCCAGAAATTAAAACATCTTGGTCATTATCACCATCAACATCTGCAAATACGGTAGCTCCCTTATTACCAACACCTATAAAAGGTGATCCAGGGACTAAGGTAAAAACACCAAATCCATCATTTTTATAGAGTTTGGCAATATAAGCTGTATTACTAATTAAACCCGAAATGAGAACATCTTGATCGTTATCACCATCTATGTCAGAAAAGTTAATAGAGCTCTGCCAAAGATCATCAAATGGAGTGCCGATAATTTCTGTAAAGTTTCCAGTACCATCGTTTCTATAAAGCTTCGCGCTTCCCATTATAGTTGGTGAGTTACTTATTAATCCAGAAATTAATACATCTTGGTCATTGTCTCCATCTATATCTGCAAAAGCAACTGATCCAAACTCAACAGCAGGAAAAGGAGTTCCTGATATTAGTGTAAAATTGCCTGCTCCATCATTTCTATACAATTCAGAAGTCCTCATCTGAAAACCAATTCTTCCTGTAATAAGAACGTCTTGGTCATTATCGCCATCGATATCTGCATATGCAATTGAGCTTTTTTGAGCACCTGTAAATGATGTGCTCATATTTTCTACAAAAGACACTTGAGCGTTAATGTTAATGGCACATAAAAAAAGAAGGGAAACAGATAAGTTTAAGAAACGATTTTTCATTTTGTGTTGTATTTAGTGCTTAAATTACAACATAAGTTTAGGTATTCACATGCAATACATGGAAACCTATTGTGAAATATATGCAGATTTGGTTGGTCTATTAAAAATTAAGTGGAGATCTAATCAAATATAAGCAATTTAATTAAAAGCTATAATTACTTAGCAATCTTATTCCTTTTAGAGTATTAGGTATGGATTTAATGCTTTTCTATCATGAGTCACAAACAGAACTTCTATACTAATTAACCTCTTTGAATATAAACTATTACACAATAAAAATCATCATAATTATTTAATTATCAATGGTTTAATTTATTTACCGATACAGAAATTAGCAAAAATATTACCTAATAAATCATCATTCGTAATCTCACCTGTAATTTCTCCAAAATGGTATAATGCCTGACGAATATCAATCGCCATCAAATCTCCTGAAATGCCTGTTTCAAGTCCGTTTTTAACGTTCTGAATTTCTTCAAATGCTTTCAACAACGCATCATAATGACGTGAGTTAGTCACAATGGTTTCATTGTTCCGCAATGTTCCTATATTAATTAATTCTAGAAGGGAATTGGTTAACTGCTCTACACCAAAACCTGTCTTAGCTGACAACAACTTTATTTCAGGTATTTCAGTTTGTATTTTAGAAATTAAAATATCATCAACTTTATCAATCTTATTCGCAATAACAAGAAGTGGCTTTTGCGGATATTTATTCTTTATTTTCTCTAATTCAACTTTTAAAACCGAACGCTTGTCTTTAAAATCATCTGCATCAAACAAGTAAATGACTACTTGCGCCTGATCAATTTTTTCAAAGGTTTTTTTAATCCCAATTGTTTCTACAACGTCTTCGGTTTCTCTAATCCCAGCAGTATCAATAAAACGGAAGCCTATTCCTCCTATTGAAATTTCATCTTCTATGGCATCTCGTGTTGTTCCTGCTATTTCGGAAACAATAGCACGCTCTTCATTTAACAAAGCATTTAGCAATGTAGATTTCCCAACATTAGGTTCACCAACAATTGCCACAGGAATTCCGTTTTTAATCACATTTCCAACCGCAAAAGAATCGATTAATCGTTTCAATACAAAAGTGATTCTTTCCACTAATTCTTTGAACTGCGAACGATCTGCAAACTCTACATCTTCTTCAGCAAAATCCAATTCAAGTTCAATTAACGAT
>OJDV01000471.1_pt1 | contig 14270 bp, 9 predicted proteins | sample 1592911 | NCBI WGS metagenome assembly OJDV01 (sample SAMN05416860, study PRJEB24817) | seawater metagenome | isolation source: Sea water | place: Canada:Atlantic | collected 2013-11 | reverse complement strand
GAGATTTCTGCCTGTCTCGTGGGCTCGGAGATGTGTATAAGAGACAGGCCTAGAACAAATTTAACCCAATTTTTGATTTCCCCCAAATTTGGAATAATAATGAGATTTATATTAATAATTGCCTTAATGTTTTCTTTGAGTGAAACATATGCTCAAGACAAAGAAAATGAAACAACTAAACCGTCATGGTCTGAAGAAATGCCAGAAATGCTAGATGCTCCAGAAATGGACGTGAATTCTGATCTTGACACTGATATTGATTTAGAGATTGAAGGTTTGGATCGAAGAGATGTATTTAATGATTCAGATGATGACAGTGAAGTTCAAGATTTCCCAATCGATCTAGAAGAAAACTCAAATGATGAAGTTGATCAGGCCTCATTAGATCAATTAGCCGAAGACCAAGCAGCAGCCGAACAATTGGCAAAAGATCAAGCAGCAGCCGAACAATTGGCAAAAGATCAAGCCGCAGCCGAACAATTGGCAAAAGATCAAGCCGCAGCCGAACAATTGGCAAAAGACCAAGCCGCAGCCGAACAATTGGTAAAAGACCAAGCCGCAGCCGAACAATTAGCAAGAGACCAAGCCGCAGCCGAACAATTGTTAAAAGACCAAGCCGCAGCCGAACAATTGGCAAGAGATCAAGCCGCGGCCGAACAATTAGCAAAAGACCAAGCCACCGCAGAACAATTGGCAAATGATCAAGACAAACCAGAAGACTCTGTAGTGACAAATGAAACTCCAACCGAACAATTGGAAGCAAATTCAAACCAAGAAGCCACCCCTTATAATTGGTATAAAGTCAATGATGCACTGCCCAGATACCCCTCAAGAGCTGCGCGTTCTAATGAAGAAGGTTGGGTTGAGGTAGATGTTGAAATTAATCCGAATGGAGATGTTGTTAATGCTATAGTTGCTGATTCATATAGGAATGCAAGAACATTTCATAAATCTGCAATTAGTGCTGTCAAACAATGGAAATTTGATCCACCTATCAATTATGGAATAAATGAAAACCAATTTAAATCATTTAGGATTCTATTTAAGCTGTAATTTGATGATGTAATTATTATCTAAAACATATTTATTCTCGTTTGAAAATATAGAAATAATATAATCTATGGGGATATGTGTTTTAAAATATTATAATTTTTTGCATATATAACTTATTCAGGATAGCTTCAATTTAAAACTTTAATAAAATTATCTACCACATTGATACTTTCTGATGATAAAATCATCGTTTTACTAATATATCATCCAAGATAGCTGTTTGTTTTTGATAAAGTATCGAAAAATCTAAAATCATTTACCTCTAAAATTTGCTAAATATTGGTCAAAACCATATATGAGATACTACGCAGCTACCATTCAAACAAATTTTCCAGCCCCAAAATCACGTAAGGAAATTGGCCATCGTTGCCAATCAATGTGTCAAATGATTGAACAAACAGTTTTGGGATATGAGCCTTTTTTTGATGTCCGGTTATTTGTTTTGCCAGAATTTGGACACCAAGTGCCTATCTATTCAGAAGCCAAAGACATTCATGATAAATTGGCCATAGAAATACCCAATAAACACACCGTTAAATACCACGATTTGTGTAAAAAGTATGAGATATTTATTCAAACAGCCAGTTTTTTAGAAAAAGACAAAAAATATCCTGGACATGTCTTTAATACGACATTATTAATTGGTCCTGAAGGCATATTATCAAAATACCGCAAGGTGAATACTTGGATACCATGGGAAGTTCATACCTCTCCAGTAGATCTAGATGATTATGATCAGCCATTGTTTCCTGTGGTTGATACTGAAATTGGGAAAATAGGTGTTGCTATTTGCTATGATTGGTTGTTTCCTGAGTGTATACGTGAGATCGCATCACAAGGAGCAGAAATCATCAATAGGGTGTCTGCTTATATGGATCCATGGGGCTCTACATCACCAATGGAATGGTGGAGTCTGGTCAACAGAACCAGGGCTTTGGAAAACATGGTCTATGTCGTAGCAGCAAATCAAGGTGCCAGTTTTAAAAATTACCCGCCCTTTAGTTGGCCAGGTGGTTCAATGATAGTTGATTTTGATGGAAGAATTTTAGCCAGTGCGGGTGAGAATTCAGGTGAAAAAATAGTCGTGGCACCAATAGACTTATCAGCCATCAGGCAAGAGAAAAAAAGGAGACAAGGTCATGATACATTGGCCCATTATCGAAAAAATGCCTATACATATCACCATCAAAAACGTTTAGAGACTGATTCTGATATACCTACAATTAATACATTGAAAACTCGAATAGAAAATGCCAAAAAAAAATAATAGTTATTTAATACAACATCTCATCGCCATAATCGGAATCATCCTGTTGACCTCATGTGATAAGCCTTCACCTGAAGAACCCATTAAAATTGAAAAAATCACGATATCAGAAGAATCCAAAAGCCTGAATAATAAGGGTGTTGGTGAAATGGGTTATTTTAATTATTCTCAAGCAGCCGAAACTTTTGAAAACCTTATTAAAATAAATCCTGACTGGGATTTGGCACAGCAAAATCTTGCCATTGCTTTATTGAATAGACAAAAACCAGGTGATGAAGAGAAGGCGTTGAAAATGGCAGAGTCAATGTCAATAACAAATGATGAAAATTTGGTTGCACATTATATTGTTGGTATCTTAAAATTTAACCAAGGGTTATGTGAGCAAGCATTACCACATTTTAATACCATTATTTCAAAAGATAATACGGATGCTTATGCCATGTATTTCTCTGGCCAATGCGAATTACAAAATGGTAACATCGATACGGCTTTACAACTCTATCAAAAAGCCATACAAGCAGACAGTTATTTACGCAGTGCTTATTATGGTGGGTTTATGGCAGCCCAAAGATTACAAAATAGTGACTTGGCAAAAGAAATGCTAAATACTTACCAAAGAATGGAATCAAACCCAAGAGCAAAATTAGCAGAAATTAAATACACAAGAATGGGGCCCAAAGCCATAGCTCAAGCCTATTCAACAAATGACATTTTATCAGTGGCGAAACAAAAGCCACAAGCTCCATTTTTTATGCCCCCAATTGTTTTGGATAGTTTTGAGACAGACATTCAGAACTTTGGTTTGGTCAATATGCAACAAACCCTTAATTCGCAATTGTATGTTATTGAGAACAATCAATTGAAAATTTATCAAGATTTTCTAAGTACACCTCAAACGATTGATAAATTCACCCTAACATTGGGTGATGGTGATCACCATGTGGCATGGGGAGACATCAACAATGATGGACTAATAGATGCTTACATTACTGGAGCTAATGATCAATTATATTTACAGAATGCTACAGGTTTTGAAAGCATAAATATGGATGAGTTTGGTTTTAATCAATTGTCATCCAGTGCGGTCAGATTATCCGATACTGATCACGATGGAGATTTAGATATACTGTTATTAAATGAAGCTGGCATATTTGAAATTTGGAATAACAATTTAAACAATACATTTACTCCTTTATCTAAGAGCACCACATTAACTTCTGATAAAGGTTATAAAAGTATTTTTATTGGTGACTTAGACAGTGACAGAGATGCTGATATTGTATTGGTAGGAGTTGATAAATTAAGCTTGTTGATTAATGATCGAATGTGGGACTACCAATTGGTTAATAGCGCAGTTTTTGATAATAATATAAACAGTTTTTCTTTGGTAGATAATGACATCAATGGCCGACCCGAGATGAATCTATTATTTGAAAATAATAATATCGGTGTTTTTGAATTGGAAGATAATAAGATTAATCAAGTCCAAACTATTATTGGCCAAGAATCAACAACCCTTATATCAATAGACAGTAATGGTAACGGCATACATGAATTTTTAATAAAGGATTCGAAAGGACTGAAATTAACTGACAGTCAAGGAAAAATTTTGGAGCAAATTATTGTCAATAACATAACTTCTGTTAAGGTTATGCACACAACAAATGGGCCGGAATTGTTGTTTTTATCCAACCAGAAATTGCACCACGTAGCAGCCAGTAAAAATAGGCTGGCTTATGTATTATTGCATTTGTCGGGCAAGGAAGATGATGCCAATTCAGTTAGATCTAATATTTCAGGTATTGGTACTAGCCTTACTTTGCATAACCGTGGATTTTACTCAGTTGGACAAAGCTTTCAAAATTTATCAGGATATGACCAAGATTATCAAGCCATCAGCCTTGCAGCTGGAGATCATGATAACATTGATTTTATCGGTCTTGATTGGTCAGATGGTGTTTATCAGACTGAATTAGGATTACAAACCAATCAGTTACACAGTATTACTGAAACCCAAAGGCAACTCTCAAGTTGTCCCGTTGTTTTTGCATGGAACAATGGTGAATATGAATTTATCAGTGATGTATTGGGAGTTGGCGGTATTGGTTTTGCCATTGGCCGACATGAATATGGACAACCCAGACCATGGGAAAACTATCTTCTAAATAGCAATCAAATCAGTGCAGATAATGGGGTATTCAGAATACAGTTTACCGAGCCCATGGAAGAGTCAGCTTATTTGGATGAAATGCAAATTAAAGTAGTAGATGTCCCTAATCAATGGTCACTAACAATTGATGAAAGAATGCAAATATCAGAACCAGTTGTCACAGGAGATATTCTCTATTATCAATCATTAATATCACCCAGTCTGGTATTAAACAAACTGGATGAAGATGTCACGCATCAGGCGTTATCGACAGATAAAATAGCGATAGACATTATCAATCAAGACAAGAGATTTTTGGGATTAGTAGATGAACAAGTCATAACAATGGAATTTGAAGAAGAAATGATAGGTGATTTCCATTTTATAATGAATGGTTGGGTCGAATATGGTTATTCACAAACCATGTTTGCAGCTTGGCAAGCAGGAATTGTGGCACAAGCACCAACACTTGAATATAAAATCAATGGAGAATGGAAGCCCTTGTTGACTGAATTTGGATACCCAGCTGGAATGCCGCGTGCTGCCAGTGTACCGATTTCTTTGCCAGAAGAAACGCGTTTTTTAAGAATTAAGACCAATATGGAAGTATACTTTGATCAATTAGCACTCATTAAAAAAGGCCAACCAAATTCTATAAGTGAATACAATTTAAAATTAAAAACTGCCAACCTTAAACAAGTGGGCTTTCCCAAGCGTGAAGACAATAGTCAACGTGTTCCAGACTATGATTTTAGCGATATTCAACCATTTTGGGATACCCGTTATATGGAAGGGGCATATACACAATTAGGGGACGTAACTGAACTGGTAAACAAAGCCGACAATGCATTGGCAATTATTGGTGCCGGTGAAGGCATTGAATTACAGTTTATAGATGATTTACCTAAATTACAGGGTGGTTTCGACAGGTATTACATATTAAAATTTAAGGGTTGGGCCAAAGACATGGATATTTTAACCAAAGGTGGCGAAACACTAAACCCCATGCCATATACCGGAGTGGTGAGTAATAAAGCCAAAGCCTTAAACCTAAAATACAACAACCGATTTAAAGCTGGAAAATAACCAATGATTACTTCCCCATATAAAAGGAAAAAAGCCGTTGGTCCAAAATTAAAAGCCGTTTTATATATTGTCTTTTTTCTATTTGCGCTATTGGTGATTAATTCAGTTTATCTGTCAGCCATTACATATATTGAGTGGTTAACGAATAAGACTTTACAAGATCAAACCTATTTATTTATGTTCTTGTTACATTTGATCTTGGGAATATTGTTAATCGTGCCATTTGTTATTTATGGTTTCATCCATATGGGCAACACCAAACACCGCAGAAATAGGCGAGCCATAAAAGTGGGTTATGCTTTGTTTTTCTTTTCAATACTATTATTAGTATCTGGTTTATTATTGACACGCGGGATTCCCTATCTAGAAATAAAAAATATTCAAGCCCGACAGATTACATATTGGATACACGTAGTGTTACCCTTTATGGCTATCTGGTTATTTGTTATGCACCGCCTAGCAGGAAACAAGTTAGGTTGGAAAGCCAGTAAATTGACTTTTATGGCCACACTGGTTGTAATGGTGTTTATGGTTTGGGTGCAGCAAGATACGTTTTTCCCAAAAGCCATTAAGCACGAAGAAATGAATCCTTTGTTTGCGCCATCATTCGCGCAAACCAGCACCAACAAACACATTCCGGCTAAAGATCTGGACAACAATCAATACTGTAAAGATTGTCATCAAGATGTGCACGATGGCTGGATGAACAGTGTCCATAAAGTTTCTAGTTTCAATAATCAATCCTATTCATTTGCAGTAAATAATACCCGTGAATTTCTTAACAAACGCGATGGCAATCACAAAGAATCTAGGTTTTGTGGCGTGTGTCATGATCCGGTTGTGATGTTTAGTGGTGAATTTGATAAAGACATTAATTTTGTCGGTACAGAAATTGGTCAAGCAGGCATTACTTGTACTGCCTGTCATGCCATATCAGATATCAATTCAATAAAAGGCAATGGTTCATATACATTAACTATTCCAGAACAGTATCCATTTACTGACAGTGAGTTGCCATTTTTACAATGGGTCAATCAGACTTTGGTCAAAGCCAAACCTGATTTCCACAAAGCTTCATATTTAAAACCATTGCATAAAACTCCTGAATTTTGCAGTGTCTGCCATAAAGTATCTATACCTGAATCATTTAACCATTACAAATGGTTAAGAGGTCAAAATCATTATGACTCCTTCTTCTTATCAGGTGTTTCAGGACATGCTGTAGCCAGTTTCTACTATCCGCCCAAAGCAAAAGAAAAATGCGCTGATTGTCATATGCCATTGCAAAATTCTGATGATTTTGGTGCCATAACTGAATCATTGACTGGAAACTCGCAGGTACACAGCCATTTCTTTGAATCTGCAAATTCAGGCATTAGGTATTTAAATAATTTAAAACCTGATCCCAACAATGCCATGTTACAAGGGTCATTAAGCATTGATATATTTGGAATTAGAAATGACGGTGATATTGATGGGGAGATGATTGCACCTTTAAACGATAACCGTGTTGAAATCAGTTCAGGCAAGAAATATTTAATTGAATCAGTTATAAAAACAGTAAAACTGGGCCATGCATTTACAGAAGGCACAGGAGATTCAAATCAAGTATGGGTGGAACTCAATGTTTACCATAATGGCGACCTCATTGCCATGAGTGGTGGGATGGATGAAGAAGGCATTGTAGATGATTGGTCATACTTTGTTAATGCCTATGTGTTAGACAACCAAGGAAATCGCATTGACAGACGGAATGTGGAAGATGTGTTTACAGCATTATATAATCACAGTATCCCACCAGGTGCTGGAGCAGTGGTTCATTATGAGTTGGATTTGCCTGATGAATTAAGCGGTGAAATAACCATTGATGCCAAAGTATTGTATAGAAAATTTGATACAAATTATTACAGATTATTCAGTGAAGACAGTAGCAGAATGAATGATTTACCCATAGTTACCTTAGCAACAGACAGTCAAATGATTTTTGTTAATGCTGAAACACAAACTGAGTCAATTCTTTCTGATAAGCAAGACTGGAAACGTTGGAATGACTATGGCATAGGTTTATTGCGATCAAAATCTTTTAAACAAGCTGAAGATGCTTTTATGCAAGTAGCTAAATTAGGAAGAGCGGAAGGTTGGATTAATCTGACACGTGCCTATATTCAACAAGGACGATTGGAAGAGGCGCAAGAATCATTATACCAAGCTTCACAAAACAAAGAATTCAGATACACGTGGCAATTGGCTTACTTTGCTGGTGTCATTGATTTACAAAATGGGTTTCTTGAGAAAGCATTACAGAATTTTTCAAGGGTATATAACACTGAGTTTAAGAATGCTCAAGACGCCAATTTTGATTTTTCAAAAGACTATAAATTTGTCACAATGTATGCGCAGACATTATTTCAAAGGAGTAAAATGTTGCAAAATTCAGAGCAACAAAAGTATCAACAAAAAGCATTGGATTTGTTTAATGATGTCTTGGTATTAAATCCAGAATGGGCTGATGCCCACTTTGCACTGTCTCAAGTATACGCTGCAATGGGTGATACCGAGATGTACAATCAACACAAAGTCTTACACAATAAATACAAAACTGATGACAATTCAAAAGATTCTGTTATAGCAATTGCCAGGGCTAAAAATGAAGCTGCTGATCATGCGGCAGAAGCCATAGCAATATACAAGCTTGATAAAATAGAAAACCTGATGCCAGTTAATCAGTTTATTAAAAACAACAGCATCAACCAAGAGTAAATGCATGTCAAAACAAAATAAAAATAATGGTAATGACCAAGTCATTGGTGATTTTTTTAAAAAATCCCTGGTTGTAATAGCGATTCTTGCAGTGGTTGTGTTGGTTGTCATATATTTAATGAACAGAACAGATGATATAAAGCAGGTTGAAGAACAAACTTTTCAAGCACCTGTTAAATTAAAAAAACAATTTGATCCACCAGAAGTACTATTTATGGAACAAGCTGCGCAAAGGGGCATTAATTTTATTCATGAAAATGGCGCAACCGGTGAACGGATGTTACCAGAAACCATGGGTTCTGGTGTGGCATTTATTGATTATGATAATGATGGAGATCAAGATTTATTGTTTGTCAATGGCAGTCATTGGCAATGGAATGAAGCAAAAATATCACAGCAAACGCTTTATGAAAATAATGGTGAAGGTCAGTTTACTGATGTCAGTAAAAAAATGGGAATCGCTGATCAATTTTATGGCACAGGTGTCGCCATTGGTGATGTCAATAATGATGGGTTCGATGATATTTTTATTGCTGCTGTTGGCAAGAATCATTTGTATGTTAATCAATCAGGACAAGGATTTAAAAAAAGCCCTGCATTGTTAGATTGTACTGAAGATGGTTGGAGCACCAGCAGTGGATTTTTTGATTATGACAATGATGGCGACTTGGATTTAATGGTATTGAATTATGTTCAGTGGTCAAAGGAATTAGATTTGTCAGCCGATTATAAGATTGATGGGATTGGCCGTGCATATGGTCCACCTAGTAACTTTCCTGGAACGCACAATTGCTTGTTTGAAAATCAGCTAGGTCAAAGTGAGAATCTATTTGTTGATGTAACCGACTTATCAGGCATTAAAGTTAAAAATTCTGCAACTGGGAAATTCGAAGGAAAGTCATTGGCATTGGTATTTTCAGACATAAATTCTGATGGTTGGCAGGACATTATTATAGCAAATGATACCACTAAAAACTTTGTGTTTGTTAACCAAAAAGACAAAACATTTTTAGAACAAGGCTCCGAAGTAGGCTTGGCTTATAATGACAGTGGAAAAGCCACAGGAGCGATGGGAGTCGATACCGCTTTTTATAAAAACAACAATGACATGGCAGTATCTGTTGGTAATTTTGCCAATGAAATGACATCCTTTTATGTGAACCGTGCCAATATGGGTTTTTTTACTGATGAGTCAGTCATTACAGGTATTGGACCACAAAGCCGATTGGCATTGAGTTTTGGGCTGTTCTTTTTTGATTATGATTTAGATGGAAGATTAGACTTGTTCCAAACCAATGGTCATGTTGAAAATGACATTAATAAAGTTCAAGCCGTACAAAACTATGCTCAAAAAAGCCAACTGTTCTGGAACTGTGGTAATGATTGTGAGCGTACCTATGTTCCTATTGAGAATACTGGTGATCTTACCGGGTTAGATATGGTTGGAAGGGCGGCTGCTTATGCAGATATCGATAATGATGGGGATTATGATGTTGTTGTCACTCAAGTGGCACAGAAAGCGAAATTATTTATAAATCAAGGCCCTAAGCAAAACACAAATCAACAGAAAAACAATTGGATTGGCATAAAATTAAAGTCAAATAAAGCCATTATTGGGGCAAAAATTACGTTAGTTTCAGAAAAAGGCACACAAGTATTTAATTATTCACCCACCAAAAGTTACTTATCACAAGTCCAAATTGGTCAAATTATTGGATTAGGTGATAGCAAAATCACTCAAATCATGATAAGTTATAGAGGAGGGGAAAAACAAATAGATAAATTTGTTTTGAAAAGTTGGAATACAATAAAAATTGAATAGTAAAAAAATATTACTTTATCTTTTTTACAGTTTTATCATAGCTGGCCTTTATTATGTTTCAGTTATATTCACCAAACCCTTTATATTACCTCCCACATTTGCAGCACCAATATGGCCAACAGCTGGGATAGGAATAGGTGTACTCATATTGTGGGGTTACCGTTATATTCCAGCGATAGTATTGGGGGAAGTCTTAACCTATATACAGTTCTATAACAGAGATGCTTTTGATGATTACACATCTCTTATTATGACATATGGTGCTTTATTGTTTGCAACCATTCTAAGAAGCACATTAGGTACTTATTTAGTTAACCATCATTTAGGCAAAACCAATAATTATTTGACCATACAATCGGTTACTAAATTGTTAGTATTCGCTGGTCTAATTCCAACATTTATATCATCTTTTATCGCTACTTTAACCTTGTACAATAATAACTTATTTTCGTATGATTCTTGGATAATTAATTTCTTTACTTGGTGGTTTGGTGACGTAGTTGGTATATGTATTGTTTTACCATTGATGTTTTTGATTTTTAAAAAGCCCAGGAATATTTGGAGCCATAGATTATTAAAAACAGCATTACCTGTAGTGATTACAACGTTTTTATTGGTTGTTGTCTCGAATAAGATCAAGCAACTTGAACTGGATAGGATTATTGAAAGTTTAGACCATAAAATTGAAATATTAAACAACTCAGTTATTGATAAGTTTAAGCGGAAAAACCTGATTAATGTAAAATTGACTGACACTCAATCAGTAGACGAAGTTAATAATATTTATAGCAATGATTTAACTGAAGTTTTATCAAAAAATAAATTACAAGATGTTCATTTTATTGTCTATTCAGTTTCTGATATCAAAGAAAAGTTAGTTTATGAATCCAGCTATGATTTCTCAAAATATTTATTGTGGAAAAAATCAAAAGAATATTATTTTGCTAAACATACATGGAAAATAGTTGCCTATCCAACTTCTGTATTTTATGTCAATAATGCATCATGGCTTATCTGGTGGCTAACATCTATTGGTTTTGTCTTTATTGCTTTAATGGGAGCTGGTTTATTGGTCATTACAGGCTCACAAATCATCATTAAAAACACTGTAATAAAAAGAACCGATGAGATTAAAACACTCAATGAAATATTGCAACAAAGCGAAAAACGATACAAGCAACTCATCGAAATTCAACCAGTTATTTTTTGGAAACACGTTAGAGGTGAAAAATTATTAGAATTTGTAAGTAATGAGGCGATTAATATACTAGGTTACAAGAAAAAAGAGATATTAAATTTGGATTTGGTTTGGAACAAAATTATTCACCCTAACGATCGATCAAAAACACTTAGAGACTATTACAAAGGAATTGAATCTAAAAAACGTTTTTCACTAAAATACCGTGCTGTAGCAAAAAATGGTGAATACATTTGGTTTAAGGATTTCATTACTACAAGGTTAATAAACGGTAAAGTTGAAGTCATAGGCCTTAAAATTGATATAACAAAAGACCAGTTAAAAGAGCAGGAAATTAGTCAACTGGCATACTATGATTCATTAACAGAATTGCCAAACCGGGTTAGTTTTAGGAAAAGATTAAACAAAGCTATAATCAAAGCTAAGAGTTCTGATAAGAATGGTGCCATTTTATTTCTTGATTTAGATAGGTTTAAAGTACTTAATGACTCTATGGGACATTACTTTGGTGATAAATTATTGATTCAAATAAGCCAACGTTTACAAAAAGCATTGTCTAAAAATGATGTTTCATCTCGGTTTGGAGGCGATGAATTTGTTATCCTAATTAATAAGCAACATCAATCATTAAAAGACATTCAAAAGCACGCTCTAAATATTGCCAAAAAAATACAAGCCATGATTAAAGAGCCATTTAATATTGATGGGCATAATTTTTTCACAACTTTTAGTACAGGAATTAGTCTATTCCCACATAATTCTGAAAAGGCTGATGAAATTATTCAGCAAGCAGATATTGCGATGTACTCTTCAAAAGAGAAAGGGAAGAACACCATAAGTTTTTTTCAAAATGAGATGCAAGTTCTGGCAAACAAAAAATTAACTATTGAAAAATCACTTAAAATAGCATTAATACGGCGTGAGTTTCAGATGTATTACCAACCCATTTTTGATCAGGATAGAAACATCCTGAAATTTGAATCATTAATCAGATGGAATCATCCCGAAGAAGGATTATTAACACCAGAATCATTTATACACATTGCAGAAGAAACTGGATTTATCAATGAACTCAGTGAGTGGATTATTGATTCAGTTATTGAGCAAGTGGCTGTTTGGAAGTCTTCTGATGATAAATCGGTAGAAATTTCAATTAACATTAGTCTATTTCAATTTATTAATACACAAATTATTGATGTATTGACAGCCGCTATTGAGAAATACAATATTGACAGTCAATTAATTACCCTTGAGTTAACAGAAACCATTGGTATTGGTGATTTTGAGGCAGCACTGATTAAATTAAATAAGCTCAGTGAAATGGGTTTTAAAATTGCCATTGATGATTTTGGTACTGGTTATTCTTCTCTGAACTATCTCAATCAAATGCCCATTGATATTCTTAAATTAGACAAATCATTTGTGGCTGATATAGGCAAAGAAAAAAATTCAGATAGCTTAATAGAAACCATTATATTAATGGCAAAACAATTGGATTTAGAGTTAATTGTTGAAGGTGTTGAAACAGAAGATCAATTTGAATTTTTAAAAAAACGCGGATGTAATAAATTTCAAGGATATTTGGTTAATCCAGCACTGCCAGTAAATAAATTATCTAAGTACATCTAATTTTAAAATTTATATTTCACTTACATACAATGTTTGGGCTTAGGAAGACCAGCATATTTGCTTGAGAGTCGAACAGGACCATCAGGAAAAAGTCGATAAAGAAATCTGGAGTTGGCCATTTCTTCACTCAGGTTAAGTTTAATCGCTTTAATTAATAACCGCATCGGTGGAGTGGTTTCAGTTTGTAAATAAATATCCCTAACCAATGCAATTATCAGCCAATGATCTTTACTTAGGATAAAACCATCATTTTCAGCCAACAATGTTGCAATCTCCTTATTCCACAGACTGTAATCCTTCATGTGGCCATTATCATCTAGATCTAATTGAGTTATTTCCATGTAAATGTCTTTTTGTATTTATTAACCAATTCTAACCATTCATCATAGCCAATGGTTTTCAAATTGTGAATATTATCATCAACGACAAAATACACTCGGTTTGTTGTCATTTTATCGTTTAGTTGATTAAATTGTGCAGGGTTTAATACTTTGGAATAGAAAACCACACCATCATTATTTTCTACTAGTTTTAGATAAAAGTCTATGTCTACTGAATCAATTTCAGTATCATTAATATTGCAAAGGTGTAATGTTTCAAAAATCACAGGATGATATCAGCATGATTAATCATATGACTAAGTTGTTTGGCATCAATCATTCGAGTTGGAATGTGTGACTGAATTTCAGGTGAGTCTACAGTTGTAAAGGTATAGATATCTTTCACACCATATAATTCTAAACTATTCCAGGCTTTTATATGAAAAAGTTGATCGATTGCATTGGGCATAAATACCACAGATAAATCAACATCATAAGCGATCGCAGACATCACTTTGTCAAATTGCCATTGTGCGCTATCGGTATTCTTTTTTTCAGTAATTAATGCAACTGCTTTCATCTGAACTCTATACTTTTATTGGCGTCATAAACAGATTCCATCCATTGACCTAATCCTACCAAGTCAATGTATTCTGCAACCTTTTTTTGTTGATTTAAATAGTTGTCTGCAATATTTGAACAAGCATATAATAATACATCTTGTTCTGATATTTTTTGCCATTGAGAATCAAAAACAAATGCATTTTCAACGGCATAACCATAAAAAAATACTGAAACAATGGATGCATCTTGTTTTAAAATTGAACCAATAAAACGCATTGCATGATCAACTGCATTTGAGTTTTTATGATTTGGACTTATAATAATTGAATATTTCATAATTATTTTGCAATTTAACACAATATTATCTGTCTACACCTGTCTCTTATACACATCTGACGCTGCCGACGATCTACTCTGTGTAG
>OJDV01000470.1_pt1 | contig 14278 bp, 14 predicted proteins | sample 1592911 | NCBI WGS metagenome assembly OJDV01 (sample SAMN05416860, study PRJEB24817) | seawater metagenome | isolation source: Sea water | place: Canada:Atlantic | collected 2013-11 | reverse complement strand
GTAGATCGTCGGCAGCGTCAGATGTGTATAAGAGACAGGAACACTACTCTCAGGGTTTAAAAACTCACCTTGATTTCTCTCGTAGCCACCTTCTAATTCAACTCCAAACCAAGTTGGAATTTTTAGTTTCCCTTCTCCATAATCATAATATTCTTTTCCTTTAAAATACTTCTGAGCTATGTCCGCCTGAATTTTAGGATCGAATCCGCCTCTTGCTTCTTGAATTTGGGCAAGTCCCATCTCAATTCTCATATCTGCTTGGAGCGCTATGGGGTGCTGTTCTTTCACAAATTCAAAGAAAATCTCTTGATTAAAACGTTCGGGCAGTTTTTCTTGTGCAGAAATAAGCCCATAAGATGTTGTTAATAAAAGAAGTAGTTGTAATGCCTTCATTATTTATTAGCTGAACTAAATTGGTTTTGTTTGTTTTTTTTGTAAAAATCGGGAGGGAAGCCATTTAGCTGTCGCCATAATTCATACCATATTGGAACTTGTTTTAGCAATAGCATATTGTTTGTTCCCCCGCCCACTCTTAATGCTGTTGGCCAATGATATTGTAAAGTGTCTGGTTCTACTAATACTCTAAATTTGCCGTTGTCACTAATGAAATTATCTATTGCAAACACTTTTCCTCCATAAGTTCCATATGAAGTGTTGGGCCATCCAGAAAAAACTATAGCCGGCCATCCATCAAATTGAATACGAACTTCTTGTCCTACTTCCATCAAGGGTAGGTCAATAGGTTTTACATATAATGCTATTGCCAAAGAGTAGTCTGCTGGCATGATGCTCACAATTGATGATCCTTCTTTTATGGTTTCTCCTAATCCAACTTGTAACGCCTTAGTTATATAACCATTCTGAGGTGATGTAATATAGTATAAGTTTGATCTGAAACTGTAATTTGAATATTGATTTTGAAGCTTTGTAACGGTCGCTTCAGCATCATACATGTTTGACATTGCAGTATATTTTTCTGATTCTGCCTTGGCAATATCATCTCTATACTGCGCCTGTATAGAAGTTAATTCAACTTGTGCATTAATTAGTTCATTACGAGTAGTTAAAAGCTTGTTCTCACTTGAAATCATTTTTGCTTGCGCTTCTTGTACCTTGTTTTTTCTATTCTCCAAATCTGTTAAAGATTTCAAGCCTTCATCGTATAGATTCTGCATCCGATCAAACTGGTCTTCTCCAATTTTGAAGCTAATTGACGCTGCTTTGTAATCAATACTGTCGCTTAATATTTTTAATTGAGCCTGCTTTAATTTATTTTTAGTTTGCTCTAACTTCAATTTTCCCGTTTGGCTTAATGCGTCAATTCGATTATCTAGGGCCTTTACTTTTTCCATGTACGATTTTACCGCAAACTCTTTCGATTTTACTTGCTCTTGTGTCCTTTCTAGCAAGTTAGGGTCAAAGTAGTCATCTTTAATTTCGGAGATGAATAAAATTGTATCTCCTTTAGAAACATAATCACCTTCCTGGATGTACCATTTTTCAATTCTTCCAGCAATGATGGAATGAATAGTTTGTGGTCTTTGGTCAGGTTTTAAGGTAGTTACATCTCCTTCTGCCCGAACATTCTGTGTCCATGGTAGGAACATAAAAATAAATGCAATTGCAAATACTACGACTAATAAGCGAAGAAATACCTTCCCAGATTTCATAGAATTGATATGCCGCAAAGCAGAGAACTTATTATTCTCGAAAGCATGTCCAATACCTTTATTACTAATATTTAACATGTCTATTTGTTTTTATAGTTTTCTGGTGTGCCATCGTATATGATACTTCCATTATGTAATTCAATTAGTTGTTCGGACTTCTGAATTAAATATTCATTTTTGGTTGCCGCAATTACAGTCCAATTGTTTTGCTTGTCACGCAAGAAATCAATGATATCTTTCTTTTCTTTATCATCAATAGCATCCAAGTTGTCTTCTACCAATAGCAATTTTGGGGCATTTAATATAGCTCTAGCAATTAACAGTTTTTGAACAGCGCTTTCTGCTAAACCACTTCCTTGAGGATCTAATTCTGTATCATATCCTTTAGCGAGGTTATTAATGAAATCTGTCAAATGAACCCTTCGGCATATGTCTTTAACCTTTCCTATAGAAATCTCTTTCCCCATTGTTACGTTCTCAAATACAGTTCCTTGAAAAAGCTCTTCTTGCGACAAACAATCCCCTATTGCAGAACGTAAAGATTCAATCGAGAAGCTTTCTTTACCAATTTCGTCATACAATATCTGTCCACTTTGTAATTCATACAAACCGGCTAATAGACGTATCAATGTGCTTTTGCCTGATCCGTTTTTTCCTATGAGAGAAACTAAACTTCCTCGCTTGATTGAGAGGTTTAGTTCTTTTAAGGTTAACTTTTCGTTTTCCGGATATTTAAATGATAAATTTATTAAGTCCAATTGCATTCCTGGAGATTGACATTCTACTTCAAGATCTAATCCTGTGTTGTTTTCTAATTCCAAGTCTGTTACTTGCCCCACTTTTTCTATGCCGGTTAAAACATCATAAATGGTTTCAAGGCTACTAATCAATTTTTCTACAGAGTTCATAATTAATAAGATGATTATTTCAGCAGCGACGAATTGGCCAATATTCATTAACTGATCCATTACTAAAATTCCGCCTATAGCAAGCAATCCAATTGTCATTAAAACCTTAAAGACTACCATCAGTGAAAACTGACGCATTAAAATCTGAAAATGACCTTCTCTTGCATGCAAGTAATCGTCAATGTTTTCGTTCGTTCTACTTAAAGGTAAATTTGTTTTACCTGTTAGTTTGAATGTTGTATTTGTTCGAGCCAACTCTTCCAGCCAATGTACCGTTTTGTATTTGCTTTTTGATTCTAACAAGCTAGTTTCTAACCCTTTTTTAGCTGTAATTCTAAATATGCTGTACAGCAGGAGAATGAGCAATAAGCTGAATAGAATAAAGAAGGGATGGTAAAATGATAATAGAATAAGACCAAAAATAATCTGGAGCCCCGCCGCTGTAAAATCGATCAATATTTTAGACAGACCTTTTTGAACTGTTATGATATCAAAAAAGCGGTTCATTAATTCAGGGGCGTATTCTTTATATAGCTGTTCCATTTTAATTCTAGGAATTCTATAAGCGAATTCAAAGGCTGCTCTAGTAAAAATTTTCTGTTGTAAATTTTCTACAATTCGCAATTGATAAATTTGAAGAACGCCGGTCATAGCAACACCCAGAGTGACTAGTACAACCAATATAACCCAAGAAGTATTTAAACGTCCACCTTGAATTAAATTAATAATTGCCTGAATACCAAGAGGAAGAGAGAGGTTGATTAGGCCGTTAAAAATAGCGTATGTGTATACATTCTTGATTTCCCGTTGATCGGGTTTTAGCATTTTCCAAAAACGATCTAATGGAGTAAGTTTAGTTTCAGTGGTCATATTATAGTATAGCTTTAAATACGATTTGCGAGTAAAACTCTGTAACGGCGTCTTCACCTTTTACCACATCTGTGAGGCGAGGCAAATGATTTGCAAAGTGTCGTTGCAAATGAGCTCCTTCGATAACCGTTGAAATGAGCATATGTGGATACTTATATTCTGGATTGATTTGTAGAATAATTTGAGTGATACGTTCCACCAAATTTTTATAAGGAACAAAGGCTCCATTTTCATTATCTGAGTCAACATCTTTTGTCAGATATGACTTTAACGACTCGGATAAAACGATTTGATTTAGTTTAATCTCATTGATGTGTTCAAAATTCCCATCTTCATTAACTTCATCTGTTAGTAAATGTAAAGCTTTTAATAGTTGGTCTTCTGCAGAAATGAGATTAGTTACGGTAAAAACCAATCGGTATTCTAACCACGACCAATACCAATTTGACAAGTAGAGTAATATTTTGTTTTTGCTTTCAAAATAACGATACACAGAAGCTTCTGTGGATGAAATACTACTCGCTAGCTTTTTAAAAGTAAATTGCTCAAAGCCTAATTCACAAATTAAATCAATGCTGCCTTTTATTATTTTTTTTCCCAGGTCACTCGATTGGGGGTCTTTTTTGTAAAGACTTTCTTCAACTTGAATCTGAATATTTGATATTAATGTTTCCATATAGAATAATTATACTCGCAAAAGTAATAGTAAAACTATCGCTCTTGTTGTTAAGAACTATTAAAAATGAAAATTGTTCGAAAAAAGTTTAATTTTTATTTAGAAATCCTATTTCCACTTGATACCGCAGCCGATACTGTGCTTTTGGTCGCTCAAAGGTGATTGTCCATTTAACAATCTATTCAATGACTGCCTGATGCTAGAACCATCTACAGGAATGTTATTTCCCGGTCTAGAGTCATCTAATTGACCGTGATAAACTGAAACTAAATTTGAATCAAAGACGTAGAAGTCAGGCGTGCAAGCAGCATCATACAATTGTGCAACGTTCTGACTTTTGTCATATAAATAGGGGAAAGGGTAATTGTTTTTTGCGGCATGAGTTTTCATATACTCGGGTGCATCTTGAGGATAGTCTTCTACATTATTACTACTAATGGCTACAAATCCAATTCCTTGTTTTGTATATTCATTTGCTAAATGCACTAATTCATTGTTCACGTGAATTACAAATGGGCAATGATTACAAATGAACATAATAACGGTGCCATTTTTACCTTTAATCTCACTCAAAGTAAGTTTGTTGCCTGAAATAGTATCAATAAGTTGAAATTTAGGAGCTAACGTTCCTGTTAAAAAGGGGTTAGAAGAGGTAAGTGCCATTAATATTGATATTAAAGAATGGTGCTCAATTTTACAGTTGAGCTTAAATAACTGCCTTTCGAACTCTAACCAATTTAGTTAAAAGGTCTTCTAAATGGTCCAAATGCAACATATTAGCTCCATCTGATTTTGCTGAAGACGGGTCGTTATGTGTTTCTATAAAAATCCCATCGGCACCTACAGCGATTGCTGCTTTTCCAATGGTTTCTATCATTTCAGGCTGCCCTCCGGTAACTCCGGAACTCTGATTTGGCTGTTGAAGTGAATGAGTTATATCCATAATAGTAGGAGCGTACTTTTTCATGGTTGGAATTCCTCGAAAATCAACGACCATATCTTGGTAGCCAAACATTGTTCCTCGGTCCGTCAACCAAATATTGTTATTGCCCGATTCTTTCACTTTGTTTACTGCAAACTCCATGGATTCAGGCGCTAAGAATTGACCTTTCTTAATATTGATAAGCTTACCAGTTTTGGCGGCAGCAACTAATAAATCTGTCTGTCTACATAAAAATGCAGGAATCTGTAGAACATCTACGTAATGTGCTGCTAAAATTGCTTCATTGGCAGAATGAATATCTGTTACTACTGGGACATCAAACTTTCTACCAACTTCTTGTAAAATTTTGAGGGCTTTTTCATCACCAATTCCTGTAAAAGAGTCAAGTCTAGATCGGTTAGCCTTTCTGTATGAACCTTTAAAGATCCATGGAATTTCCAGTCTAGTGGTAATGTCATGAATTCTTTCAGCAATCTCAAATGCCATTTTCTCTCCTTCAATAGCGCAAGGTCCTGCCAAAAGGAAGAAATTATTTGATTTAAGATTCTTAATTTTTTTAAGGGACTTAAGCATTCCTAGATTTGTTTAGTGTTTCAGCGTTAAATTCAACTAATTAACTTTAATTTTTAGTCGAGTAGTATCCCAGTCTAAATAAATGAAGTTACCTTCTATTCGGTAAGTTAATTTTTCAACTTTCTCAATTTTTGAAGTTTGAGACTCACTTACCAACGCATCTTTATCACGATTAAGCTTGTAAGCACCCCATTGTTTTGCTTCTGAGTTAAAAATAATTTCCCAATTTCCGTTTTCATTTGGAGTCGTAAAAAATGAATACGTGCCGGCCATCAATTTTGTTCCGTTTATTGAGACAGCTTTGCTAAAACTCATAGTAGTCGCCTCATTTGCACCGGCTCTCCATACCTTTCCAAATTTTTCCAATTCTCCAAAAATAATTCTACCTTTAACAGAAGGGCTACTGTATTTAATTACAACTTCAACATCTCCTATTTTTCCTTTTGTTTCTCTTGGTGGGCTTTTTGGCTTCTCTCCTTGCGCTTGGACTGAAAAACTTGCTATCATTAAAAACGCGACTAGTAATGTTAAAATCTTTTTCATCTTATTTGTTTTTTATATGTTTTGCTAAACTATTAAAAAGGGTTGAGATTCTATGTTAATATTTACAAATCGTTCAGTAAATCGATGATTTTTATGCATCCTTCTTTGATTTCCTCTTCAGAAATGTTTAACGGCGGGGACAAACGAAATGCATTTGGAGTAGAGAGGAACCAAAAAAGAATAATGCCATTTTCTAAGCCTTTCAACACTACTTGCTGAACTTTTTCCTCATCTTCCAATTCTACGGCAATCATTAATCCTTTTTGTCTTATTTCTTTTATTGCGGTATGTTGCAGAAATTCTTTAAATAATGATGCTTTCGCGGCTATGCCTTCAATTAAACTTTCATCATTAATAATTTTAAGCCCTTCGGCTGCTGTAGCGCAAACTAATGGGTGACCGCCAAACGTAGTAATGTGTCCCAACATTGGATTCTCACTAAATTGCAACATTAATTTACGGTTTGCCATTACACATCCTATTGGCATTCCTCCACCCAAGGCTTTGCCTGCAACTAAGAGGTCAGGCACTACATTATAGTGCTCGAAAGCCCACATTTTTCCTGTTCGGCCCATGCCACATTGAATCTCATCAAAAATCAATAAAGTATGTGTCTCGTCACATTTATTGCGTAATGCTTTTAAGTATCCCTCTTTGGGAAGGCGAACACCGGCATCTCCTTGAATGGTTTCCAGAATAACACAGGCTGTATTTCTACTAATTTGATCTAGATGATCAAAATTATTTAGTTCAATATGCTTAATGTTAGGCAATAGAGGCTCAAATGGGGCCTTTTTAATAGGATTAGAACTTAAGCTTAAAGAACCATGAGTGCTTCCATGGTATGCATTATCAAATGCAATTATTTCTTGTTTGCCCGTGACTCTTTTACCTAGTTTCAGCGCTGCTTCAATAGCTTCCGTGCCTGAGTTTACAAAGTAGAATGAATTGATACTTGTTGGTACCGTTTTGAGTAATTCCTGAGCTAATTCATTTTGTGCGTCTTGCTCAAACTCGCCATATACCATAACGTGCAGGTGTTTCTCGCTTTGTTTTTTTATTGCTGCGAGAATCCTAGGATGACCATGGCCCAGAGCACTTACTGCAATTCCTGAAACTAAATCCAAATATGCTTTTCCATCTTTGTCATAAATGTAACTACCTTCCGCTTTTTCAACTTTAATTCGAAACGGAAACGGAGTAGTTTGAGCTAAATGTTCCTTAAAAAAATCTTTCTGTTCACCCACAGAGTAAAGTTACTTTTAATAGAAAAACAAACAAGTATTTTCAGTTAAATTGGTTCCGATTTTATATCCCTTTTCTTACTTTCGAAATTCAAACAAAAAGCATGGAATCAATTCTTTTAGAAAAACAAGATGGCATTGCCAAATTGACGCTAAACCGTCCAACCTCTTTTAACAGTTTTAATCGTGAAATGGCTTTGAATTTGCAAACCAAATTAGACGAGTGCAATGAAGATAAGGATGTTCGAGTAATTGTGATTACTGGTGAAGGTAAAGCTTTCTGCGCAGGACAAGACTTAGTTGAAGTAACAGACCAAGCTCAGAATCCAGGTTTTAGAAAAATATTAGAGGAGCACTATGGGCCGATTATTCAAAAGATTCGCAATACTGCAAAGCCAGTTGTTGCAGCTGTAAATGGAGTTGCTGCCGGAGCAGGAGCGAATATTGCTTTGGCTTGTGATATTATTGTAGCTCATGAAAAAGTGAGTTTCATACAAGCGTTTTCAGGAATTGGATTAATTCCAGATAGCGGAGGAACATTCTTTTTGCCAAGATTAGTAGGTTTTCAGAAAGCAAGCGCATTGGCAATGTTAGGCGATAAAGTAGGAGCAGAGGAAGCTGAGCGCATGGGAATGATTTATAAAGTATTTCCATTTGAAAGTTTTGCGGCTGATGTAGATGCACTGTCGCATCGACTGGCTAAAATGCCGACCAAGGGCTTGGCGCTTACAAAAGCTGCTTTTAATTCGGCTCTTACAAATGACTTGACAACTCAACTCCAAGTAGAATCTGATTTTCAAATTGAAGCTAGTGAAACCAAAGATTATCGAGAGGGAGTAGCGGCGTTTTTGGAAAAAAGAAAGCCTGACTTTATTGGTGAATAAAATCAGGCTGCTTTCGATTTAATTGGTTAAAATGTATCTTCTAGTCTTCAGACGAGAATTTCATTGATAAGGTTTCCAATTCGCTCACTTTTTTTCCTGATTTAATAGCTGAATTCCAAAATGGTATTCCTTAGATACATTAAATAGCTGCAAAATTCATATTTTGCTTAGGTTTTAACAATCACAAAATCAGCTAATTTACCGTTAATTTTAATGGTGAATTCTACCCTGACAATGCCGTAACGGAATCTTATTGTTGGAGTCCTTATGTTTTATTAATCCAAGAATTCATTTTTTCAACCCCTCTAGGGTATTCTGCTTTTCGGTAGGCCCTTATTTGGTTTGTCATTTGAATATTCACGTTATTGTTAATGCTGGCATTTGCAAAACTAACATCTAAAGCAAATTGGATTAATAAAATATTTTTCATTTAAATAAGATTTTGAGCGAATTTATATTCCTTTTATGAGAAATTAAATTAGATGTTCTAAACCTTATTTTTTTGCATTACAAAAAACGCCCTTTCAAGTGAAAGGGCGTAGTAATAAAAATAAAGTAAACTATTTATTTTGCAGGAGGTGCAGGCGGCACTGGTGGTGTTGAAGGCGAAGAAGGAGTATTTAATTTAAAATTGATAGGTAAAGTCAATTGCATTTTAACTTTCTTTCCATCTTTTTCTGCAGGAATCCATTTTGGCATTTTTTTCATCACCTTCAAAGCTTGTGCTGTGAAGTCTTCATGAGGGGACTTTAAAGCTTTAAAATCCGCTAAAGTACCATCTTCTAATATATTAAATTGCATAAAAACTTTACCAGACAAGCCTTTTACAGCCTTAGATTTTGGGAATATTATGTTTTTTTGAATAAATTTCATCAACGCTTTTTGACCGCCTGGGAACTCAGCCATCTTATCGACTTCTATTAGTTGTTCTTGTTTTGTTTCATTGGCCACAGATGTAGCTTTTAGGTTTTGATTGATAAATAGTGTTGTTGCAAAAAGTGCCACAGTAAGCCCAATTTTTGCCGGGGTAACTTTTGTCTTAAATTGATTTTTAAGCCTCATAATTCTAAGTTTAAGGTGAGATGATTTAAATTGATTTGTAATTGAAGGAAATTGATTGAAATTTTGTAAAACAAGCAGCTGTAAATAACTATCTCTTTCTTGCCAGCTTAACTCGTCAGCTTGATATTCATGATTTTCTTGAAAAAGAGATTTGAATTTGTAGATCAAGGGGTTTGGCCAAAAAATGATTTGCAATGCTTGACAAATTAGTATATCAAAACTGTGTCTTTTATTCACATGTACCTGTTCATGTCGCAAAAGTATTGCCTTCTCTTTTGGAGAATATTCTGAGCCAATGAAGATCCATTTCATAAAACTATAAGCAGCAGGGCTCTTTTCTATTTCAAAATGGCCATTCCTTTTTACCGCTTGTGATTTTACTTTTATTAATTGAAGGAGTTGAATTATGAATTTGGAAAATAAAATAAATACACCTGTTAGGTAAACGGTTTTGACCCAGAACATCCAATTTATTGGAGAATCGTTCACCGAATTTGATGCAGAAACACTAACTTCATCCAGCACTGATGGCAGGCTGAGATTGCTTTCAGTTACATTTAGAATCTGAAAATCAAAAAACGGCAACATCAGTGATAAAGCAACTCCTATCAAAAGAAGAGGTCGGGAAATCTTGTAGTTTCTTGCAGGTTGTATAAAGCCTTTATAAATTAAGTAAAGCGAAATCAAGAAAAGATTTACTTCAATAAAATAGTTGATTGTGAACTCCATAATTTATTTTTTTAAAGTTTTAATGATATCATCTAGCTCTTCTAAATCAATTTCCTCTTTTTTAGCAAAAAACGAGACTAAATTCTCAAAAGAGCCGTCGAAATACTTACTCACCAGGCTCTTCGAAATTTGTGTTTTGTAATCTTCTCTACTAACAATAGGGTAGTACTGATGTGTTTTCCCAAAAGCTGTAAATGATACAAAATCTTTTTTTTCTAAAATTCGAATAATTGTAGAAACGGTATTATAGGCAGGCTTTGGCTCATTCATCTCAGCTAAAAGCTCTTTGACAAATGCCTTTTCTACAGTCCATAGAACTTGCATTATTTGTTCTTCAGCCTTGGTTAATTCTTGCATGATGTAAATATAACTAAATATATAGTTATAAAACTAACTAATTAGTTATAAAATAATTTTTTGCTAATATTTATTGAAAACACAATGCTTTCAACTTACCTTCGCTTATCTAAATATTAAGGATTATGAAAGTAGGAGTGATAGGATGTGGAACCATGGGCAGTGGAATTGCTCAAGTAGCATCAACCGCTAATTGTGAGGTTGTTCTTTACGACTTAAATAAAGATGCTTTGGCAAATAGCAAGGCTGCTTTGGCTAAGGTAATGGCTCGATTAGTAGAAAAAGGCCGACAAACGGAAGATTCTGCTCAGGCAATTCAACAGCGTATTCTGTATTCAACAGAATTGACAGATATGCAAGGTTCCGATTTTGTGATTGAGGCAATAATTGAAAATTTAGAAATAAAACACAAAGTATTCAAATCGTTGGAGGCGATTGTTTCTGAAGATTGTATTATAGCTTCTAATACTTCTTCTTTGTCTATTACTTCTTTAGCTGCAAGTTTGCAGAATCCTGAACGTTTTGTAGGTGTTCATTTTTTCAATCCGGCACCGTTAATGAAGTTGGTGGAAATTATACCTGCTGTTCAGACTTCTAACGATATATTGGAAAAAACTAAGAAAACCATAGATGCATGGGGTAAGGTTACTGTGAAGGTAAAAGATACCCCCGGATTTATAGTAAATAAGGTAGCGCGGCCATTTTATAGTGAAGCCATAAAAATGTATGAAGAGGGAATTGCAGATGTTGCAACCATAGATTGGGCAATGAGAGAGCTAGGTGGATTTAGAATGGGTCCCTTCCAATTAATGGATTTTATTGGGCACGATGTGAATTACATTGTAACTGAGACTGTTTTTAAGGCATTTTATTACGACGGAAGATACAAGCCCTCTTTTACTCAAAAGAGACTATCTGAGGCAGGATATTTAGGAAGAAAGTCGGGAAGAGGGTTTTACAACTATGCGGAAGGAGCTGAAAATCCTGAACCTATTAAAGATGGAATGTTAGGAGAATACATTGTAAGTAGAATAGTTGTCATGCTAATTAACGAGGCAGCAGATACTTTACACGTTAACATAGCGGATTCAAAAGACATAGATTTAGCTATGGTCAACGGAGTGAATTACCCTAAGGGCTTATTGGCTTGGGCAGATGAAAAGGGCTTACCATACTGTGTTTCAGTAATGGATGAGCTTTTCGAAGAATACCGTGAAGAGCGATATAGATGCAGTCCTATTTTAAGAAAATTGGGAAAGAGTAATTCTACATTTTTTTAAATGAACCTCTTGCGAAACTTTCTTTTTCAAGCAGTTGACAATAGTCAGCTGGTTTTGTTTCGTATTATTTTTGGCTTTCTTATTACTTGCGAAGCTTGGGGTGCAGTACTCACAGGCTGGGTGCGAAGAGCATTTATCGAGCCCAAAATGAATTTTCCTTTTCTAGATTTCGATTTTCTGCAGCCTTTGCCCGGTAACGGAATGATTTATTACTTCTTGATTATGGGAGTATTTGGAGTAATGGTGATGTTCGGTCTTAAATATCGGATGGCTGCAATAAGCTTTGCCATTATGTGGAGTGGAGTCTATTTTATGCAAAAAACACATTACAACAATCATTATTATTTAATGATGCTTCTCACTTGGCTTTTTTGTTTTCTGCCCGCCAATTGGTCACATTCTTTAGATGTGAAATTCAACCCTAAAATTAAAAGAAACTATTGCTTGCAATGGCACCTATGGATTTTTAAGGGTTTAGTGCTTATCGTTTACTTTTATTCGGCAGTAGCAAAAATGTATCCTGATTGGATCAATGCAATTCCAATTAAAATTTGGTTCGCTCAAAAGGTAGATTATCCAATAGTAGGGCCTGTGCTTGTACAACCATGGTTTCAATATGTTGTAGCGTGGGGAGGAATCGCTTTCGATCTATTTATTGGTCCTGCTTTACTTTGGAAGCGCACACGAAAATATGCTTTCATAGCTTCTCTCTTTTTCCACGGGTTTAATTCAGCCATCTTTCAAGTAGGAATTTTTCCATTCATGGGAATTGCTTTTGGATTATTCTATTTTGAACCTGAAACGATAAGGAGAATCTTTTTCAAGAAAAAAGAACTCTTCAGTAAAGTGCAGGAGATTGTGCAGCCCAATTTTCAGAATGCCAAAACATGGGCGTTTACTAGTTTTATGATTCTAATGGTACTGTTGCCTTTGCGGCACCATTATTTTGATGGAAATGTAACGTGGACTGAAGAAGGGCATCGTTTGTCGTGGCGCATGATGTTGCGCTCAAAAGGAGGAATAGTAGATGTGCAAGTGAGACAAGCAGAAAAATCTTATTATGTGAATTTGGATGATTATTTAACACCAAAACAACAACGAGCCATCGCCACAAGGCCGGACATGTTCTGGTATTTTATTCAATACTTGAAACAAGATTTAATTTCGAAAGGAGAAGGAGAGTATAATGGAATTTATGCCGTGAGCAGAGTCAGTTTAAACGGAAGGCCTGCAAAGGCTTTATATGACCCATCGGTTGATTTTTCTACGGTTGGATGGAATTATTTTAGAGAGAATATGTGGGTAACTAGAGGGGAATAGAAGAGTTGGTGAAGCTTAATGTAACATAGCAACTCAATTATAGGGAAACAAAAAAGCCTCGCAATTGCGAGGCTTTTTATAACAAATCAACTGTCTGCTTTCTTTTTTCTTTTCTTTTTCTTGTCGTTCACAAAAGTGTCGTCAATCACTTCTCCAAGAACTTTTACTTCTTTAGTTCTTTCAAAGTTTTTCTTTGCCACCATCATTTCTTCAAGTGTATCTCTTCTAATCTTTATTCCGGATTTAGCACCTTGGTTTTTTACTTCTAAGTAAAATCCGTCTTTTAATTTCTTTGGTTTCGTGGAAGGTCTTCCCATAATTTTTTCTTTTTTTACGCCATCACCGGCGCTAATTTTTCAACTAATATTTCTGCGTTAACAGTACCGTCTGCATTTATATGAGTTGGTACAACTTTTTTAAGTTCGTTAATCCAATCAGGATTATATGCAGATTTTATTTTTAAATAATTCTCAGTAAAACCATACATTTCACCGTTTTGTTCCTGCGCTTCGAAAAGTACAGTAAATTCTTTGTTTAATTGCGATTCATAGAAGAATCTTTTCTTCTTTTCTGAAAACTCCTGCAAAAACTTGCTTCTCTTTCTTCTTATTTCCATTGGAATTGTATCTGTTCTTCTAACAGCCACAGTGTTGTTTCTTTCAGAATAGGAAAATACATGCAGGTAAGAAACGTCTAATTTTTTCAAAAACTCAACTGTTTCTTGAAATAATTCCTCCGTCTCTCCTGGATAGCCAACAATTACATCAACTCCAATACAAGCATTTGGCATTCTGTCTTTAATCCGTGCTACTCGATCGGCATATAGCTCTCGATGGTAGCGCCTTCTCATGGCTCTTAATATTTCGTTTGAGCCTGATTGTAAAGGGATATGAAAGTGTGGTGCAAAACGACTAGATTCGGCTACAAAATCAATTATTTCATTTGAAAGTAAATTGGGCTCAATAGATGATATTCTAAAACGATCAATGCCTTTTAATTCATCCAATTCTTTCACCAAATCAAAGAAGCTTTCGTCGGTCCCTTTTCCAAAATCACCGATGTTAACGCCTGTCAGAACCACTTCTTTTACTTGAGTTGCGCCAAGCTCTGTTGCAGTCTTCATTGTTTCTGCAATAGTGTTGCTTCTACTTCTCCCTCTTGCCAACGGAATCTGTCTCTTATACACATCTCCGAGCCCACGAGACAGGCAGAAATCTCG